>Ga0116191_1003859_pt1 | contig 10840 bp, 20 predicted proteins | sample AD_UKC111_MetaG_FD_89897 | JGI IMG/M metagenome (GOLD analysis project Ga0116191, IMG submission 89897) | Active sludge microbial communities of municipal wastewater-treating anaerobic digesters from Hong Kong - AD_UKC111_MetaG | ecosystem: Engineered > Bioreactor > Anaerobic > Digestate...
CCCGTGATGAATTCAAAGAGTTCCTGGCAAACGTTGCACAGGAGTCAGGCGAGTTTAATCACAAAACGGAGAACATGAACTACTCCGCTGAGCGAATGGCTCAGGTATGGCCAGCAAGATATGGTACCGCTATTTGGGGGAAAGACGATAAGGGTAAGCCCAAAATAATTGGTTATAAACCGAATGCTAAGGCGCTTTCTCTGCATCGCAAACCGGTGGAGATTGCCAACGATGTGTATGGTGGCCGTATGGGAAACACTCAACCCATGGACGGCCACAACTTTCGCGGGGGTGGTTTTATCGGGTTGACCGGCCGGGAGGTTTATACCAAGTATGCGGCCTATATTGGGAAGCCGGTTGAAGAAACGGCAAACTTGGTCCGTACTACTGATTACTATGCACTGGATTCAGCCGCTTGGTTCTTTTCCGTCCTGAAAGGACTGAATGACGAGGCTGAGCGGGATGAGTGGCTGAAGATCGTTAAATCAATAAACGGCGGGTATATCGGTCTGGCTGATCGCAACCGGTACCTCGCCAGAGTAAATCAAGTATTACCGGAATGACACCTGAAGAAAAGGAGCGAGAAATAAAACGGTTGGCCGCCATCATCGATCAGCTGGTGCACTTCTTTCGAATAATAAAACAGTAACGATTTGCGGGGGCTATTCCTGGTCGTCCGTTGAGCAGTTAGTTTTCTCATATATGTTGGTTTCCCAGGGGGTGGTTCCCCTGGGTTTTTTATCTTTAGTGCATGCATACCTACCGACCAGCGACTAACGATTACCAGCTTATTATCCACTATGAGGGCCGGAATCACCATTACCGGCTTCAGCAATACCATACAGTGATCGGAGCTACATACTGGCATCTGTTCGCAAATGGCCGTATCCTTGAACTTAAATTCAGTCAAGGAAAGCTGACCGAGGAACTGATCATCGGGCAGGATCCTGCACCAGCTGACTTTCTGAAAGCGATCGAGAAGGAGCTGCAGGATATCACGCGACCCGGGCATTCCTGAACTGTTCATTCTGGCCATATAGCTGGCTTGATACGCCAAGTTGCCGGGCCATTTCACTTTTTTCCATCCTTTAGACTCGCGACGGCTTATTAATATGTCTGAAAATTGATTCAAATCAATTTAATTGAAAAAAATAGAAACAAATGCTTCTAAAAATTTGCATTTTGAAACAAATGCTTATATATTTGCTTCATGATTTCATTTATGAAACGAATATAAAGAAATATGAAACTCAAAGCAATCGTGATTATGGCCATTAAGGGTAACTCCGAACTCCGCAAAAGACTTCGGGAAACCCTTGGCATTTCTAATCCGACTATGACCAGGCTGCTTCAGGATAATGACGATGATCTTACCAAGGCAGCAGCCTTAAAGGTTATCAGGGAGGAACTGGGTATTACGGATTCGGAGATTCTTGAGGAATTGGGTACGGTCGAGAATTCGGCTGCAAGGTAAATCGTTAAATTAACTATTCATAGGTAAAAATACTATGGACCCCAAACCAACAGACCCGGCATCGACTAATATCCGCAGAATCATTCTGTTAACCGCATTAATGATTTTAATCACTTTTTTGAAATGATCCTCGAACTGACCGATATCGAAATAAAGAAACTCAGGCGCCTCGGAACCGCCATTGACAATGACCTGGTCCCGGTTAAGGATCTCAGGTCAGTCATTACCGGATTGCTGCGGAAGGTGGATCAACCCACCGCCGCTGCACCGGTGGTTAAGCGTGCCAAGTTGAAAGAGGGTCGGAAAGACAAGTATCGCTTTAAACTAAGAGCTGCTATATGAGAAAGACATCTATCCCGGCCATCCCGTACATGCGTGCGGTCCGCCAGTGGGCCATTTCAACCGGCCGCCCGTTCCTGACATGGAATGATCAGCGTAAAGCGATCGCGGCCTATAACCATTTTGAATCACCCAAAAACTGATTGCCATGCCTATCATTTTAACCTTCGGACCGATCATCACATTCTATGGTCTTCTGCTGCTCTGGATGGGCCGCAATGTAAAAGCGGCTCGCAGACTGGAACAGGCACGAATGAACCAATTTCCTCAAGCTAAAAGATAACCCATGATAGTACCAATCATCGGCATAACAATCAGCTTCCTGATGATGCTATATGCCTGGATCGGTACCCTGATTGAAAACTTAAATGACGGCAATAACGAAGATTATTCTTATTACTTATGAAAGTTTTACCCCCATACCTCAGAAAGAAGATCATTGATTCACTTAAAAATGTGAAGCATGATAGTATCGCAGGCTTTGCCTGTCGCAAGTTCGCTAGCGAAGCAGCTCAGAAAACGGATGCCGAAGTGATCCAGTGTGTAGCTGATATCAAGAGTCAGATTATAGATAATGGACCGATGTTGAAGAGGATCCTGGGGAGTGAGTTCAATTTCATCAACAACCTGCACATCCCTGCGAAGTATAGCAGGGAAGCAGTTGCAGTATAAGAGTCTGGCCGGGAGCTCTAATCAATCTCCCCGGTATGTTCATAGGCAATCGTTAGTTCCGCGCCCTGTTTCAACAGGGGGCTCTTTAAAAAGAAAAGATCATGTATCAGATTTTATCAACATGCAAAAGTGGTGGATATGTGTTTTGTAGAACGCAACCAAAACACCCTAAAGCAAATGCTAAAGGTTTATATCCTATGCACAGAGTGGTAATGGAGAATATTCTTGGAAGGCCATTGCGTGATGATGAAGACGTACATCATAAAAATGAGGACAAGACAGACAACCGGCCTGAAAACTTGGAAGCTCTTTCAAAATCTGAACACGTAAAAAGACATGTAAGAAAAAAAACTCCAGTTAGTCTTACTTGCCCTAAATGCAGTAAAGTATTTGAGTTGCCTCCAAGGTATTATAAGCTGCGTAAGCAAAGGAATAAATCAGGTGAGATTTTTTGCTCACGTTCATGCGGAGCATCAGTTTAAAAACAAAAAAGCCGCCAGCGGCAAACTGGACGGCTAAAAAATAAAGTAACTGTATGGCAAATTTAAATCAAACCCCTGAACTCACAAACTACGATCAATTCCAGCTCGAGAAATACGGGAACATACTCCCAACCCCGGAAGCTACACCGGAAGGTGATCTCTTTGAATCAGGCATTGAGGAACTGAATAGGCTGGCTGAGTGGACGAACGCTCAGGCAGAGCAGCAGCTATATGAGCAGCAAAGAAGCTGACCATTATCGCCTTTGAGGTCTAAATGAAAAGGCGAAGCCGCTGCGAGTAAACACAAACCCGTGAATATTATTAGGACGCGGCGGCTTTTAACCAGGCAATTATCAATTATCAAATAAATCAACATTTATGCAACTCCAAAAAGCAACAAGAAAAAAGGTAAAGCTCCGGCTGAACCTGTCCGCTCCCAGTGGAGCCGGCAAAACTTATTCCGCATTACTGATGGCCAAGGGGCTGGTGGGAGACTGGACCAAGATCGCAGTGATCGACACTGAGAACGGATCCGCTTCACTTTACGAACACCTCGGCGCGTTCAACGTGATCGACCTTGCTCCGCCTTTTACCCCTGAACGCTATATCCAGGCGATTGATGCGTGCCTGAAAGCCGGAATGGAGTGTATTATCATCGACAGCTCTACACATGAGTGGAGCGGTACCGGTGGATGCCTCGAAGCCAATGATAACCTGGCACGAGCAAAGTATAAAGGCAATACCTGGTCAGCGTGGAGCGAAACCACTCCCCGCCATGATGCCTTTGTCAATAAGGTTCTGCAATCCGATGTACATATCATCACCTGCACCCGTTCGAAAATGGAAACCGTAATGACAGACGACAAGAAGGTGAAGAAGGTCGGCATGAAAGATATCCAGCGCGAGGGATGGGAGTACGAATTGACGGTCTCACTGAATATTGACCGCGACACCCATACTGTTATCGCCAGCAAAGACAGGACTGAACTGTTCGAGGGTAAGCAGCCTTTTGTGATCACAGAGGCCACCGGCCAACTGATCCGTGAATGGTGCGAGAAGGGTGTGGATCTGAAACCTGAGCCCCCTAAGAAGGAGTGGTTGGACGAAGATCATGCTTCGTGGAAAGCTGCCAGCGAAGCAGTCAAGGCAGGACAGTTCAGTATTGATGATATCAAAAAGAAGTACAACCTGTCCGAAAGGGTAGAAACCTTATTGAATAACCTCAAACCCCAATCTGCAATAGCATGATAGTCTTTGGCGATAACTCCGTGGATAAGGTGCTTTCAAAAGCTGGCAGCATCGTTGAACTTATCAAGGAAGCCAGAAGCCGCAAATGGCGTGCAGAGGGAAGGCTTTCTATCTATGACAACACCAGAGATCATGATCATCCTATCAGGCTGATGAACACCAGGGACGAGATCAAGGATTTGATTTCACATTATTCAGCAGTAGAAGATCGATTGATTCAGTATTACGACAATACTTTAATGAAGCTGATACCAGATGTTCTTTCCAGATCATGTCCAGTAAACAATCAACCAATCATATAAAAAATAACTGAATGAACACAGAACAACAACTGATTCTAGCGCCGGATAACATTCCGGTGCTTTCCAAACAGAACGCCGCCACCTTCCACCAGATGGCAAAGGCCCGCATTTTCGAGCAGGGTGGCGCTTTCGAGTATATCGAAACCATCAAATTTTTTGAAGCCCTTGGCAAACAGATCAACGGTGATAGTAACGCCAAGATCGAAGGAGATAAGGAATTTGTTTCCTTCCTCCGTGACGAGATCGAGCGCAACGGGGAGAAAGGTAAGTATACCACCGGCCGGGGTGTGAAGTTTGAAGTGGCTGAAACAGGATCCAGCTACGACTTCTCCCAGTGCAATGATCCTGAGCTGGCTGAACTGGAAGAGAAAGCGAAAGCCGCCGCCGATGCGGTAAAAACCCGGAAGGAGTTCCTGAAAACGGTACCGGCTGCAGGTCTGCCGATCATCATCGAAGCTACCGGTGAAACGGTGACACTGTACCCGCCCGCTAAATCCAGTAAATCATCCTTTAAAGTTAGTCTGCCGAAATAATGTATATCCCATCCAACCTTACCGCTCCGGATCAGATTCATAAAGAACTGGACGATATCCAGGCCTTTTTAGAAGCTCAGTATTCTGCCGATGTTCCCGGCCAGGTTCAAGCCCGGTTCGATTCACTTGGCGCATACATGGCCCGGAGCGGTAAGTTAAAAGCAGATGCAGAATGGCATTATAATTCGCTGGTCGAAAGTTCTATCATGGATGCCCTTAAAAAGGGATTTGAGGATAAACTCGGGACCAGCACAGTAAACAAATTCGTCGAAGCCGCTTCCCGCAATTACAAATTCCTTGTCACCTGGTCTGATCGGGTCAACCGGTCCTGTACTCACCAACTGGAAGGTATGCGATCAGTGATCAGTACGCTGCGGGCAGAGCGATTTGCAAACAATTTCAGAGGAGGACAATAATGGAACAGCAGGTAGTAATCGAACTGATGCAGCTCTTAGGATCGAAGTCCATCGACTTCACTGGAAACCCGTTAAAGGTGAAGATGTCTCCGCATTCCCATCCGGTCATTATGACCCACATCAAGCAGGATAACCGGGCGGTGATTGTGGAATCCAACGGGGAGGAAGTGCCTTTCACCGAATTATCAATAGAGGCCAAACAGACCATCGGGCAGCGGCTCCGGCTAATGTTGGCACAAACCCAAAACGCATAACCTTCAACCATATTAATATGAATGATGCAAAAAAAGCCAAAGTAAAAGGAACTGACCGTATTGTAGAAGTCTACAAACTTAAAACAGGAACTCCCACATCAAAGCACATCTGGTGCAACTGTAGTGGCTGCAGTGAGACATTCACCGATGATCAACTGGAGTTTCTTTCTTAAAAATTCAATCTATCTGACCACCATGTTCACCCTCACCCTACACGACCGAAAAGGAATCCAGCTTAACGAAGGCGATATCGTCAAAATATCCGACGGTAGAAACTTCAACTTCTATGCTGAGGTCAAGTACCTGGAACCGGAAATGGTAATCGCTCCCTTCCACACCTTCTCTTACCACTCATTCGTGAAAGTGGACAGCGTTCCGGACGGTGCACTCAAAAGCACAGAAGAGCGGTATGGCATCTGGTACCTGCCTGATGAGGTGAAAGAAACTGATGAAGACGGCGATGAGTTTAAAGACTACCTCATGAGCTGGAGACACTGCGAAAGCGCTATCGAGCGACGATCCTGGCGGATCACAAAGAATTAAACACTGAGCATTTCAAAACCTTATATCCTTAAAAACCGCCCTACCCCGAAAACTCCCCCAATCCGTACCCAATGAGCTAAGATTTACTAACCGTTTTTAGTAACAATAAATCAAAGCAAATTGGCAAAAAGTAAAAAGAAACCCGTTTCATCCGCTCAGGCAGCGCGTGAGATTATGGATATCGACATCGCTGATGGCGTGTCCATCGGTATCCAGGCCGTAGAGATCAAAGATGATTTCTGTCCGTACAGCTACGAAGTACTGACCGGTACCCACGCCGGATTCGAGCACTCCATCAAAAAAGCCCCCGGCATCATCATGGAGTCTCTCAAAGAATCATTCGCCAAACTTAATGTTCACCTGGCAGTCGTCGATGATGTTTTTAAACACGCCGGTATTGAGATTGAAGATATCGACTCGATGCACAACAGCGAAATCGCTCAGCTCTACACGGTGACAGGCATCAAACTGAAAGGAGGTGACGAAAACGCAGCTGTTATCCTGATCGGTAATAAATACCTGTCTGGTGGTAGCAGAATGAAGCTGGAGACTCCCAAGATCGCCATTGATGAATTGTCTTCCTACAAATGGTACAATGAACTGAAAGCAGCTGTGGATACAGTATGCGACGAGGTAAAGCTGTATCACTACGGAAACTTTACCCCGGTAATGGAAGACATGGACGACAAGCCCGACCCGGCTCAGCTGTCAATTACCGATATGCAGACCGGTGATGAAACCCCCGTTGTTGATTTTAATACAGGGAAGGTTTAAGCAATGAAGTTCACACCACGGCCATATCAAACAGGTGCGATCAATGCAGGGCTTGATTTCCTTCTCGGAGATCGCACAGCTCCTGAATTTCAGATCATAACTACCGGTGCGGGGAAAAGCGTCATCATAGCCAATACAGCAAAGGAACTGCCTGATCCGGTCGTGGTGTTTCAGCCTTCAAAGGAGATCCTGGAACAGAATTATGCAAAGTATATCAGCTACGGTTTCCGGGCGGCGAAGTACAGCGCATCGGTAGGGGAGAAATACATAGACAAAGTGACGTTTGCAACCATAGGATCCGTTGTAAAGAAACCGCATCTGTTCAACCATTGCAAATATGCCCTGATCGACGAAGCCCACTATATGAATGCAGAAGATGGAATGTACCGTGATTTCTTCCGGGCGCATCCTCAGATGAAAGTACTCGGGTATACGGCCACGCCTTACCGTTTGACCGCTGATTTTGAAGGGGCAATGCTAAAGTTCCTAAACCGCACCACACCAAGGTTCTTTGAACGGGTCAACTACTATATCCAGAACATTGAGCTGTTCGATGCCGGTCACCTTTCCAAATTGGAGTATTTCGATTTCAACCAGATTGACCGGTCACTGCTGACCATGAATGCCAGCGGTACGGACTTCACAGAAGCATCAGTACGGGCATATATAAGGCAGAATAAGATCCACGAAAAGACAGCCTACTATGCGGGTCAGCTGCTGAATGTGCAGAAGAGAAAGAACCTGCTGATTTTCTGCACGCTGATTGACGAGGCGATGAAAGTGGCAAAGCTGGTTCCCGGATCGGTTGTGCTTACAGGAGATACCGATGCCGCAACCAGGTCCAGGATACTGGCAGAGTTTAAATCAGGGAAGATCCGGTGCGTGATCAATGTAGGGGTGCTTACGGTTGGATTTGATTTCCCTGAGCTGGATACGGTGCTGATGGCCCGTTCAACTATGAGCCTGGCGGTTTACTATCAGATTATCGGCCGGGTAATGAGGCCGCATAAGAACAAGGCCTCCGGATGGTTCGTGGATCTGGGTGGTAATATCCGCAAGTTTGGCAAGATCGAGACAATGAAGATCAGGCAGAATGAGCGTGGTGAGTATAGTATCTGGAATAATGGAAAGCAGCTGACCAATGTGGTTTTCTCAGCTGCTGCATAAATAGCTACATGATCGAGGATAATTCAGTCGGGCTGTTTCCACAGCTCGGCAAATTTTAAAAGTTCTTTAAGGAGGTGGCGGAATTAGACGCTAAGCGCCGTTGCTGAAATTACCAGATGCGATGCTGGTGGCGCGACAATATAACAGTAGCAGAACTTGGTGGTAAAGTTTCGACCGTTCATTTATTGAACCTACCGTCCTTGTAAACTAAGAGGTAACCATCATGCAGGTAACCAATCCTGCCCTCCTTAATTTTTTAGAATTTCAAGGATAAGGTTACGGAGCCTTTAGTCTTATTGGCTCCTTTTAAAAAGTTCTTTTCTGAGCCTGAAACGTCATCCGTAGTAAATAACAGATTGGTAATCTGATTCGGCGGGACGGGGACATACGGCTCATAATTTATTGAGAGTGTGAACGGTGATCAATATGACAGTTGTTGCGTATGAGTATATACGGTTCTTTAATTGTCAGCCAAAACGCACTCTCAACTTTTTTTCATAAGCAAGCAATCGTCCCGTTGTGTCTACATCGGGAATCTTTAAACACTAAATAATAATTATATGAAGAATTTATTTATAAGGTTAAAATATGCATCTCAAATTTTTTGGATTGCCCTTACAAGAAGGGAACTATTTCAGCCGGGTTTACTGAAACTTACTGGTACTCTTTTGGATTTCCTTAAAACAACCAGTGAGAATAACCACCCAATGTCATCAGCATTAAGAATGGAACTTGTTGGCAAAATAAACCTAAACAAAGAAGAAAGTGAGATTGTAAACGGAATGGTTAACAATGATATGCTTTATTTATGGTGCGGTGTACCGGGGAAAGAAAGTCCATACAATAGAATTAGAGAGCTTGTTGAAGAAAACGAAAAATTAAAGGAACAATTAGCCGCCAAAACCTTTACCAATGAAAGTAAGTAACTGCTGCGGGGAGAATGGAAATGTAAGTCACCACATTTCATTTATTGTTGATGACTGGATAACATACGAACAACAAGAACTCTGCCCCAAATGCGGGGAACACTGCGAGTACATAGACGAAACAGATTTAAACACCATAAACACAGACGACAAACCAAAAGAAACCGACACTACATGTACTGTACCATCTGCGAAATAAACTGGCCGAGGCATTGGAAAAGCAGGATCTGTTCATCAACAGCACCCTGGCTCAGTTCGGATGCAATCTTTTGTGGAAACTACTCCGGGAGGGTGAAATCCGGTACCATGGATGCTATGTGAATCTCGAAACCCTTTCAGTAAACCCAATAAAAATTAAGTGATGTCAGAAAATAGCAAAATCGAGTGGACCAACCACACCGTAAATCCCTGGTGGGGATGCACAGAAGTGCATGAAGGATGTAATAATTGTTATGCAAGAGTGTTAGCGAACAGATGGAAGAAAGACCTGTGGGGAACCGATAAACCCCGCATGGAGACTAAGAACTGGCTCAATGACCTGCATAAATACCAGAAGAAGGCCGCAGTTGCCGGTGAAATGCATCGGATATTCATCGGATCGATGATGGATATTTTTGAGAAGCCGATGCCGGTGATTGACTGGAAGGGGCAAGAAGTTGACGATCATTCAAATGAAGAAGATGGGGTATTACTTACTTCAAGACTCCGCGATGAACTGTTTAAACTCATACACGCTGATTGTTTTCCCAACCTTTTGTTCCTCTTCCTGACCAAGCGGCCCAGCAATATCAATAAATACATCCCGGAAGAATGGAAAGAGAACTGCCCAACCAACGTAATGTTCGGGACCAGCGTAGTGAACCAAGAGACTGCTGATAAGTTGATCCCGCAACTGATGGAAGCTCCTGGTAAGAAGTTCCTGAGCATGGAGCCACTGCTGGGGCCGGTTGATCTTTTAAAAGAATATCCGGTTGGTAAAGGGACTGTGCCTTTTGGAGCATTGGTTGATTGGGTTATTGTTGGCGGTGAGTCAGGCCACCATGCCCGTCCCATGCATCCTGACTGGGTACGATCAATACGCCGTGATTGCCGTCTCGCTGATATTCCATTTTTCTTCAAACAATGGGGCGAGTGGGCTCCTATTGACTTCCACAGCCAAAAAGCCAAACATGATATGGGGCAGTTTTTAAGAGGCCGATGGAATCATGGAGAAATTGAAAACCCGGAACACTACGGGTATACAATAGAGCATGCGCACCAGATCATGCAGAAAATCGGTAAAAAAGAAGCCGGCCGCCTGCTCGATGGCCAGCTGCACGACGAATTCCCAGTAGTTAAATAATGCTGACCGATCAGGACCATAAGGATCTATACGAGAAGTTCTCGGCCAAGGTGAAGCTCATGCGGGGCCTTCAGAAAATGAAGGACAAGCAGGGCAACTGGTTCACCAAACAGGACCGCGACCGGCTTTACAGGGTCACCAGGGAGGTGGATAATATGCTCCTGCTCGATGAGGTAGGAAAGAAAGTATATCTGAAAAACAATTGATGAACATATAACCGAACTAAAATGGCGAAAGGCGACTATTATTTTCCACTGTATTACAAACGGCTTTTGGCGAGCACGATCGGCTGGACGGATGCTGAATTTGGTACCTATTTGCGGCTCCTGATCCACCAGTTTGACAACGGATCGATACCATCCGACCTC
>Ga0116191_1003860_pt1 | contig 10839 bp, 9 predicted proteins | sample AD_UKC111_MetaG_FD_89897 | JGI IMG/M metagenome (GOLD analysis project Ga0116191, IMG submission 89897) | Active sludge microbial communities of municipal wastewater-treating anaerobic digesters from Hong Kong - AD_UKC111_MetaG | ecosystem: Engineered > Bioreactor > Anaerobic > Digestate | place...
TCGCGACCACCCTAATAGACGAGGACCGCGAGGAGCAGTCGCTCCGTCCCCGCACCCTGCGCGAATATATCGGCCAGGAGAAGGCGAAGGACAACCTGTCGGTCTTTATAGAGGCCGCCCGCCGGCGCGGCGACCCGCTTGACCACGTGCTGCTCCACGGCCCCCCGGGCCTCGGCAAAACCACCCTTGCCGGCGTCATTGCAAACGAGATGCAAGTGAGCCTGCGCGTGACCTCCGGCCCGGCCATAGAAAAGCCCGGTGACCTTGCAGCCATCCTGACAAACCTGCAGGACGGCGACATACTGTTCATCGACGAGATACACCGCCTCTCGCGCAGCGTCGAGGAGGTGCTCTACCCGGCGCTGGAGGATTACGCGCTCGATATCATCATCGGCAAGGGGCCGTCGGCGCGCTCCATCCGTTTAGACCTGCCCCGCTTTACCTTGGTGGGGGCCACGACGCGGGCGGGACAGCTCAGCTCCCCGCTGCGCGACCGGTTCGGCGTCATGCTGCGCCTGGAGCTTTACACCGTCGGGGAGCTTTCCGCCATCGTCCGTCGCAGCGCGGACATACTCGGCATAACCGTCGCGCCGGAGGGCGCGCGGGAGATAGCCCGCCGCTCCCGGGGCACGCCGCGCATAGCCAACCGCCTGTTAAAGCGCGTGCGCGACTTCGCGCAGGTTTTGGGCGACGGCAGCATCGACAAGGATATTGCCGACATAGCCCTGACGCGCCTTGAGATAGACAGCCTTGGCCTTGACAGCATCGACCGCCGCATGCTCCGCAGCATCATCCAGAGCTTCGGCGGCGGCCCTGTGGGGCTGGACACGCTGGCGGCCTCCATAGGCGAGGAGGCCATCACCATCGAGGACGTTTACGAGCCCTATCTGCTCCAGCTCGGCTTTCTTTCGCGCACGCCGCGCGGGCGCTGCGCCACCCAGCCCGCGTATAAACATCTGGGCTTGGAATACCGGGGCGATATCCAGCTTGAGCTTTGAGGCGTTTGCCCCGGCGGCCCAAAGGCAGCGCGCAGAAACGGAGAAATTGGCATGTGGATAGCGGACGGTTGGAAGGATTATGAGCTTATAGACGCCTCGGGCGGCGAAAAGCTGGAGCGCTGGGGCCGATGTATCATGCGCCGGCCTGACCCCCAGGCCGTGTGGGACACGCCCAAATCCCACCCTCTCTGGGAAAAGGCCGACGCCGTCTACCACCGCGACCGTTCGGGCGGGGGACGGTGGGAGATCAGAAGCCTGCCGGGGGGCTTGTCGGTGCGCTACGGCGCGCTCCGCTTCAATATAAGGCCCACGGGCTTCAAGCATACCGGTCTGTTCCCGGAGCAGGCAGTCAACTGGGACTGGGAGGCCGCGCTCATCGCCGGGGCGGGAAGGCCCGTGCGCGTTCTCAACCTTTTCGCCTACACGGGAGGGGCCACCGCGGCCTGTGCCGCCGCCGGCGCGCAGGTGTGTCATGTGGACGCGTCAAAGGGCATGACCCAGTGGGCCAAGGAAAACCTCGCGGCCTCCGGCCTTTCCGGGCGCCCCGTGCGTTTTCTCGTCGACGACTGCATCAAGTTCGTCGGGCGTGAAAAACGTCGCGGCCGCCGCTATGAGGCCATCATACTCGACCCGCCGTCCTACGGCAGGGGCCCGGGCGGCGAGGTGTGGAAGCTGGAGGAGCAGCTTTACACGCTCCTGTCGGCCTGCGCAGACCTTTTGTCGGGAAAGCCCCTCTTCTTCCTTCTCAACTCTTACACGACCGGCCTTTCGCCCTCGGCCATGGGCTACCTTTTAGGCGTGACGGTGGGCCGCGCCTTCACGTCCGGGCGGCTTGAGGCCGACGAGATAGGCCTTAACGTGACGAGCACCGGACTGGCCTTTCCCTGCGGAGCGTCGGCCCGTATGACGTTTTAAATTAATTTAGGAACAGGAACGAACGCGAATGCCAGTATTCATAGACGCGAGAAACGTCACCTTCCGTTACGGCGGCGGGGATTCGGAGGACGTCCTAAAGGACGTTTCCCTCACGATAGACGACGGCGAATTTGTAGCGGTGCTCGGCCACAACGGCTCGGGCAAATCCACGCTGGCCAAGCATTTCAACGCCATCCTCCTCCCCTCGGGCGGCGCCGTTTACGTCAGCGGCATGGACACGCGCGACGAATCGCTTTTATATGAAATCCGCCAAACGACGGGCATGGTGTTTCAAAACCCCGACAATCAGATTGTGTCCTCCGTCGTGGAGGAGGACGTCGCCTTCGCGCCGGAAAATCTCGGCCTGCCTCCCGGGGAGATACGCCGTCGTGTCGATTTTGCGCTGAAGGCCGTGGGCATGTACGAATACCGCGACCACGCGCCGCACCTGCTTTCGGGCGGACAGAAGCAGCGCATCGCCATAGCGGGCATCATAGCCATGCGGCCCCGGTGCGTCGTGCTGGACGAGCCCACCGCCATGCTCGACCCCGTGGGCAGGCGCGAGGTCATGCGCGTCATAAAGGACCTCAACCGCAGCGAGGGCATCACCACCGTGCTCATCACCCACCATATGGACGAGGCGGCGCAGGCCGACCGCGTCGTGGTGATGAACGACGGGCAAATACTTGTGGACGGCACTCCCCATTACGTATTCCAGAACGCGGGGCTTCTAAAAAGCGTGGGGCTTGATGTCCCCCAGTCTACCGAGCTCATGTTCCTTTTGCGCGCGCAGGGGCTGCGCATGCCGCTGGCGGTGCTGACCGACGAGGAATGCGTCGAGGTGCTCACCCGCCTTTTATCCGGCGAATTTTTGCCGGAAGGTGAAACGGGGGTAACGCCATGCTGACCCTTGAGCGCCTTAGCCATATTTACAGCCCCGGCACGCCCTTCGAGCACAAGGCTGTGGACGACATATCCCTCACCATAGAGGACGGCCTGTTTTTAGGGCTTATAGGGCATACCGGTTCGGGCAAATCAACCCTTATAAAGCATTTCAACGGGCTTTTAAAACCCACCTCGGGGCGCGTGCTCATCGACGGCGAGGATATATGGGCCGACAAGCGCCGCCTTCACAAAATCCGCTTTTCCGTCGGGCTTGTCTTCCAGTATCCCGAGCACCAGCTCTTCGAGGAAACGGTGTATAAGGACATCGCCTTCGGCCCGCGCAACATGGGCCTTTCCGCGGAGGAGTGCGACGGGCGCGTGCGCGAGGCGCTGCGGTTCGTAGGGCTTTCCGAGGAGCTAATGGAGAAATCGCCCTTTGAGCTTTCCGGCGGCCAGAAGCGCCGGGTGGCCATAGCGGGCGTCATAGCCATGCGCCCGCGCATACTGGTGCTGGACGAGCCCACCGCAGGCCTTGACCCTAAGGGCAGGGACGATATACTGGCGCATCTTAAGGCCTACCACGCCGAAAACCGCTCCACCGTGATTATCGTGTCCCACGACATGGAGGAGATAGCAAGATGCTGCCAGAAGGTGCTCGTGATGGCGCGCGGGAAAGCGGCGCTTTACGACACCGTGGAAAACGTGTTCCGCCAGTCCGACAAGCTAAAGGCCATAGGCTTGGACATCCCGCAGATTACGGAGGTTTTTATCAAGCTGCGCGCCAGGGGCTTTTCTGTGGACACGTCGGTTTTCACCACCGAGCAGGCCGCGGCGGAAATCCTGCGCGCGCTTCGCGAAACGGGGGAGGGTCGGACATGCTGAAGGACATCACGCTCGGCCAGTATTTCCCCGGGGATTCCTTTATCCACAAGATGGACCCGCGTTTTAAGATGATAGGCACAGCCGGGCTTATAGCCGTCATCTTCTCGGCCGGCAACGTCTACTCCTATCTGGTGGTCACGGCGCTCATCGCCGCGTGCATGCGCTTTTCCGGCGTGCCGCTTAAGATTATCCTGCGGGGCATACGGCCTATCCTGATGCTCATACTCATCACCGCGATATTCAACCTTTTCTACACGTCGGGGGAGGTTGTGGTATTTCGCCTGGGGTTTATCACCGTTACAAGGGAGGGGCTTATCGGCACCTTCTTCATGATGCTGCGCATCGTCTACCTTGTGATAGCCACCTCGCTCATGACCTACACCACCTCGCCCATCCAACTGACCGACGGACTGGAACGGCTGCTCTCGCCCCTTAAGCTGCTGCGCGTTCCGGTGCATGAATTCGCCATGATGATGACCATAGCGCTTCGCTTTATACCGACGCTTATAGACGAAACCGATAAGATAATCAGCGCACAGAAGGCGCGCGGCGCCGATTTCGACACCGGAGGGCTGTACAAGCGCGCAAAGGCATATCTGCCCGTGCTCGTGCCGCTTATCATATCGGCCTTCCGCCGCGCCGAGGAGCTCGCCGTCGCTATGGAATGCCGCTGCTACCGCGGGGGCGAGGGGCGCACGCGGCTGCGCACCGTCCGCGCCGGCTACCGGGACGCTTTGTCCATGCTGCTTATCGCCGCGTGCCTGCTGCTCATCATATTCTTAAACATCCGTTGGCCGGGCCTGTATTAACGTCTTTTTAAGGGGGTATACCTGTGCGCCGGATACTGCTCGTACTGCGCTTTGACGGCCGGCGCTACTGCGGCTGGCAGGTGCAGAAAAACGGCCCGTCCGTCCAGGCTGCGGTGCAGGACGCGCTGGAGCGCCTTACGGGCAGACGCCCGCCCCTTACGGGCTGCGGGCGGACCGACGCGGGCGTCCACGCCCTGCGGTACTACGCGGCCTTTACGGCCGAAAACCTCCCGCCGTGCGAAAAGCTTAAGAAGGCGCTCAACGCCCTGCTGCCGCGCGATATCGTCGTATCCGATGCGCGTCCGGTGCCCCTCGGGTTTCACCCGCGCTACGCCGCGCAGAAAAAGGAGTATGTCTACCGCCTTTACACAAGCGCCGAGCGCGACCCCTTCCTCGAGGGGCTGCGGCTCCATTACCCGCACACCTTTGACGCCGATATGCTTAACAGGGCGGCCCAGGCGTTTGTCGGCCGGCATGATTTCGCGGGCTTTTGCTCGACCGGCGGCGCGGTTAAGGACACCGTACGCACGGTGTATTCGCTGTCGGTGAGACGGGACGAGCGCGAGCCCCACCTTGCCGAAATAGCGGTGTGCGGCGACGGTTTTTTATACAACATGGTGCGCATCATCGCCGGCACCCTTCTTTATGTGGCGCAGGGAAGGATTTCTCCCGACGCCCTGCCCGGCGTGCTGGCCTCGCGCGACAGGAGGCTGGCCGGCCCCACCGCGCCCGCCCATGGCCTTTACCTTTGCGAGGTGTGGTATCCAAACAGCGCCTTTGACGGCGTTTAGCCGCCTTGCGTCGGGCGCTCCATTTTCGTCCTTCGCGCCTTGCTCCCGACATCCCCCTTCCGCGGTACGCCCGAAGGGAGATGCGTTTTATGCGGGTGCGTCAGCCCGCCTCCACCTATTTTGCAGCAGTGTTGCGCCGAAGGCCTGACGCACAAATTCTCGTGATGATATGTTAGTATATATTGTCGAATAAAGCTGCGGCAATGATTGTTATTTTTATAACAATAAACATTGACAATATTTTAACAAAGAATTATAATAAAATCGCAAGGCGGTTTATACCGACCGGACCGCGTATGCCGAAAGGTTGGAGCGGGCGCAAAAAAACGCCGGTCTCCCGTTTTGAGAGAGAAAAAGCTTAGTGTGCAGGGCGATTTCCTGCAGGCTTGCTTTGCTGCCGCCTTTTCGGGAGAAAACGGCGCCCTTCGGGAGGCTTTAGTATGAACAAAGACATCAAGCAAAGCGCAGACAATACGGAAAACATCCGGCAGCTTCACGCAAAAATAGACGCCGTAAGGAAGGCGCAGGCGCTGTACTCCGCCTATTCGCAGGAGAGTGTCGACGAGATTTTCAAGGACGCAGCCCTCGCGGCCAACAGGATGAGAATACCCCTCGCCAAAATGGCCGTGAGCGAGACCGGCATGGGCGTCGTGGAGGATAAGGTGATAAAAAACCACTACGCCGCGGAGTACGTCTACAACGCCTACAAGGGTGTCAAAACCTGCGGCGTTATAGAGGAGGACGCCTCCTACGGCATAAAAAGAATCGCCGAGCCGGTCGGCGTCATAGCCGCCATCATCCCCACAACCAACCCGACGTCTACGGCCATTTTCAAAACCTTAATCGCCCTTAAGACGAGAAACGGCATCGTTATAAGCCCGCACCCCAGAGCAAAAAAATGCACGGTGGAAGCGGCCAGAGTCGTGCTTGAGGCGGCGGTGGAGGCCGGGGCGCCCGAGGGGATCATAGACTGGATTGACGCGCCGTCGCTTATGCTTACCGACGAGCTCATGAAAAGCGCCGACATCATCCTCGCTACCGGCGGGCCGGGCATGGTCAAGGCTGCGTATTCGTCCGGAACGCCCGCCATAGGCGTAGGCCCCGGCAACACGCCCGCCGTCATCGACCGCTCGGCCGATATCAAGACGGCCGTCAGCTCCATCATCCTGTCAAAGACCTTCGACAATGGCATGATATGCGCGTCCGAGCAGGCGGTTGTGGTCGACGAGGGCATATACGACGAGGTTAAACGGGAATTTGAGCTTCGCGGCTGCCATATCCTGAGCGATGAGGAAGCCGAAAAGGTCAGGAAGGTTATCATGACAGGCGGCGAGCTCAATGCCAAAATAGTCGGCCAGACGGCCCATACGATAGCGCGCATGGCGGGCGTCGACGTTCCCGCCGGCACAAAGATACTGATAGGCGAGGTGGAGAGCGTCGATCCCTCGGAGGAATTCGCCTGCGAAAAGCTCTCGCCCGTTTTGGCCATGTACAGATACGCCAGCTTCGACGAGGCGCTGCAAAAGGCCGAAAAGCTTGTGAAGGACGGCGGCTACGGGCACACCGCATCCATATATATCGACGCTGTCGCGGAAAAGGAGAAGCTTTACCGGTTCTGCGACACCATGAAGACCTGCCGCATCGTCGTAAACGCACCCTCCGCCCACGGCGGCATCGGCGATCTCTACAACTTCAGGCTCGCCCCCTCCCTAACGCTGGGCTGCGGCTCCTGGGGCGGCAATTCGGTGTGCGAGAACGTCGGTGTCAAGCACCTTTTGAACATCAAGACAGTGGCCGACAGGAGAGAGAATATGCTTTGGTTTAGGACACCCGAGAAGGTTTATTTCAAAAGGGGCTGCCTCAAGGTGGCCATGAGGGAGCTTAAGGACGTCTACGGCAAAGAGAAGGCGTTCATAGTCACCGACGAGTTCCTGTACCACAACGGCTACACCGCACCGGTCGCCGGCGCGCTCGACGAAATGGGCATAAGGCACCAGACCTTTTACAATGTGGCACCCGATCCCACCCTCGCCTGCGCCAGAGAGGGAGCCAAAGCCATGGCGGCGTTTCAGCCCGACTGCATCATCGCGCTGGGCGGCGGCTCTGCTATGGATGCCGGAAAAATCATGTGGACCCTCTACGAGCACCCCGAGGTTGATTTCCACGACCTCGCCATGCGGTTCATGGATATTAGAAAACGCGTTTACACCTTCCCCAAAATGGGACAGAAGGCCATCTTTATCGCCGTTCCCACTACGGCGGGCACAGGCTCCGAGGTGACGCCGTTCGCCGTCATCACCGACGAGCGCACGGGCATTAAATACCCGCTCGCCGACTACGAGCTCATGCCTGATATCGCAATCGTCGACGCCGACTTAATGATGAATATGCCCAAGGGGCTGACCGCCGCGTCGGGCATAGACGCGCTGACCCACGCGCTGGAGTCCTATGTCTCGCTTATGGCCAGCGACTATACCGACGGGCTGGCGCTAAAGGCGATCAAAAGCATATTCCGGTACCTGCCCGACGCTTATGAGAAAGGCGCGGCCGACCCTGTCGCAAGGGAAAAAATGGCCGACGCCTCCACCATGGCCGGCATGGCCTTTGCCAACGCGTTTTTGGGCGTGTGCCATTCCATGGCTCACAAGCTGGGCTCATTTTTCCACCTGCCCCACGGCATAGCCAACGCGCTGATGATTACCGAGACCATGAGGTTTAACGCCGCCGAGGCTCCCGAAAAGATGGGCACTTTCCCGCAGTACAAATACCCTCACGCGCTTGAAAGGTATGCCGAAATCGCCGCTTTCGTGGGCATAGGCGGCGATACCGACAGCGAACGCTTTGAAGGGCTTCTGGCAAAGATAGACGACCTTAAGCAAAGGGTCGGCATCAAAAAAACCATACGCGAGTACGGCGTGAGCGAAAAGGCCTTCCTCTCGGCTCTCGACGAAATGACCGAGCAGGCCTTCGACGACCAGTGCACCGGAGCCAACCCGAGATACCCGCTGATGGCGGAGATAAAGCAGATGTACCTAAACGCGTACTACGGCCGGTAAGCCCAGCCCGCGCCCGCTGAACAATCCCCCCGGCTAAGCCGGGGGGATTGTTCAGCGGGGGGCTGCCGCAAACCTCCTTAGCCCGAGGACTCGCGACGTCCTCAGCCATAGCCGTGCTGCTGTTTGCGGCGGCTTTGTCCCGGCCGCGGGCAGCCTCGTTTCGCGGTGGACATTGCTCGTGCTGGCGTTTTTTGCCCTCGCGAATACGGGCTGCCTTGCGCTGGCCGCCATTATAAGGCTGCTCTGTACGGGTAGGGCTTTGGCGCGCTGACGGCGTTTTTCCATAAATCCGGTGTTATAATAAACAAAAGCCCTTTTTGTGCGGCGTAATTCTTATGTGAAACGACAAAAATAAAAAAACTTCCCGCGTCCGCCTTGAAAAAGGGCGGATAATTTCATAAAATGATAATGTCGAAAGCGCAAACAGGAGGGCCCTGATGATAAGAGCCGGATCCATTGCCGGGCATGCGGTTTTTGTGCCCGAAAAGCTGTCGGAAGACCTTTCGGCGGCTTGCTTTGCGCCCCGTCCGACGCAATACCGGGGCGGGCACGGCGCGCCGCTTTTCTGTGAAAACTACAACTTATTGTTTCGAAGCGCGTAAAAAAGGCATCTCTGTGAGGTGTCTTTTGCTGATTTTCGCGGGCGATTTTTCGTTTAGGGGGATTCAAGGATGTCCGAAAGGAAAAAGGTGGCCGTTATAATCGGCAGCGACAGCGACTTTCCAGTGATAAAGCCCTGTATAAGTCTTCTTAAAAGCTTCGGCGTACCCTGCGAGGCGCGCGTGATGTCCGCCCACCGCACGCCGCTTGAGGCTGCGCGCTTCGCCGAGGGCGCACGCGCGGCGGGATACGGCGTGATCATCGCCGCCGCCGGCAAGGCCGCCCATCTCGCCGGCTCGCTCGCGGCCCATACGACGCTGCCCGTCATCGGCATACCCGTCAGGGCCTCGGCCCTCGACGGGCTGGACGCCCTTTTGTCGACGGTGCAGATGCCCAAGGGCGTGCCCGTCGCGACGGTGGCTATTGACGGCGCTGAAAACGCGGCGCTTTTGGCGGCGCAGATGCTGTCGCTGTGCGACGGCGACCTTGCGGACAAGCTGGCCGCCTACAAAAAGCGCATGCGCGACGACGTGGCGGCAAAGGACGAGCGCGTGCGCCGGGAGGCCGAATCGCTCTGAGAATGACTGGCGCGGGAGAAAAACCGACGGGCTGTAAACGAAAGGACGGGTAGGGATGAAAAAGCTGGAGCAGGTGTACGAGGGCAAGGCCAAGAGGGTGTATAAGACAGACGACCCGGCTCTTTACATCGTGGATTACAAGGACGACGCCACCGCCTTCAACGGGCAGAAAAGGGGTACAATCGCCGGCAAGGGCGCCATCAACAACAGGGTGACCAACCACCTTATGGGGCTTCTCGAAAAACAAGGCATACCCACCCATTTCGTCCGCGAGCTGTCGCAGCGCGAGACGCTGGTGAAAAAGGTGGATATCGTGCCCGTGGAGGTCATCGTGCGAAACATCGCCGCCGGCTCGCTCTCCAAAAGGCTGGGGCTTGCCGAGGGCCAAAGGCTCGCCTCGACGGTGATAGAATACTGCTATAAAAACGACGCCCTGGGCGACCCCATGATAAACGAATACCACATCTACGCCATGGGCCTTGCGACAAAAGACGAGCTTGCGACCATAGCTGATTATTCTCTGCGCATAAACGCGTTTTTGACGGCGTATCTTGCCGACCTCGGCATAGAGCTTATAGATTTCAAGCTGGAATTCGGAAGGACGCCGGACGGCTCCATCGTCCTCGCCGACGAGATATCGCCCGACACCTGCCGCTTCTGGGACAGCGCCACCGGCGAGAAGCTTGACAAGGACCGCTTCCGCCGCGACCTCGGCAACGTGGAGGGCGCGTACCGTGAGATAATGCGGCGGCTCCTGGGAGACGACCCCTGCTAAGGTGGCGGGGCGCACGACGTCGAACTGAAGGAGTGTTTGGATTGTACGACAAGCTCAGGGAGGAATGCGGCATCTTCGGCATATTTGCCGCGGGGGACGGTTCGGGCGTCGATGTGGCGCGTGAGACCTATATGGCCCTTTACGCCCTCCAGCACCGGGGGCAGGAGAGCTGCGGCATCGCCGTCAACGACGGCGGGCTCATCATGTCTCACAAGGATGTGGGGCTGGTGCCGGAGGTGTTTAACGAGATGGTGTTAAACCATCTCAAGGAAGGGCAGATGGCCATAGGCCATGTGCGGTATTCCACTACAGGATCTGCCAGCCGCGAGAACGCCCAGCCCATGGTCATGAAATACGTCAAGGGCTCGGTCACCCTCGCTCACAACGGCAACCTCATAAACGCCTATGCCCTGCGCGAGGAGCTGGAAAACAGCGGGGCCGTCTTTTACACCACCAACGACAGCGAGGTTATATGCCATATCATCGCGCGGGAGCGGCTTCGCACGCCCTCGGTGGAGGCGGCTATACTAAGCGCCATGAAAAGGCTTCA
>Ga0116191_1003864_pt1 | contig 10834 bp, 9 predicted proteins | sample AD_UKC111_MetaG_FD_89897 | JGI IMG/M metagenome (GOLD analysis project Ga0116191, IMG submission 89897) | Active sludge microbial communities of municipal wastewater-treating anaerobic digesters from Hong Kong - AD_UKC111_MetaG | ecosystem: Engineered > Bioreactor > Anaerobic > Digestate | place...
TACTCTTTACGAAAAATGTAGTACCCTCTTTTTTTGCTCTTCTAATTTCATTTCTCCTTTTTGTATTTACTTCTTTCCATAATTCTTCTTCATTTTTATTTAAATCTACTATTATGTTTAAGTGTTTTTCATATTCAAAACCATTTTTAATAAAAACTTCTTTTAAATCTCCCCATTCCCTCATATTGCGAAATTGAGAGTAGATAGTTTTTTTTCTAATTACTTTATTATACTCTTGCAGGATTATGTTTAAAGTATAAGCATCATTATTTTTAATTAATGGGCCACCAAAAATTATCGACCGCGCAGTAAAATTTCCTAAAAATCCAGAATATTCTTTTTGAATGACAGCTAGCAAAGTTCCTAATATTTCATCCTTTTCATCTATAACAGCAAGGAAAACAGGTTCATACTTCTTAGTGTTTTTATACACTTCATACATCTCTGGGGTCTGAAATACATTGCCATTAGGATGATCGTAAACAAAGGATGACCATTGAGTGGGATTAAGAGTAAATGTGATTCTAAGATTTGACATTGGCTAAATGTTTTGTTGGTTTAGGAGTTTAGAGGTTTAGTGTGGTGGGTAATAATTTTATCGTTTAAATTTCTAATAGTCAAATTGTATTATTGTTGTCTCGTTTAGCCAAATTGTCGTTCTTTGTATCATTAATTCCAAGCACTTTTTCATAAACCTTAATGATTTTTTTTGCAATAGTATCTGAATCGAGGCCTAATTCAATAATTCGTTCTCTGCCATTAGTCCTTTTGCCATAGTCAATAGCCATTTTAATTTTATTTGCGACATCTTTTGGGTCATACGAACAAATATAGCAGCCTTCGGTGTCTCCTACAACTTCTTTCACATCTCCTACATCTGTAGAAACAATTGGGAGATTACAAGCCATAGCTTCTTTTATTACATTAGGTGAACCTTCTAAATAGGAGGTCATTACTAAAACATCAGCTGCATTTAAATAAAAGACAATTTCTTCATGTGAAACTGGATAAGGCGTTATGAGTTTAATTGAATTATCATTAAGTAAATTTAAAGAACTTCTTAGTAAATTAAAATTTTTCCTTGGATTAGTTATATCCCCTAAAAATAAAATAATCATTTTGTTTGTATCAATTCCAATTTTATTTTTACATTTAATATTCTCTAAAAGAATAAACTTATTATAATCAACTCCATTAGGTATTATTTCTACTTTTTTCTTTAAATAAATATATTTTTCTAAATTTTTCGATTTAACAATGATTTTACTAACAAAAGGTTGCAGTAGTTTTGTTGATATTATATTAAAGTAACTACTAAAATTTATCTTTCCTTTAATATTTACATCGCCATAAGTATCACTCCCCATTAAAGAAACAATAACCGGAATATTATTAGAAGCTAACGAAGAAACCCAACCGCAAAAAGAATAGTGAGCGTGAATAATATCAAATTTATTTGATTTTAAAAATATTTTTAATTTTGATATATTTTTTAAATAGCCTATTACTCCTTTGCCACGTATGGTAAAGTAATCTAAATCAATTCCATTTCTCCTTAAAGACTCACCCTGAGACTTTACTATTGGAGTTATTCCTTCCTTTGAATTACCACTACATACAAAAAGAACCTTCATAATATAAGACAATGTTGCTTTCTTTGGATTATACCGCTATATTCAGGACATCATTTTAATTTGTACCCTAATTAAATAAGAATAGACTACATTCCGATTTTGTCTATGGTTATAAGAGTTTGATAATAATCCTTTACAAAATCAACAATTATGTTTTAAAAATTTACAGTACTAATCTAAAATATTAATTTTATCAATTGAATTAGGGGTAAGAATATAAACACTCGTAGAATTTTAGTATATATTATTTTCAAAAAATATCTAAACTGAATATATACTTATATTGATCCTTAGATTCCATACCAAAATAATTACAAATATTAAAATTAATAGAAAATTTATTTTTATTGGAGAAAGATATTTTCTTGTATCTAATTTATTAAGATCATACTTATCCATATAATAAAATGCTATTATATAAATAAAAGGGAAATGAGGCAATGACTTACGTAGTTCTAACCCTTCTAATATTGATATGAGAGAGATCATTTCGAACATTGTAAATAGGATTATAGGATGTAACAATTTTTCCTTGTTTTTTACCACACTAATTATTCCTAAAAAAAATGGAATTGAAATGAAACATCTAAAAAATAAACCAGGAGCATAAAATACTAATGTTTCTTTTTCTCGCATAGGAAAAATTGTTGGAAATGGGCCAACAAATTGAGCTATAATATTTGTAAGGTATGTAAATCTTATTCCTCCTTTTATCATCATCTCTCGTCCTTTAAGAATATTACTTATTTCTCCACCATGTAAAAATCTATTTAATGAATATTGAAAATATCTATTAAATATAATAAATAATAATATGGACAAAACCACAAGAGGTATTCTTATTTTGTTATTTTTAAATCCTAACATAGAACTAACAAGAATGCTAGCAATAATAAAGAAAATTATTGGAACACGGAATAAAATTAATTGTAAAACAAAGAAAACTGAAACAAATAAATTTTTAATTTTTCTTGTTTTAATAAATTGATAATAGTAATCAAAAAATAAAATAATTAACATTATCATTATACTTTCTTTACGACCGCTAGAATGGTAATATATAACAAATGAAGATAACGAAAATGCAATAGAGCATAACTTTGCATATTTAATAGACATAAACTCTTTAGAAATACGATATAAACTAAAAGCTGATATAATGCCAAATAATATGTAAATAAAATTCACAAATAAATTTGATGGCAACACTCTATAACATGTTGATATTAGTAAATAAGCCCCTACATCATCAATATTTAGATTTTTAAAAAGAAATTTTAATTCTTCTAGAAATGGCATTTTAGAAATTTCTCGAGATTCTACATCATAAGATAATGGATCTGTATCATCAAACATCAAAAAATTACCTGTATATTTATAGGATATATAGTTAAAATAAACAACAAATAATAGTAAGGAAATAGATATTATAGTAATATAGTTATATGATGCCTTGGAATCATGATAATTATGAAGAATGTAAAAGTATAAAAGAGATATAAAAAACATTGAAAAGTAAAGAAAATAATATTCTTGTGAAGATATAAAGAAAAAAAATACCAAATATAATATAATTGATGAAAAAAGGTAAAGATTTAATATTTTTCTTAACATTTTTTAAAATCGGCAAGAAAAAAATTGAAATGGGAGTTAACCCTTTTTAGGTTTAGCTAGGAGGTCTGCTCACCAATTTTGAACATTTTTTTACTCAAACCCTGTCCAACCGGAAGTCAATATTTCGGGATTTCTGTAGATTTCCGTGTGTGATTCAGGAATAGGATAAACAGTTTATGACTGATATATAGATAATAAGCACTTTATATTTAGCGTATGAGCATAACTATCCCTTTTGCATCTCCCATGCCATCGGTTTTACCCCAATAAAAGGTTGTATTTCCTGGGCGAAAATAGCTTAAAATATCTTGCCGTCCCCGCCTGGTCCATTTTGACGGAACAACCATAAACCGGAAGATAAACTTTTTCAACCGAAAGTTGGCCTTGATAAAACCTGTCTCTTGCTGATAAAATCAACTAAAAAGTGGAATAGGTTACGGCAGATAGCCATCATCAACAGGAACACCGTTTTTTTTATGAAGAAAATAGAAAGGCATCTTCTTCCAAAGGAAATCATTATTCATATCGTCAAACAGCCGTTCGCTTTCACCCCTGTCATTATAAAATTCTATCACTTCCAAATCTGTCATCTCCCGTTTATTGGTCATTATGGCAAGGTAAATGTAACCATCGCCGGTGAATACGTTTCCCTATACATCGTCATTTTTCTCCCGGCTGATTACATAACGATAACTCTTCTCCCAGCCAAAGGGGGCATGCCCGATCGAGGCTACCTGGTAAGACTTATATCTGATTTCCACCGTTTCCCATTCCTTGATCTCTCTAATTTTTCCGAAAGGATTGTCGCAGCGTTGGGCCCAGATAAAGAAATAATCACAGCTCACCTCCACAACCGGAACCACTTCCCGGTCAAAAGAGCCACAGACCATCCGGCTGTACTTTGGCCGGATGCCAAACTCGGAAAGAAGGACATAGGCCCGCTTCAGGGTTCCCTCCTGCTTGTATTTCATATGGCTGTTCCCGTTGCGGTTTTCAATGTAAACAGGAAAGTTCCCGATGGAGGCTATCCCGGGAAAATAACCATTGGCATGTTTATAGCCCCGCTTTGAATCATATTTCTCGTTAGGGATAAACTTGTTGTCATAGTCAAAAATATAATCCCCGTAATGGGAGGACAACTGGCCTGTATGGGTCAACAAACTTAGCATCAAACGGTTCATTCTCATGTTGATATTGAAATCATGTTCAATACCCGTTGGGGAAACACTTTTTTCCTTTTCCATGGCCAACTCTTTCTGCATACTTAGCGATGTGTCTGCCGAATACACTTCAAGGTCTTTAACCTGGCCCAGCTCTATTCGCAGGTGATCTGTAATGTCTTCAGCACATTGACAGCTGCAAAGCGTCATCAACAAATAAGACTGGAAAAAATCGCTGTACCGGTACTGGGCCATCATACCGCAATTCCCAAGGGCTTGGGCAAAAAAATTGGTATACTGATGTCCGATTTAACTAAACTGTCGGCGAAATTTATTCCGTCAAAAAGTGTATATTTTCCGAAGAATAGGTAACTTTCATCCCGGTGCGATATTTTTATTTTCCGTCTAAATAAGTGAAAAATTTCCAAACGGGCAAGTTATGGAACCATTATTTTTACAGGGATTCCCAATTTTTCCAAATTTTTTCATGCGGATATAAGGCTTTTACATTTCTACATTAATAACTAAAATTTACGACAACCCCGATTTTACAAAATTTTTCATATTTCTTTTTTTAACTTATCAATATTGCTGGTAATCTCTTCCATAGTCAAAATACATAATTCCCCTTCTTCTCTTTTTTTGGCAACATATCTCAAAATCTCAGGAAAAACATTATGCAAAAACCATTCGTCTATTGAGGGATGAAACCAAAAATGACATACTGTTCCTGTATGTATTGCCTTATCAATATATTTTTTATACCTCTTTATAAAATAATCAGATGACCATCCTAAGTTGTTGTCACCTAGTCCGGTTGAAACGGGAATAACTAGTAGCTCATTACTATCAATATATGGTAACATAAGTTCATACTTTAAAGTTTGACGATAAGAAGTAAATCCATATTTCTTTAGAATTTCAAAATTACCATAAGTACCACCTGGAAAAACAAATGATTTCAATTTTAGACCCCAATCATTAGCTGCTTTGACACAAGCTTTAATTTCATCTTCTGCAACTTCAGGCGGGCAGTTTTCATAAGTAAAGTCAATATGTGAAAAGGAGTGACATCCTATCTCATGCTTGACATTAGATTTTAATATTTTCTCAATTAAATCAGGGGCATACCATGTTTTAGCTTTGTTCCAGTTTGTATAAGGGTCACAATCAAACCAATCGCCTTTACTGTATAGCCAATTTCTATTCTCAAAATATGGGATTCTATGCATCCAGTCATGGTCTCTTTTTTTACAAGTTCTTAAAAATAAATGACCAACAGTAGCCCAGGTTATTGGGATGCTGTATGTTTCAAATAATTTTAGTAGAAAAGGAAAGTTTTTCCGAGATTGTTCAGCTTTTTTCTCTGGGAATGGATCTGACTTTGAATACCTGAATGCCCAACCGAGTTCAAAATCCGCAGAAATAATAAAAATACCTTTATTTTTTTTATATACAGTTAACTTTGGGTCAGCACTTGGTTTTCTTTTTATCAAAAATATTATTTTTGATAAATGTTTTTTTATTATCCTTTTATTGTAAAGTTTTCTAATAAATGACATAATTCAATTAATTTTATTACTTAAAGTTAATTTATTATTTAGTTGCTTATAGCTGATCATTTTCTAATAGTTGTATAATATGTTCAAGTCTTAAATTATAGGAATTATTGGTATTAAAAGTACCCTCCTCGAATATCCATTTACCTCTAATATATATATATCTACCCGGTTTACCATTAATTATCATTTGATGGTGTGGATGAATAAATCCAAAAAAACATTGTAATTCATTTACGTAGAAATTTCCATTATTATCTTCAAAAATATCAATTGCTTGGCTTAAAAATTTTCTTTTATCCGTAACCATTTTCATAAAATCTAATAATTTATCTGAAGGACCATCCCAGTCGATGCCACCTCCCCCACTAAAAGTTTTTCCTTTTCTTTGTTTTTTATGAGCAAAGAAAGAATCTCCTATGCGGACTGTACGCCATTCTGCAATCGCATCAATGTACTCTTGAAAAATTACAAACCATTTTTGAGGATCAATTGTTGCAGATTTATGTCTATCTTCTAAGTATCTTAGAAATCCAGGTATATCTTTAATTCTTTTTAAAATTCTTTCTTTTATTTTCCCTTTTCTAAGATTTGGAGTCCATTTCCTTGTAATTCCTTTATCTGAAAAAGCCTTATTAATGTAACTTATTAATTTCAACTTGTTATCAAATATCTTTACTCCGGAGCCAGATGCTCCTATTGCTGTTTTTGCTACTACAGGGAAAGCGCAATATTTAGCAAACTGCATTGCTTCTTCTTTATGATAAAATATCCAGGTTTTTGCATGTGGAATATTATTTGCATCAAGCCAATAGGAAAGCATCCTTTTATTTTCATAGATAAGAATTTCTTCATAAGTCGGATAAATTTTCTTTTTAAGAATATTATTTATAACATATAATCGTTCATCATATAATTGCTTAAAATAACTTATAGTTCCTGTTGCCCTTGTCAAAATGCAATCAAAATCTTCACTGAGAACATTCTCTAACCAATCGTTTTTAGTAATATCTATGACCTTATATTTTATATTATATTTGCTGTTTTCACAGGCTATAATCCATCCTAAATGGTCATCTTTGGTTTCATTTTTTAGTATTGCAAAATTGTAATTCATTTGTAACTTGCCTCCATAATTTAGATTTATCAACATATTTCTTTATACAATTTTTCTAAATTTATTACACGTTTATCAATAGAAAAATTAGATGAAATATATTCCTTGGCTGATTGGCCAATCATTTCTCTTTTATCAGGATTCTCGTAAAGATAGACAATCCTTTTAACTAATAAATCAATATCGCCATCCGGAATAATGAATCCCGTGATGCCATCTTTAATTATTTCCGAATTTCCACCAACATCAAAAGCAATTGTTGTAATTCCACTTGCGCCTGACTCTAAAAGTGAAACAGAAAAAGCTTCTCTTATTGAAGGTAAAACAAATATATCAAATATATTGTAATACCATGCTGTATTAAGAACAAATCCAGGAATATAAAAATAATTTTTAAGATTTCTTTTTAAGATTTCTTCTTTAATCTTCTTACTTTCTTCGCCATCTCCAACCATCACTATTTTAAATTTAGCGATTTTATCTTTAAGAATCTCAGCAATTTGTAAAAAGAATTCTAATCTTTTTACATAATTAAACCTACCAACAAAACCAATAATAAACTCTTTCTCATCTTCTGAAAATTGATTTAATGGTCCAATATCCTTTTTATTGGTTTTAAGTTCAAAAGAGTTATAAACTGTTATTAGCTTATATTTATTAATTTTTTCTCTTTTTAATCTAATATTCTTCGTTGCATCACAAGAATTAATGATTTTATCAGCAAATATTGAAATAAATTTCATTACTAGAATGTGATACCATTTTCTCCATAAACCCAAGCCATGTTCGTTAAATATGAGTTTATGTCCTGTTAATTTTCCAGGTAAAGTAGATACCTTCTCTGCCCAGAACATATGTGAATGAATAATATCATACTTATTAAACAATAAATGGCAAAACAACTGGAAGGAAGCCAAAATTTCGTTTTTTTTCTTTATTCGATATTGTTTTATGTCTTTATCTAGGAGGGAATTGAATTCTCCATATTGATGAAAAGCCACTGTAACTTGGTGCCCTCTTTGTAGTAAAGCATTTGCATCAACTACAGCCTGTTTTTCTGCTCCGCCAGGTTTTAAAGAATTTATAATGATTAGAATCTTCATTTATTGGGCTTAGTGTTTATTTACTCTTAAATTTACTTTGGGTTGTTGAAATATAAGATAAAACTATTTTTTAAAGAATGAGTGAGGGATTTTGCCCTTATCACTTCATTTATTACGGTTACGTTGTAATCTGGGCCTCTTACCTATCCACAGAGTTAAGTTGCAAAGTAGGACAACTATCCAAAGAACAAAGATATACAATTTCTAAGATGCTGGTGAGCGGGTAAAAAAAAATTGAGATAACCAGAGTTATACAGATTGATAAGTTCACTGTAGTCTAGGAGACGTAATACCTTAAACGTAGGGATTTTACAGCTACAAGCCAGCCCAGTGCAAAGTTGAAGATTAAAAGATGTCAAAACCCAATTCTGACGGGCTAATACCATAGGTAAATCCTTACATGAATTTAGAAGAATCTTACTCAAAATCAATGGCTGTCCGAACAGATATTCGAGAGGGCAAGGGTGGAAAGAATTAACTATGTGCCTGCTATATCTATATATCGCCATATTGATGCGTATAGAAAGGCTGGCGGGTACATCACACAAATACTTTCGACTTCAATTGCCTAACCGGAAGTTCAAGGGGAAATACGCCAATGGAGCTATAAGTATTCTTAACCTGAGGGTCAAACGAGCGTCCACCGAAGGTAGAGGTCAAGATGCGTTTTGGCCGCATGGAAATCGGTACCGTAATGAGCTATCCACCGAGTTGTTAAGCGAAGCCGTGGAAGTGCTCATCCTATATAAGTATTGACTTCACAACATAACTGTTGATAACGGAAAGGAGTTTGCCAAAAGCGAAAATGTGTAACCAACAACTAGAAAATCATTTGTTTACTTAACAAAAACCACCACTCTTGGGTGAGTTAGAGTAATGGGAATGCCAACGGTTTGATACGGCAATTCTTTTCTTAAAAATGTCTTTTAAAAACATCAATGATGAACGGGTTCAAGAGGTGAAAAAAATCCTAAGCAAGATGTTTAAAAAACTTTTAGGTTTTTAGCGCCTAATAAAAACAGTTTTATTAATCTACTTTATATTATATTTTTTTAATATAAAAACTATTTTATTTCTCAGTTTTAAGTATATATGCAAAATTTGGGGATAATTTTTAAATACTACAATTGATGTTTTTTTTTGAAGATATTTAGAATATTTTTTTTCTAATATAGTTACCCATTGATTAAAACAATTAAAATCACCAATGATAAGACTACTTTCGCAAATTGAATGAATAGTAGCAATTTCACGAGTTGAGAAATCTACCTCTGTTAATTTTGGGAAATCTTCTTTTAATTTTGTATAATATGTCATCATATTAATGCTGAAAATTTTTCTTTGCGTTGGTATAGCCAGTACTCTATTTGTCCATGAGTTATGAGTTGAGATACGATATACACCCATTACATCAGGTAAATACAAACCTTTGCCTACTTTTTGACTATACATCTCCAACAAAAAATCACCCACAGGATATCTGTCAGACCAACTAGGTAGTTGTTTTACAACCTCTTTCCTTAAAACATATGAACAGGTTGCCGCAAACTGATCCCTTTCTCTTATTACATCTGTTGAGTAAAAGAAACGATTCTCTTTTCCTAAGCCAAATTTTCGTTCATTTATTATCATCCCATCTTTTTCAAGCTTAACAGGATGTATAACTATTGAAACATTCTTGTTATTTTCTAAAAATTCCACTTGTTTCTGTAGCTTATACGGGTCTATCCAGTAGTCGTCGCCTTCACAGAGGGCGATGTATTTGCCTTGTGCTCTAGGATAAACAAAAGCTGAATAGGGATTTATTCCTCTAGAATATTGATTTTCTGTTTGGTATATGGGCTTTATGATATCTGGATATTTTGCTTCATATTCTCGTATAATATCTGCAGTCCCATCGGTTGATGCATCATCATGAATCAATATTTCAAAAGGGAAGGTTGTTTTTTGCATCAAAAAACCCTCAATAGCATCACGTATGTATTTTTGATGATTATAAGTTGCACAGCAAATTGAAACAATTATTTCTTTATTCATTTGTCAGAGAGTATTATACTTTTCATTTTTATTTTTTCTTGTGATTGTTCAGTTGCAACAAAACCATATTTCTCATATAATTTTATTGCGTTACTATTTTTAATATTAACTTCTAATGCCACACTAATAAAACCATTATTCTTACCATATATAATAGTGTTGGATAATAATATAGAAGCTATTCCATATCCTTGATATTCCTTTATAACACTCACATTAGTAATGAATCCAGCCTTAGTGTCATAATTATTAAAATATGCAGCAATTAGACCTACAAGGTTATTGCCAACCCAAGATTCAAAAGTAATAGCATTATTGTTAATTTTCCTACTATATTCTTCAATATTAACATAAGTATATAGTGCAGGATTAAAATTATCTGCACATCTGTTTAAATGATTAATTATTTCTTCACATGAAGCAGTCTTTATTTTAAAGTCAAATTCAGAGCAATTCATAATCATTCAACATTTTATTTATTTCTTCTATAGAATTGAACATCATAACATCAATGATGGAAAGATTTGGAATAAATTCATTATCAAATTGTTTATAATAAATTGGTTTTGTTTTAATAAAAAATATTTGTATGCCATTTTGTGCAAATAAA
>Ga0116191_1003866_pt1 | contig 10833 bp, 6 predicted proteins | sample AD_UKC111_MetaG_FD_89897 | JGI IMG/M metagenome (GOLD analysis project Ga0116191, IMG submission 89897) | Active sludge microbial communities of municipal wastewater-treating anaerobic digesters from Hong Kong - AD_UKC111_MetaG | ecosystem: Engineered > Bioreactor > Anaerobic > Digestate | place...
CCGGAAGTCGCCATCATGGATGCGGAGGGCCGCCTGTTAGAAGCTGGCGCCACGGGCGAAGTTGTCATCCGCGGCCCCAGTGTCACCAGCGGCTACCTGGGCGCACCGGAGGCCAACCGGAAGGCTTTCACCAACGGGTGGTTTCGCACCGGCGATCAGGGGTACCTCGACGGCGACGGTTACCTGTTCCTCACCGGACGCCTCAAGGAGATCATCAATCGTGGCGGCGAGACCATCTCCCCGCGCGAGATTGACGAGGTCATGCTGGAGCATCCGGCTGTGGCGCAGGCGGTGGCATTCGCCGTTCCGCACACGAGGCTGGGAGAGGAAGTCGGCGCAGCCGTGGTCCGGAAGTCCGGCGCAAGCCTCGACGAGCGGGAGTTGCGCGAATTCGTCGCGTCGAGGCTGAACGTGTCAAAGGTTCCGCGCGTCGTGCGCTTCGTCGATTCAATCCCCAAAGGCCCCACCGGTAAGCTGCAGCGCATCGGACTGGCAGCGCGGCTGGGAGTTGAGCCGATCGATGAACACGGGCTGCGTGCCGTGTACGTTGCCCCGCGCACGCCCCTGGAAACGCGCCTGGCGGCGATTTGGCGCGGGATGTTGGGCGTCGAACGCGTCGGTGTGAACGACCCGTTCTTCAGTGTCGGCGGCGATTCACTCGGGGCGGCGCAGCTTGTTGCGCACGTCGCCAAGGAATTCCACGTCGAACTGGCATTCGTACGCTTTCTAGAAGAGCCCACCATTGCCGCCCTGGCGCGGGAAATCGAGGACGCTAAGCCGCGCGCGCGGCTGCACCGCCACCTGGTTGCCATCCGGCCAGAAGGCACCCGCCCCGCGCTGTTCTGCGCCGCGGGCCACGATGAAATCCTGGCGGGTTTCGGCGCACTCGCCAGACATCTTCCAAAGGATTTGCCGGTGCTGGCTTTCGCGCCGCTCGAGACGGAGGAGATCGGCGCCACCAACGCCATCGAAGCGCAGGCCACACGCAACCTCGTGGCCATGCGGTCCGCGCAGCCCGAAGGCCCGTACTTTCTCATCGGACTGTGTCACGGCGGCCTGGTGGCTTACGAGATGGCGCGGCAGCTTGAGCAAAGTGGCGAGCATGCCGCACTGCTGGCGTTGCTTGATGCGTACCCGACCGGTTGGAAAAACCGTCTCGCCGCGCGGGAGCGCGTGGTTGAGCCGTTGCGGCACGGGGCGCGCAGGATTCGAGCGCATGCCGGGGCCTTCTTCAACGGAGGCGGTTGGCGGCACCTGGGCCAGCGCATTTCCTTGTTCCGAGCCGCTTGGGGTGAGAAGGCCGCTTTGGCGGCCCACCGTGCCGGCATGTCACGAAGCCGGGAGAATGCGCGATTGGCGAACCGCGTAGCACAATCGAACTACGCGGCGCAGCCCTATGGCGGATCGGTGGTGCTCTTCCGCTCAACCACGCCGCGACCCGGCATCTACCCGGCCGCAGCCGAGGCCTGGCGCCCCTTGGTGCACGGCGGAATCGAAATCGTGGACGTGTCCACCGGCTTCGGAAGCACGCTGAGCGAACCCGGCGTCCGGGTGGTTGCCGCCGAAGTCGCAAAACGGCTGCAGATCGCGGCATCCGGCGTCTCGGCTTGATCATCTGTCAAAACAGAGAGCAAGTTGAGGAGGATTCCGGTGATAACACGCCGCCAAGCCCTTTCCGTAATGAGCGCTGCCCCCGCCCTGCTGGTTCCAGACAAGCTCGGCGCGCAGCCTGCCGCGCCCCCCAAGGGCCCGTTTTCGCTGCCGCCGCTGCCGTACGCAGTTGACGCGCTCGAACCGTACATCGACGCGCAGACTATGCAGATCCACCACTCCAAACACCACGCCGCTTACGTGAATAACCTTAACAGCGCGGTGGCCGGTCACCCGGAGCTGGCCGGGAAGACGGTGGAAGAGTTGATACGAGGGTGGCAGAGCCTTCCGGAATCGATCCGTAGCGCCGTGCGCAACAATGGCGGCGGCCACGCAAACCACTCCCTCTTCTGGCTGTCGCTGGCTAAGAACTCAGGCGAAGGCCCTAAGGGCGAGCTGTCCAAGGCAATCGAGAGAAAGTTCGGCGGGTATGACAAGTTCCGCGAGCAGTTTACCAAGGCCGCTTTGGGTGTCTTCGGAAGTGGCTGGGCGTGGCTGACACTAGGCTCGGGCAACGAACTGATGATTCAGAGCACGCCGAATCAGGATAACCCCTGGATGCAGGGCCAAACTCCGATCTTCGGCATCGACGTCTGGGAGCACGCCTATTACCTTAAGTACCAAAACCGCCGCGCCGAATACGTGACGGCCTTCTATAACGTCATCAACTGGGACTTTGCCGGCAACCGCTATAGCAAACTTGTGGGATAGCAGCCCCGGGGCATGAGCTTTGCCTGCCGAGCCAGCAAAAAAAGAGCCGCCCGGGTTAAACCGGCTGCGGCTCTAATCTTGAGTTGTTGATCGTGAGGCGTTTTCGCTGCCGGAGACGTCTCACGTCTTCTGACGGGCAAAGCATCGCCCAACCTGCACGCGCGGATGGGGGAAGGCGGTTTTGCCCGTCCACCCGCCGGCAAGCGGTCTAGCCCTGCTTGGCCGCGTTCGTCAATACGCTGCTGATCTTGCTGAAGATCGTGCTGATGCTGGTGGCGACACCGGGCATGATCGCGCCGGCCGCGACGGCCACGAAACCTGCCATCAGAGCGTACTCGATGAGATCCTGGCCGCGTGTATCTTTCCAAATTCTCAACTTCCAAATGAGCTTCATTTACTTGTTCTCCTCTCCCTGCGTAGCAAAATTCTTTGCTAGGCTAAAGTTACCATCGGCGGAACTCCTCTGAAATCAGAGTAAGTTCTTAGATACAACCCTTATTTCTCTCAGTACTTGATTGACACAAGAGGGATAGATCCGGCTCCCGGAATGCCCGGCGTCATCTCCGGTCGGCGAACCACGCCGTGCTTCCTGACGGATTTTTCCCTGTCGTTCCATCTCGCAGACTCATCCGGGAAACTGATAGGCGTTCCAAGAACTTCTCCCCACCAGAAACCCGGTAGTTGGGTACGCTTCGGGGGCAGGCCATCAGCCGGCCACCGCGGTCTCAGCGTTCCCTCAGGGCTTATCGGCTCGAATCACGTAGTACTTTAGGCGTAACGTACTGATTCCTCCTTTTGAGTCCCGACCCTTCCACGCTGCGTGCCGTTCCTCCGGCGCGATACCATGGGATTGTACGTATGAGCCTTTATTTCAGTGCCGGTTCGCCCAGTGCGAGCTTGTCCCCGCAAGATCTTAGGAACGCTCTGTTCACAGCCTTTGGCAGACTCGGTGAGCGGCGAAAGGTACTTTGCCTTCCCCCGGACTTCACCCGATTCCACTCGCACGCGGGCGTGTTGACCGGCTACGCGTGGGAATACTACGGTTCAAAACTCAGTGACGTTTTGCCCGCCATAGGCACCCACGCGCCGATGACGGCCGACGAGATCCGCCGCATGTTCGGTGAAATGCCGCTCGACCTGTTCCGCGTGCACGACTGGCGCAACGGCCTGGTCACGCTCGGCGAGGTCCCCGCTTCCTTCATTCAGGAGCAGAGCGAAGGCAGGCTGGACTACCCCTGGCCGGCACAGGTAGACCGATTGCTGGTGGATGGCGGATTCGACCTGATCCTCTCCATCGGTCAGGTTGTGCCGCACGAAGTCATCGGCATGGCCAATTACAACAAAAACGTGTTCGTGGGGACCGGCGGAGTAGACGGCATCAACCGGAGCCACTATCTGGGCGCCGTGGTCGGTCTGGAGCGCATTATCGGGCGGGCCGACACGGCCGTTCGCCGCGTGCTCAACTACGCTTCGGACCACTTCGCCAGGCAACTGCCGATCGTTTACGTGCAGACGGTGGTGGACAAGGACGCCAACGGCAAACTGGTCGTCCGCGGGATTTTCGTAGGCGACGACGTCGAGTGTTTCTACAAAGCCGCCGAACTGAGTCTGAAGGTCAATTTTCAGATGCTCGACCGCGAGATCCGCACGTGTGTGGTGTACCTGGATCCGTCCGAGTTCAAGAGCACCTGGCTCGGCAACAAGGCCATCTACCGCACTCGCATGGCCTTGGCCGACAATGCCGATTTGATCGTGCTGGCGCCCGGTGTCAAGGAGTTCGGCGAGGACCCGGCCATCGACAAGTTGATCCGCAAGTACGGCTACATCAACACGCCGCCGGTCCTGCGCGCAGTGAAGGAGAACGCCGACCTGGCCGCCAGCCTGGGCGTCGCCGCGCACCTGATCCACGGCTCGTCGGAGAACCGCTTCAAGATCACCTATTGCCCTGGACATCTCACACGGGAAGAAATCGAGAGCGTCAATTTCAGCTACGCGCCCCTGGATGAAATGATGAGGCGTTACGATCCGGCCAAACTCAAGGACGGCTTCAACATGGTGGATGGCGAGGAAGTCTTCTATGTCTCGAACCCGGCCCTTGGATTGTGGTCTTACCGCGAACGTTTCCGGTGATAAGCCGAACGATCGTTCTCGTGTTTTTTTCACCACAAGTTGGAATATTTGGATATAATGGCGCAGTTATGCGCCTTCCCACTCTACTGCTCACGGGCGTATTCGCTTCGCTGCCCTTCCTTTACGCACAGCCCATCCCGACATTCGAAGCGGACTGGCTCCCGGTCACCGACGCCGAACGGCAGCAGAAAACTGCCAAAGTTGAAAAGGACGCCGGCGCGGAGGCGCTCTTCTGGCGGGTTCGCGTCTATGACGACGTGGCCGACGGAAAAGTCCGCCGGATCCTTTACAACTACATCCGTCTGAAGATCTTTGACGAGAAGGGCAAAGAGACCGCTTCCGCCATCGAACTTCCCTTTTCGAGCAGCAGTTCCATCATCAACATCTCGGGGCGCACCATCCGTCCCAATGGCGACATCGTAGAGTTGAAGCGCGACGCCGTCCACGAACGCGACGTGGTCCGAGGCCGGGGCATCAAGCGCAAAGCGAAAACCTTTGCCATGCCGGGCGTGGAGCCCGGCGCCATCGTCGAGTATCGCTGGGTGGAGATACAAGCTGTTCGTTCCGGGTACATCCGGCTCCAGTTCCAGCGCGACGTCCCCATCCAGAAGGTCACGTATTTCCTGCGCCCGGTCTCCAAAGTCTGGGTTAACGCCAATATGGGAGTGGCGTTTTTCAACTGCAAACCGTCTCCGTTGAAGGAAGATGTGCGCGAGTTCCATTCAACGACTCTGGAGAACATCCCTGCTTTCAAAGAGGAACCTATGATGCCTGGGGAGCCCAACGTGCGTCCCTGGGCCCTGGTCTTCTATTCCACCGCCGACCGCTCGGATCCTGACAAGTACTGGAACAAGGTGGGCAAGGACAACCACGCCTGGATGCGTGCCCTCATGAAGGCAAGCGGCGAGGTCAAGCAGGCGACGCAAACCGCTGTGGCGGGCGCAACGACGGATCAAGATAAGGTCGTCGCGCTGATCCGCTACATTCGCAAGAATTTTCGCGGACTTTATGATTCCAACGTCAGTGACGCCGAACGTGGGCCGATTTTGCAGGAATTGAACAAGAACGGCCTGCGGCCAGTGACCAAGGTTCTCAAGTCCGGCATCGGATCCGACGGCGAATTGAATGCACTGTTTGCCACTATGGCTTCGCACGCCGGCCTGGAGGCGCGGCCGGCATGGGCGGCGGATACTACCGATCTGGCCTTCAGCCCGGAGATCGCCGAGGACTACTTTCTCAACACCCTCGTCATGGCCGTGAAAATCGGCGATGCGTGGAAAGTTTACGATGTGAGCACGCGGGAACTGCCCGCCGGTATGGTCTCGTGGCGCAATGAAGGCGTCATGGCGCTCGTGTCCGACCCCAAGAGTCCACGCTTCATCCAGATTCCAACTTCAGCGCCGGAGGTCTCCACCATTGAACGCAGCGCGGTTGTCAGCTTGACCGAAGATGGTACCCTGCGTGGCCAGATCCGCCATACCTACACCGGCCACGAAGCACTCGATGTCCGGCAGGATCTCGTTCCCGAATCGGAAGCGCGCCGTCTGGAATTGCTCAAGGACGATCTAGTGAAACAGTACCCGAACTCGGAGATCACCGAGGTGAAGCTGGCGGATCTGGACGATACCGACAAGCCCGTGGTGGCCACGTTCAGCATCAAGATCGCCAACTACGCCGAGCGGACGGGAAAGCGATTATTTCTGAATCCATTAGTGCCACGCAAGGGCAGTTCACCCATGTTCGCTTCGGCCGAGCGGCATTATGAGATCGAGTTTCCGTATGCATGGCGCGAAGTCGACAACGTGGTAATCAGATTCCCCGCGGGTTACGCACTCGAAAGTGCCGAGAACCCTGGTTCAATCGACTTCGGCAAGCCGGGCGCCTATACCCTACAGATGGGACTCAGCAAAGACGGCGCCTTGGTTTGCCAGCGCGAACTCATTTTCGGCAGGAACGCGATGCTGCACTTCCCTGTCGAGAGTTACAAGGACGTCAAGACGGTGTTCGACGAAATCCACCGCCGCGACACGCACACGCTTGCCCTGAGGCGGCAGACACCCTCCAATCCCGCGCGGGGCGGCAAGTGAACCGGCTCCTGAGCTTGTGCTTCGTTCTCGCGGCGCATGCTGTAGCGGCTGATGAGGTGCCCGCGTGGGTGCGCCAGGCAGCTACGGCGCAAGCGCCCGCCTATCCGCCCAAAGCCACCGCGGTGGCCTTGCTTCAAGAAGAGCATCTGACCGTGGACGCGGAAGGGCGCCGCTTGATGCGTGAACGCGTCGTCATACGATTGCTTCAGCGCGGCGCGCAGGTCGGCGCCAGCCGCAGCTACGACACCAGGGACGGCCGCATCCGTTTGATGCATGGCTGGCTGCTCACACCGGGGGGAAAGGACGTGATCTTCGGCAAGGACGCAATTCTGGACCTGTCTCTCGCCGGCGGCGGCGTCGAATACATCGAGGCGCGCCGGAAGGTCCTTCGATGTCCGACGGGTACTCCCCCGGGTTCCATTTTCGCCTATGAGATCGAAGAGGAGGAACGGACTATCTTCACACAGTACGGGTATAGCTTCTACCAGGGCGCGCCGGCTTTGATCTCACGCTTCGTGCTGAGCCTGCCTCCCGGGTGGGAGGCTCGCGGAACCATCTTCAATCACCCGCCGCTGGAACCTCAGGTCTCGGGCAGCACCCACACCTGGGAGTTGCGGGACCTCCCCTACCTCGAACGCGAAGCCCACCAACCGCCATTCTCTTCAATTACTCCCCGGCTAGCGGTCAACTACTACCCAACTTCGAGCGCCAATCCGCGACTGCGGCGGGTGGGTGATTGGAGTGCGGTATCCTCCTGGATGTCGGAGTTAACCGATCCGGCGGCTGCCGTGACGCCCGCCATCGAGCGAAAAGCGGCCGAATTGACGCGTGGGGCCTCCAGCGAGCTGGACAAGATCAAAGCCATCGCGGCGTTTGCGCAAAAGGTGAACTACATCTCTGTGCAACTCAATGTCACGCGCGGTGGCGGTTACACGCCGCACCCGGCGGAAAGCACCCTCGCCAAGAATTACGGTGACTGCAAGGACAAGTCGACGCTTATGCGAGCCTTGCTGAAGGCTGCGGGCTTTGACGCTTACTACACCCTAATTCACTGGGGCGACCGCTCTTATGTTCGTCCCGAGTGGCCGTCGCCTTCTCCGTTCAATCACGTCATCGTCGCCATTCGGGTGCCGGCCTCGGTTTCTTTGCCGTCGGTCTTCGAGTGCCCCACATTCGGCCGTCTGCTGCCGTTCGACCCCACAGCCAACCGTACTCCGCTCGGTGATATTCCCGAAGATCAGCAGGGTAGCAATGCCCTTATCGTCGCCGGCACGCGGGGAGCTTTGGTGAAAATCCCGCAACTCGATCCAGAATTCAATCGCGTTGAGAACACCGTCGAAGCCGGGTTTGTGCCCGCTGGCGGCCTGGAAGCCCACGTCGCGCGCCGTTATCACGGCCAATCCGCAACAGGATGGCGCCGAGTACTTCGGGACGAAGGTGAGGCGGAGGTCAAGCGCCGTGTCGAAGCAAGGTTGCGGGCACGGATCGGCGGGATCTCACTAGGCGCCGTCAAGGCCACCGACGCGTTTGATGAGGGACGATTCGACTTGGAAGCCACGTTTACCGCGCAACACTTTGGTCAACTGATGCGCGACCGGCTGTTCGTCTTTAAGCCCGGGTTGTTGGCCATGGACTCCTCTTACGCCTTCACGACGCCGGCGCGCGAGCTTCCCATTGAACTCGATGCGCACCAGGCGCACGACCGAGTCGTTGTGAAACTCCCCGGCGGGTTGCAGTTGGACGAACTGCCCGACGACGTGGCGTTTGAAACTCCCTACGGCGCTTACCGCGCAAAGTACGCCTCCAAGTCCGGCGAGGTCAGCTTCGAGCAGTGGCTCGAAGTGAAGCAGATTACCGCGCCGGCCTCGGACTACGCCAAGGTGAAGGAGTTTTTCGAGCGCGTCCACAGCGGTGGGCAGGCATCGGTGGTTCTTATTAAGAGCCACTGAGCCGAGGCCGGGTGCAAGAAAGGGTCCTGCAATTCGGGCGCGAAGCTTAACGCCGCGCCGTTTCTGCTCCGCACGCTTCATGCTAAGTGTGGCCTATGGAGCATTGTCTGGCTGAGTGCTGATTTCCCGCAGATGGTGCTGGTCTGCCGCTCTACCGGCAGCCGCCGGCATGACCGCGATCTTGCAGGTGGTCCTGCCTGGCTTGTTCCGGTCATTCAGCGATGTCTTGGCGCTGTGAACGAAGGACGCGGTGATCATCTGCGGCACTGGCAAGTCGGCCTCCGGCCACGCTCGCTGGTGCGGGTTGTTTCAGGTGATCAAAGACCAGTTGAGATAGTGCCAGAAGAAGAGCAGGTTGAGAGGGAACAGCACGGCCGCCTCAATTGCGAAATCATATCTGCTCTTGCCGGCAATCACCAGATGGAGCGGCATCATGAAGAGGATTAGCAGGTAACGCGTTAGTTGCATCTGCGACGGATCGCTCTTTTTCGACAACACGAAAGCCAGGGCGGCGGCGGCAAAAACCAGATACTCGAGCCGAACACGCTTGAACAACGTCACCGCCACGACGAAAGCCAATATCAGCAGGTGCAACTGGATGGCCCAGTTGCCGGCGCGCGCGTCTCTCAGCATCGACCAAACGGTTTCCCATGGGAGTGCCACATTCGTGTGCCAGTACCTGGAGTAGCTTTCCATCGGTAGCAGCCGCCCTGTGGAGTAAAGCCATGCCGTGTAGAGAACGTACCCCGAGCCAGCCAGCAGCACCGGTGCGGCGCGCCAGGACCTCTTGCGCCAAGCGATCATCAGGAGCGGAAGGGCCACCAACCCGCCAACAGCCTTCGCCAGTCCGGCGAGCATACCCGCCAGCCCTGCGAACCACCAGCGTTCCGAGCGCGCAAAAACCAAGGCCCAGAGCATAAGCGCGATGGTGAGGGAATCCGGGTATCCGGCAAAGAAAATGAAACTGGCCGGCCACGCCGCGTACACGATGACGGCTCTGCTCGCCACCGATTCGGACAGGTCAAACGAAACCAGCCGGTGAAATCCGTAAAAGAGAAAAAAGGAACTCACCGTCGAGACTGCCAGGGCAGAAACCAGCGGCGACCCCGTAAAGAAAGTAACCAGCCGGACCAGCCACGGGAACAACGGAGGGAATACGGAACTCTCCGGACGGTCATAGCCGCTGACCGCGATGTGAATATACCACAGCGTGTCGAATCTCTCCCACACGCCGAGCAACGCATAGCGCCACGTATCCGCTTGTGAGATCAGGTTTTCAGTGAGAGCGTTGGCGCGAACGGCGTCTCCGTCCAAACGGAGTCTCGAAGAGAGTAAGGCCGCCGTGACCGAATAGAATATCCGGAACGCCAGGGTTATCCACAGAGCGAACTTGGCGGATCGGCCCCAATCTCCTGGATCGCTCAGAATAGGACGCGGAACTCGATTGCACCGGAGTCGCAAAGCATATTCTACACCAACGGGGTACACCGAAAACGCGGCCAGTTGCAGAGTTGCGGGCGGAGAGAAGACGTCAACGAACAGGCGGGGAAGGCGCTGAAAGTGAAATTGGCTTTCCCCAAAGTGCCATTTACGAAACATTTTCCAGAGAATTCCGAAATCGCATCTTTGGGCGGCTGAATAGCCTCGTATTCGAATTAGAGAATCAGACGCAGGTCATAAGACTGTCCCTCCAAAATATTCCGATCGATCTGCAATCATTGAAGTTGATCGACGTTCATCTATTTCTTCGGTCCGCGCAGCCGCACCTGTTTACCGCGTTCGGCGCCCTCGCCTCAATGTTCAAGACCTCGGCCCAACTGCGACTGGAAAATCTGGCTCTGCGGCAACAACTCACCGTGTTGCGTCGGTCGGCTCCCAAGCGGTTGAAGTTGACGCCCACGGATCGAATCTCCTGGGTCTGGTTGCATCGCGTGTGGGCCGACTGGAAATCCGCCCTGATGATCGTCAAGGCGGAGACAGTCGTCGCTTGGCACCGGAAGGGCTTCCGTTTGTTCTGGACGTGGAAGATACACCGCGGCAAGGCGGGTCGGCCCAGCGTGCCACATGAAGTCCGCGATCCCCGCGGCAAAGGGCCTATGTCGAACGGCTCATTGGGTTCATTCGCCGCGAGTGTCTGGATCATATCATCGTCTTCGGCGAACGTACCCCGTATCGTGCGCTCGCGTGTCGGTAGCATGTGATTTGTCCGCCTCAATTAGCAAATGAATTGTCCGGTCGAGCGGCGGTTGGGAAACGCTGGAGGATGTGGAAGCGATCCAAGAGCAGTTCCCGGCCGCGGAGATGGA
>Ga0116191_1003867_pt1 | contig 10832 bp, 9 predicted proteins | sample AD_UKC111_MetaG_FD_89897 | JGI IMG/M metagenome (GOLD analysis project Ga0116191, IMG submission 89897) | Active sludge microbial communities of municipal wastewater-treating anaerobic digesters from Hong Kong - AD_UKC111_MetaG | ecosystem: Engineered > Bioreactor > Anaerobic > Digestate | place...
ACGAGGAAGAACGGAACACGCCACTTGAGAAAGTGGATGTTGGTATCGTCTGGAACAAGTTTGAGCAGGCGCATGGTGGCAGCTTCCTAGATGGTCAGGTCGGTGGGACGGGCCTTGCGCAGCCAGCCTGCCACCCACATGCGGGTCATTGTAACGGCGGTAAAAACAGAGGTTACCACCCCGATCACCAGCACCACGGCAAAGCCCTTGACCGGCCCCGAGCCGAAGAAGAACATCAGCACGGCGGCAATGACGTTGGTGATATTCGCGTCGAAGATCGCGCGGCTGGCTTCCTTGTAGCCCATTTCGACCGCTTGAACGACCTTGCGCCCGCGTTTGCGCTCTTCACGAATACGCTCATTGATCAGCACGTTCGCATCGACAGAGGCACCGATCGTCAGCACGAACCCGGCGATCCCAGGCAAGGTCAGCGTGGTTCCGAATGTCGCCATAACCCCCAGGATCATCAGCACATTGAGAACCAGCGCGAGGTTCGCGTAGATGCCGAAGCGGCCATAAGTTACCGTGATCAGCAAGACCACCGCCATGGTCCCGACGAACATCGCGATCATCCCGCTGCGGATGGAATCGGCCCCAAGATCCGGCCCGACCGAGCGTTCCTCGACCACCTTGAGATCCACCGGCAGCGCGCCCGAGGCAAGATTGATGGCCAGCTGTTGCGCGCTTGCCGGAGTAAAACTGCCCGAAATCCGCGCCTGTCCGCCAAGGATCGGCTCGTTGATGTTGGGTGCGGAAATGACCTTACCGTCAAGAATGATCGCGAAAGGCTTGCCCACGTTTTCGCTGGTTAGCTTCGCGAACTTGGCCCCGCCCTGCTGATCGAAGGCGATTTCGACAAGCGGTTCGTTGGTCTTGGGATCGTTGCCCACAGTCGCCTTGGTCAACTGGTCACCGGCAATCCCGCCGAGCCGGTAGACTGCGAGCGGCACGATGCCGAACTTCTGCGTGTCGGCATATGGCACCAGCTGAGTCCCCGGCTGGGCAATTCCCTGGGCACTGTCGGTCTGCGAAGCGTTGGTATCGACCAGCTTGAATTCCAGCTTGGCGGTCTGGCCCAATTGGTCCTTCAGCGCTTTGGGATCGCTAAGTCCTGGAACCTGAACCAGAATGCGGCCACGGCCCTGACGAATGATTGTCGGCTCGCGCGTGCCCATCTTGTCGATACGCTTGCGTACCACCTCGACCGCGGCACCCATCGCCTGATCGATCGATTGGTTGAGACCGGCTTCGGTCGGGGTCAGCACCACCTGACCCTGATTGATCTGCAAATCCCAATCGCGCTGCCCGGTCACGCCTGCCCCGCTGGTCAAGGTCTGCAACTGTTCGCGCGCGACATCGGCCTTGGTCGGATCGGTAAGCATGAATGTGACACGCCCGTCCTTGGTCGAAATATCACCGATTTCGATCTTGGGATCAGCCTTGTTCATGCGCTGCCTGACCGAATCCTCCATCTGCTCAAGCCGCAACTGGCGCACCTGGCTGATATCGGCTTCGAGCAGCAAGTGGCTGCCGCCAGCCAGATCGAGGCCAAGATTAACCTTGGGATCGGGCAACCCGGCAGGCCAGGCCAGACCGGAAACCGAGAATATCGAAGGTAGCGCGGCAACCGCGCAGGCCAGGGCGATGAACCACAGCCAAGCCTGTTTCCAGCGGGGAAAATCGAGCATTTTGGGACTTTCGCTTTAAGCCGGAAATCAATCGTTGGCGGGGGCGATACCGCCCGGCGGGACAACGTCGGCAATGGTCGACTTGACCGCCTTGACCCGGACATTGGGCCCAAGCTCCAGCTCGACATAATGTTCGTCGACCTTGATGACCCTGGCCAGGAAGCCGCCACCGGTCAGGACCTGATCGCCCTTCTTGATCCCGCCGATCTTGTTCTGAAGTTCTTTCTGCCGCCGCATCTGCGGGCGGATGATCAGAAACCAGAACACCGCGAACATCCCGATCAGCGGAACCATGGTTGCCAGGAACGGGGGCTGCCCCGAACCTGCGGTCGAAGCGGAAAGAAGAAGGAGAAGCGAGTTGGTCATTGGTCGGCTTTCGGAAACCTGCTGCAACGCGCCCGGATGGCCGGGACGAATTGCGCGCGCCTAGCAGTTAAGCATGGCGATAGCAACGCAGGTCCCCCCGTAGACGCTTCCCCCAAATGGCACTTGTTCCCGCTGCTTCAAGGGGGTGCCAGTCGAATGCGCTAGACGGCTTGCCAGAGCCGCCGCACCTGCCTATAGGCGCCACTCCCTGCTTGGCGCCATTGGCGCAAAGCCGAAACGGTCGGGACGTAGCGCAGCCTGGTAGCGCATCACACTGGGGGTGTGGGGGTCGGAGGTTCGAATCCTCTCGTCCCGACCAATTTTTCAATAACTTAGCGGAATTTTTCACCGCCCAAATCGATCCAGAGTTGCGCTGGTGGTGCACTGGTGGTGCAACCAGACGGAACAAGGCGCATCCAGATTAAACGCTTTGCAACGATGGAACTTTTGTCGCGCGGCCTTGAGGCAGGCAAAAGGGAACCTGCAGGGCGCCCCTCAAGGGCAAGACTGCGCCACTCGTCGTTGGGCGGGGCAACGTCAGCAAAGCTTAGCGGAGACGGATGTGTCGCCCGGGAAATGGCGCCGGGACGTGCCTCGGCGGGTTTCCGTCAGTAGCGCCTTTTAGGTAGCGAATTGACCCACTCTGAAATGTCTTCCGCCTTCCACCGCAGGCGGCCAAAACCAAAATCCAGTGGGGCTGGAAAAGATCCTCGCTGGACACGCCTCCAGATCGTCGTGCGGCTACGAATCCCTGTCAGCTGCATCACTTCCTGGCAGGTAAGGAGTTCCTGGATAGTCATAGCATTTCTACCGAACCAATCTGGTAAGGGCCTAACCTCGCACCGCTCAGTGCTTGGGCGCTTCATGGGGTATGCGATCGCCGATCGCGTCACCCCGACGGTTCAGCTCTGCAACGTGTTGTGAAAGGGTTCTGGCCAACATCTTAGCCGTGCCATTTGCCCAGCGAGGACGCAGCTCGTCGACGTCATCACCCAGCTGCGCCACAATTTCGATGGGAGCCTGTTGCAGGAACTCACCGAGAAACTTTGCGACGTCACTGCCCGCTCGATTCAAGGCAAAGTCTTCGCCCAGCAACAGCGTAAGCCTTAGGGTCTCGTCGCCGGGAAAACCCGCGGCCGCCAGGATCGCAACAATTTCCGGAATCGTGGCGGCACGCTTGCCGTCCAGAGTTCGCCTGACCGTGTCCCACTTCAGTTCGGCCTTGCGCGCAATTTGCGCCGTCGACAGACCGCTCTCGCGAACCGCAAGGGTCAGCAGACGAGCAATGCGCAAATGGAGACTGGGTTGTCCTGCATCCATGATCGGACCTCGATTCGAACCAATTGTCGTCGAGCTATCGCGAGTCCAATGCTGTAGGAAAGTGAAAAGAACATAAAAAGAACATATAGGATTTCCTTCGCTCCGAACGAATCGATTGGTCCGCTTCCGAGCGGAGCAAATCCGCAATGAAGCGGAGCGCGTCCGCATCAGAGCAGCAGGCTATTCTCATAGCAGCGGAAAAGCCCCGCAAACGACGCTCACCAGATCAAATTTGCTGGCCAGGATAGCCTCGGCCACCGCGATTTCGCTTCTTACCATTTCCTACAGCCAAACTTCTCCGCACCAAGAACGTACAGCGAACATCCGCTGTGCCACCAGACGGAGAATAGTCCCCATGAATGCCACTGCCCTCCCCTCGATCCGCCGCGGCACCCGCCTCGGCAAGCTCGCCAGCCTGGCCCTGCCGGTCGCGATCGGCGCCCTGGCTGCCAGCGCCGCCTATGCCGGTGCCGACACGACCTTCGCCCCCGCCCTGCAGAAGTTCACCGACTTCCTCGAAGGCTCGGGCGGCAAGATCATCACCGTGCTCAGCCTCGCCGGCGGCCTGATCGGGCTCGCTTCGGGCCGCTTCACCCTCGCGCAGATCGCGGTCCCGGTCGGGGTCGGCATCGGCGTCGGGACCGGCGTGCCGATCGTCACCTCGGTCGTCACCGCGGTCATCTGACCGGCAAAGCCAGGGAGGGCGGAACACATGAGCGACCGGTACATCATTCCCCGGCGGCTCGATGACCCGGAGCTGATCGGCTTCTGGACCGTCGACGAGTTTGCCGGGATGCCCGACGAGCTCCAGGCCGCCACCCAGATCCAGCAAAAAATCGAGGCCTACTATGCCAATACCCGTCCCTGACCGCGCACGGCGGCTCGCTGCCGCCTGCCTGCTCACCATCGGCCTTGCCTGGCTGCCGCTCCCTGCCTCGGCCGGCGACGAGCCCACAGTCACAACCGCCGACGGGCAGGACCCGTTCTACTGCGCCGAGCGCCGCCTCGGGTACTGGTTCTACTGCACCCGGCCCAAGCCGCCCGAACAGCAAGCGCCGCTTCCTCCCGAGCAGCAGAGCGCCACGTCCCGGCTCGACGCGATCACCGCCGAGCTGCGGGAACTCAAGGCCAGGGCGATCCTCGAGCCCAGCCCCGAGAACGTCACAGCCTATATCCGGTTCCAGCGCCGCCAGCTCGACCAGGCGTCGTTGTTCAGCGATGTCTGGCAGCGCGCGATCTGGCAGGAGCCCGAGCTCGACTATACGCTCCAGCGTCCAGTTTCGACGCTTGGCAAGCGCGCCTGGCAGGACGCCCGCAAAGCCGAACGCGACGGCGTGATGGCGCATCTCTCCGAGCGCTACGGGCTGTTCTACTTCTTCGCGCAGTCCTGCGGCGCCTGCGAAGTCATGTCGCCGATCGTACAGAGCGTCGCACAGACCTGGCACATCACCGTGCGCGCCATCTCGACCGACGGCGGGCCCTCGCGTCACTTCCCGCGCTACACGGTCGAGACCAACCAGCGCGCCAGGATGGGGCTCGACCCCGGGATCACGCCTGCGGTGGTGCTGTGGGATGCTGCGGCGGGGCGCGCGATCCCGATCGGTTACGGCGTGATGAGCGCCGACGAACTCCAGGACCGCATCTACCTTCTGACGACAAAGGACGCCGGACATGACTACTGAAGCACCGCGCCAAAAAGTGGGCACCGGTTTTTGGCACCAGCGGTGCGCACCAAGACGCTTCAAACGCATCGTCGCCGCAATCTTGGCGGCCGCTCTCCCCCTCACCTCGCTTCACGCCGATGTCGGCTCGTCGATGGACTCGTTCCTGAGCGACGTCGGCGGCGCAGCCAATGTCAACGGACCCACCGCCTTCCAGGGTCAGTCGGCAGGCTACTACAGCCTCGGCAACGTCTGGACCCGCTTCCCGCAGAAGACCACCAACCTCGCCAACCTGCAGCTTCCGCGCGCGCGGGCCGGCTGCGGCGGGATCGACCTCTTTGCGGGCTCGTTCAGCTTCATCAACGCGAGCGAGATTGTCGCGATGCTGAAAGCCGTGGCCAACAACGCGGTCGGGTTCGCATTCTCCCTCGCGATCGACACGGTCTGCCCCGAGTGCTCGAAGATCATGCAGGAGTTTGCGCAGAAGGCGCAGCTCATGAACAACCTCAACATCAACTCGTGCGAGCTGGCCCAAGGCTTGGTTGGCGGCATCTGGCCCAAGGGCGATCTCGCCGACAAGGCGATCTGCGAGGCGATCGGCAACTCCGAGGGCATCTTCACCGACTATGCCGCGGCCAAGCACGGCTGCGGCACCCGCGGCCAGCGCGCCAGCACCACCGCGGCGGGCGCAGGCAAATACGACGACGTCAATCCGGGCGTGGCGCGCAACTACACCTGGACCATCCTCAAGAAGTCGGCGTTCTTCTCGCCAGGCGGCAGCCTCGACCAGGAGCTCGCCGAATATGCGATGACCCTGCTTGGCACGATCATCTACGTGCCGCCCAAGGACGACGAGCCGGGCAAGTTCGTGCCGATCGTCGGTGAAAGCTCCTCGACCCTCGTCACCTCGCTGCTCGACGGAACATCGAACGGCAACGTCCTGATCTTCCACTGCGACGAGACCGACAAGTGCCTCGATCCGGGGTTCCGCTCGCTCAACTTGCCCGTCTCGAAATCGCTGCGGCACCGCGTCTCGACCCTGATCGACGGCATGGTCCAGGCGATCCGTGACGACACCCCGATCACCGAGGCGCAGAAGGAACTGCTCCAGGTCTCGTCGGTGCCGCTCTACAAGATTCTGACCGTCCAGGCCGCCTACGGACGCGGCATGCCGACCGACGACCGCGAAACGCTTGCCGAGCTCGCCTCGGTCGACCTGCTGTTCGCGGTGCTCGACCGGATTGTCAGCGAAGCGGGGCGCTCGATGTCGAGCTTCATCGGCGCCGACGAGGCCAAGATCGCAATGTGGCAGAGCCAGGTGGGCACCGTGCGGCAGGCGCTCGCCGACCGCCAGGCCAACACGCATCTCAAGGTCAATGCGGTGCTGCAGATCATCGAGAAGACCGCGTTCATTGAGAACGTGCTCGCGACCCAGATGTCGCCCGGCATGGCCGCCGCGCTCGACTGGTCGCGCGGGGTCCAGAGCCGCGCCCTCAACCACTGACACCTTACCAAGGCAAGCAATCCCATGCTCGAGATCTACACGGTTGGCGGCGGCGACTATCTCGTGAACGTGTTCCAGGCGGTCGCCGCCTGGACCGGCAACGGCGGCTACACGGCCCACGATGGCGAGCTGATCGACGAACTGCTCGGTGCCGATGTCGCCCCGAGCGTAGTGCTGATGAACCCGCCCTATTCGCACGGGCTCGAGCGCGGGCACGATGGGCGCACCGGCGCGCGGCATCTGCGTTCGGCTTGGAAGCGCCTGCTTCCGGGCGGGCGCCTGGTCGCGGTCATGCCCGAGTGGTTCGACCTGCCGCGCTTTTTGAATGGAATTTCCGGCCCCGTGTCACTGCGGCTCAACGCCGCGATCGAGCGGGCCTTCGTCAAGCAGGGAACCTCGATCACCACCCGTCTGCTGGTGCTCGACAAGGCCGATGGCGGCGACAGCCCTGTGATCGCCCGGCCGACCAGCTTCGCCGAACTCTGCTTCCTTGTCGATCAACTGCCTGCGCGGAAAGTGCTGACCGACGGGCAAGTGCACCTCCCGAAGGCCTTCGCGCCGCTGCGCCTTGTCGCTGCGGGGCGCAAGCCGATGCCGATCGCCCCGCGCTGCGTGGCCACCGCACCCGCGATCCGGCCGCTTGCCTATGAAGCCCTAAAAGTGCCGGCGCCGATCGCCGAACAGGTCGGGCACTATCTGCCTTACCGGCCGAGCCGGATCGCGATTCCCGGAGCGGTCGAGCACCCTACTCCTCTGGTTGAATCCGTTGCGATGGGCTCGATCACCGCACCGGTGCCCGAAGCCGTTCCGCAACTCCCGGCGGATCTGATCGCCAAGAGTGTGCTCTCGGCCGCACAGGCCGAGACGCTGATCTATGCGGCGAGCGCGCACGCTCGCGATCTCCCTGGCCGGTTCGAACCCGAAGACAAGGGCTGCGCTCTCAAGGCCAGTGCCGAGGGGCAGGTCTACCGGATGGGCTACTTCCTCGGCGACGGCACCGGGGCCGGGAAGGGGCGCCAGGTCGCCTCGGTGATCCTCGATCGCTGGGTGCGAGGCGAGCGCCGCCACATCTGGATTTCGAAGAACGAGGCGCTGCTCGAGGATGCCCGCCGCGACTGGGCCGCGCTCGGCGGGCTGCCGATCGACATCCAGCCGCTCGGGCAATGGAAACTGGGTGTTCCGGTCGAAATGCGCGATGGCATCCTCTTCGTCACCTACCCGACCCTGCGCTCAGGCCGCAGCGACGCGACCCGGCTCGAGCAGCTGCTCGAATGGGCAGGTGACGACTTCGACGGGGTAATCGTGTTCGACGAATCCCATGCCATGGCCAATGCTGCTGGCGGCGAAGGCAGCCGCGGCAAGGTCAAGGGGTCGGAACAAGGCGTGGCCGGGGTCAGGCTGCAGAACCTGTTGCCGCGCGCCCGCGTGCTCTATGCTTCGGCGACCGGCGCATCCGACGTCAACAATCTCGCCTATGCGACCCGGCTTGGCCTCTGGGGCCCGGAAACGGCCTTCGCCAACCGCGAAGCCTTCGTTGCCGACATTCGCGATGGCGGGATCGCGGCGATGGAACTCGTTGCCCGCGATCTCAAGTCGCTCGGGCTTTATACTGCGCGGGCTCTGTCGTTCGCCGGGGTCGAATATGAGATCCTTGAGCATGCGCTGACCAGCGACCAGATCGCGGTCTACGACGCCTATGCCGGGGCCTGGGCGATCATTCACGCCAACCTGCGGCAAGCGCTCGAGGCAACCCGGATCGTCGATGAAGACAGCGGCAGCACGCTGAACTCTGGGGCCAAGGCCGCCGCGCTTTCGATCTTCGAGGGCACCAAGCAGCGCTTCTTCGCGCAGTTGCTGTTGTCGATGAAGCTGCCGAGCCTGCTTCCCGCGATCGAGCGCGCGCTCGCCGAAGGCAACGCGGTGGTGGTGCAGCTTGTTTCGACCGCAGAAGCCATGCTGAACCGCAGGCTTGCCGACCTCTCCGACGCCGAGCGCGAGGCGCTCGAGATCGACCTCAGTCCGCGCGAATACGTGATCGACTATCTCGCCAAGAGCTTCCCGGTGCGGCTGATGGCGGTCTTCACCGACGAGAACGGCAATGCCCGCTCCGAGCCGATGAGCGACGAGTTCGGCGCGCCGGTCCTGTGCCGCTCGGCGCAGGCCGCGCGGGATCGGATGATCGAGGAGCTCTGCGCGCTCCCGCCAATCGCGACTGCGCTCGATGCCATCATCGAGCGGTTCGGCGTCGACCAAGTCGCTGAAGTGACCGGGCGCACACGCCGCCTGATCGTCGGGCGCGACGGATGTCAGAAACTCCAGTCGCGCAGCCCGCGCGCCAACCTTGCCGAGACCCAGGCGTTCATGGACGGCGCCAAACGCATTGCCGATCGGCGCGACCGGCGGCAGGACTAGCTCACTCTCGACCTCTGCCTTGATGCTCCCTGCATAGGACTCAACGAACTTGCGCTGCAAAGCCTGACCGAAGCGGCTGGAAACACCGCGCCCAGGCATTCGCGGCGCAAGGGCGAAATCTCGTTGAGCGCGAGCCGTGCCTTCGCCTTGTCCGCCCAGACCGCAAGCATCCCGGTTCCGGCCGAGGGCTCAAGCACCTGTTCGCCGCTCGCAATCGCGCAGGCCCGCGCGGCGATCCAGGCGAGACGCGGCGGGGTGGCGAACTGCTGCAACTCGATCTGCTCATCGCTGCGATTGTTCTGGGACGGCACCAACGCTTCGAAGCGCGAGAATGCCTCGTCGGCCAGTTCTGGCGCCAGCGTGCAGGTCAGCGCCGGGTTCTGCTGGAGAGTGAGCACCTGGCCCAGTTCGAGCGCGGCGTGGGCATCGTGCACGGACCAGCGGCCAGCTACGTCGCTGCCACCGAAATGTTCGCCGAGGATTGCGGCCAGATCCGGACGCGAGATGATTTCCCCGGCGCCGAGCCGGGCAGCAAGAGCGCGCGCTGCGCCAAGCACCAGCGGCTGGGCAGGAATGGGGAAAGCAAAGGCGGGAGAAACAAGCGACATCGGGAACCTCCTGACGAGGCCATGTCGGTTTCGGGGGGATCCGTCCGGGGGCCTCACAAGGTCCCAAGCTTCCTTTCCTCTTGAGCCCGGCTCAGGCGGACACCGCCAAACGGCGCATCAGGACGTCGTTCCAGTCCTCGCCGGGTCGCTCTGGCCGCCGGGTAACGATCCGGCGGCCCTCATGCGCGTAGGCTTCGCGCGCCCGCTCCTCGGCAAGCGCGCCGCCCGCGTCATGATCGATGAACAGGTGCAGTTCGCGGACCGATTCCGGGATCGTGACAAGACCGAACCGCTCGTTGCCGAGCGTTGCCCAGCAGGGAATGCCGAACAGCTGCATTGTCGAGAGCGCGGACTCGATCCCTTCAGCCAGTCCGAGCCGACCGCCGCGTGGGAACGCAAGCCTTACCGCGCCTGAGCCGGGACTACCGAGCGAGCGTTTGGGTTGCTCGAAGTCGGCAAGCCGACATGTGTCAGGATCAAGGAAGATGCGCCCCACTGCCAGGATGCAGGCGTCGTTGCGTACCGCCGCAACCAGGGCTGGCAGGAACCGCACCGCTCCCTTTGGTCCGAGCGGCATGCGCGGATGGAACCGTATCTCAGGCGAAGAGATGGTGATCCCCCGTCCCGCGAGATAGCGCTCAGCCGGTGTGCCAGTCAGGATCGAGCTTTCGAGCCACAGCCGAAACGCATTGCGGTTGGCGGTGTCCACGCGCGGTTCGTTTGTGATCGGGCCGCCTGCCCCATCGAACAGGTCCGCAATCCGCACGCCAAGCCGCGCCAAGGCCTGGATGACCGCTTCGTTGGTGCAGCCGGCGAAGCAATGGACCAGGATCGCCCGCTTGCCGAGCGTGATGCTGAGCGATGGTGTGCGGTCAGGGTGAGCCGGACAACAGCACATGCCCTTAGAGCGCGACCAGGTCCCGCCAAGCGCCTCGACTATCTTCCTCGCACGCGCCTCGAGTGCATCGGAATGCTGAACCTTCGACATGGGGCATCTCCATCCTGACATGCCTCCACCCGCGCAGCCTCCGCTCTGCGCCGCTGACAAAGCGTTTTCCTACAGATTATGTTCTCTATATGTTCTAATTCGATTCGACCAGAAAGGAATCGCCAGATGCTCCGAAAACCGTTGATTTTGTTGCTTGCCGCAGCGGGCTTGCTCGCTGCCCTGCCCGCGCACGCCCAGGAAGTGGAGAGCGTTTCGCAGTCCCTTAAGAATGTCGCTGCCGGTTACCGGGTTGAAAGCTCGGATGGCGGATTTGCGCTCGTCACC
>Ga0116191_1003868_pt1 | contig 10831 bp, 9 predicted proteins | sample AD_UKC111_MetaG_FD_89897 | JGI IMG/M metagenome (GOLD analysis project Ga0116191, IMG submission 89897) | Active sludge microbial communities of municipal wastewater-treating anaerobic digesters from Hong Kong - AD_UKC111_MetaG | ecosystem: Engineered > Bioreactor > Anaerobic > Digestate | place...
CCGTGACATAGCAGGAAAGATTATATTCTATCTGATGTGCCTCGTTGCCGCAGGAATCGTGTGCATAACGATTTGGTTATACTGGTTTCAATAATGCACAATTCACAATGCATAATTGTCGGCTTCAGCTCAGCATAGCTCGAACAAGTTCGGCTCTGCATTCGGTTCGCACGCCAATTGTGCATTGTGCATTAAAAAAAGCATTGTGCATTAAAAAAGATATATGTCTAACAAATAAATAAGAAAAGTATGAGAAAATTAATGATTACATTGGCGCTGGCTGGCTTGGCGATGTCGGCTGCAGCGCAGGAACAAAGTGAAGAACCCACACAGAAATATAGCGTGGCAACAAACTCATTCTGGAGCAACTGGTTCCTCCAGGGCGGTGTAGAATGGAGCGCATGGTACAGCAACCAGGAGCACCAGCAGAGTCTGGACCTGGACAAGAGTCCTTTCAAGGGTTTCCGTGGAGGTCTGTCCGGATCGCTTGCCATCGGCAAATGGTTCACACCGGGTCTCGGTCTCCGTACCAAGCTGCAGGGTATCTGGGGAAAAGACGTCGTTGACAACACCAGTAAGGGCAACTTCAACCGCTACTGGATTCTGAACGAGCATATCCTCTTTAACTTGAGTAATATGCTCTATGGTTATAATCCCAACCGTGTGTGGAACTTCATTCCTTTCGCCGGTGGTGGCGTGGGTAGGACTATGACACGCGACCTCTATGCGATGGATTTGAGCGCAGGTATATTGAACGAGTTCCGTGTAAGCAAGCATGTGGCAGTGAACCTCGAACTCGGCTGGAACCGCTGCGAGGGTGATATCGACGGGACAGATGCTTCTGATGGCAACCGCGGATGGGACTCACACGATAACAACCTGTATGCCGAACTTGGCTTGACTCTGAACTTGGGCAAGGCAACTTGGGATAAGGTTCCCGATGTGGATGCCATCAAAGCGCTCAACCAGCGTCAGCTTGACGACCTGAACAACCAGCTCAGAAACGCCAATGACGAGAACGCACGTCTGAAGGACATGCTGGCAAAGCAGCCGGAAGTAAAGGAAACGATTGTTCCACAGAGCGTGAAGGAATTCATCACGACTCCTATCTCCGTGTTCTTCGACCTGAACAAGACCGAGATTGCTTCTCAGAAGGACTTGGTTAATGTTCGTGCATTGGCTAAGTATGCAAAAGAAAACGGCTCAAACATTTTGGTAGAAGGTTACGCAGATAGCGCAACAGGTACTCCTGCCATCAACCAGAGTTTGTCTTTGCGCCGTGCCAACCAAGTTGCCGACGAACTTGTGAAGCTCGGTGTAGACCGTGACAAGATCAAGACAGCCGCTCATGGCGGTGTCAACGACCTGAGTCCTATCTCGTTCAACAGGCGTGCTACGGTACAGATTACTGAATAACCACTAAATAAAAGTCGTGGGATTTGTTGTGGGGCTTCATGCGCCGCAATGAATCCCATTTAGCAAAAATGGTGATGACGTATCTGTTACGTGCCGAATGTGTATAGATTTTCTATGTATAGTTTGTTATCCTTACATTATTATGCATCATAGCGAGCTACTAGAAACAAATTTATAACAATTTTAAAATTAAAAGAAAAATCAAAATGGAAAAAAAAAAGTATTTAAAACCGGAAATGGAAAATTACAGAATGGAATCAGAATCAAAACTTTTGGCTGGAAGTAAGGAACCTCTTGTTCCAGCTAAGAATAGCGATTTTTTCACTGAAGAAACTGAAGAAGAGAATGAAAACTAGTGTTATTTTAAAATCAAAGAAGATGAAAAAACAATTAATCATTATAGCCCTTGCAGGAATATCCTTCATATCCTGCACCACGAATGATGATATTGCGAACAAAGTAACAACGGATTCTAAAATTGATCCCGTGTTCATCTATGACAACACGGCGGCCACACGTAATTCCATGAGTTATGATTTGGTTAACACATGGGTAGATGGTGATAAACTTGGAATAGTATCTGAATGGGATGAAACAAAATCAGGCACTTTTACTGTAAACGGTAAAACAAATGCAAAGTTCACCTACCACAATTCTTTTGTTTATAAAGGACATACTTATACGAATCGATTTGCACAGGAAGGTTTGATAGAAGGTTCTCTATCTCAAACCGATATGATTGGATTTGATAATACAACAGATGCAACACACTTCGCATCTCTATATAATTTTTATGTGTATTATCCATATAATGCAGCTGCGACGAACAAAAACAGTATTCCGTTTACATTAAGCAGTACCCAGACTCAAACTACTCCGAATGTATGGACTTCAGAGGCCGCAAGTTACAACTTCATGTGGGATGTTAGTTCAAATCTAACGCGTCCTGCTGATTTAAAAATTCCTATGATTATGAAGCGTTTGCTACCTGTTGTCGAGTTCAACATCATCCGTGATGATGCAACGCTTGACGGATATTATTTGACAGGTATCACCATGACGCCGACAAGTGGAACGATGGCTACAGGTGCCGTTACAAACGGTATCGACCTTACCGCCGTGTCAGGCTACAGTAATCTTACCTTTGGAAGTACCGCTGCGCAATATTCACTTGACACCAAGGGAACGGGCAGTGGCATACAAATAATAGATACCAATGTGAAGAAAGACGAAAGCTTCAGCGTATACATGAGTGTACCTCCTGTAGCATCAGCAGAATATACGGTGGTAGCTACATTTGTAAATGGTACTGTAACAAAATGCATCACAGTCACACGTTCAGATGCGTTTACCATCACCAATGGTAAAGGTAATTTGGTACGTTATTACCTGAAGACTAGTAAAGGTGTAGAACCTGAAACTAACGGCAATGCCAATTCTGCAACCACTGTGACAGAACCTCTTGGAACTAATCCATAGTTACGTATAAATGTTTTAAAACAATTAAATTGATAAAAAGATGAAAGGAAATATTATATTGACCGCTGTAGTCATGTTTATTGCATGTCTTTTTACGGGCTGCGCTTCTGACATAACAGAATGCGGTACAACTAAGGAATATACTCTGACTGGTTCAATGGGACTGTTCACAGATATCAGCGCAACGAGAATGGCCTATGACGGTAGCACCACATTGAAAGGCCAGTTCAAATGGGAAACAAGTGACAAAATTGACGCTTGGGATGCTGACGGAAAATATATTGGAACAATGTCGCTTAAGTCAGGTGGCAATAGTAATAATGGCACATTTACTGGTTCTCTGTCTGGAACACCTAAATATGTGACTTATCCTGCAAGCACGACGGCACTGACAGTAGGCACGAGCAATTCCACTACTCTCTCTTCTGTACCTACAGGCCAAGGTGGTGACACTTCTGTGCATGGGTTGAGTGATCTTAACAGTACAAAAAAGTTTATCTTTGCTCAGGCAGAAGTGAACAATAACAATTTTACCCTGAAACATCGCTTCGCTTATGTGTATTTGAATTTGACAATAAATTCAACCAGGTCAACTTATACGCATGCATATATCACCACTAATATTGCATCCACAAATAATTCATATACGATGAATCCCAAGGACGGTAAGATAACGGCAACAAGTCTGGAAGGATTGAATGTATGGGGTAAACAAAGCATCATGCCAATGCCTGAAGGTACAACAATGACAGATATGGGGTTATATGGAGATCATGGTGATCGCTTTTATACCGTTCCGTCAAATTTACTGGTCAATAATGCTACAGGCGGATGCATATACCAGTATACTGGAACTTTCGGAACTAACACACCAACGACTTACGCTGTTACCTATAATGTAATGACAGACGGAGTAGTTTCAACAACAGGAGGAAATTTAACCTCAGGAAGTGAAACTGTTGCAGCAAATGGAACTACTACAGGCTCAAAAGCAAGTGCAAACGACTACTATTTATTCGTTGGATGGTACAATGCAAGTGGCACTCTACTTACGACCAATGCTACTTTGTCCGGACAGACTATTACCGGAGCTACAACATTTACGGCCAAGTTCGTGAAAAAGTGCGTTTTAAATAGTTCATCGTATACGATAAAAGGTAAGTTTACGAGCCCAACCACTTTATTTACAGTTTCGGGAACCACTTCAACAACAATTATCTTCCATCCTAATGGGGATAATAGTTATTTTGAAGATTATGCTACTGGTCCAACTGGGAATAATTCTGGTACTTTTAGTGGCAGCGGTTATTCAAAAGCCTACGACAGCGCAACCGGCTTATATACACTTATTATTACGGATGCATATTCTAATTGTAGTGATCTGGCCAGCATGTGTGGTAATGTCGCATATAATAACAGCTTGACGGAAAATTGTGCTGTCACATGTAGTGCAAGTGTACGATCTGCTATGGGCGAAAGCAGTTTTTGTAAATAATACGTTAAAAGATATTCACTTACAAAAGAATATTGAAAACTGTATTGCAAAAGAATTAATAAACTACCCGCAGGTGCTTGGTTGTGCCTGCGGGGAAAATTGAAAGAGGAGATCACAAATAACGAATTCAAGTTTTTAGAAATATATACAGACTTGTATAAAAGCAAATGAATAAACAGATATAATATTGATACGTATACATATACTGGCTTTAACTTGTATGATGGCGACCAGTGTGTTCGCCATTGCACAACAATCAGATAGCGTCTATATTAGAGGGCGTTATCTGAGTAATGGCTTATGGCGCTACAACAATGCTGGCGTGCTGAAGTATTCTGCACTGAAGTTCAAGCAGGTGGCTTATACGGATAGCGTCACACATGTAGGTGGAATTATGAAAGACCAGCGTTTCACCATAGCCGTTCCTGCCGATATCACACCTGGCGTATATCGTATCTCCCCCGGGTGGAACGACGTTATCATAGATGGAAAGGAAAAGGAAATAACCTATACCCTTAATGGTGTAAATAAAGATTCAATGTCGGTAAACTTCACCATTTCTGAAGAGAACAAGCTATATCAGGACTATCTGAAGCATAGTACGGCACAGTTGAAATGGATAAACGAGCTGGTAAGAAAATACCAGAAATCAAAGAGCAATGACTTGCAAAAACAGATTGAGGATAGACGTGAACGGTATCAAAAGGATTATGAAAATTTCTGCAAGCAGCACGACGGTACTTGGGCTGCGCTATTGGTGAAGAACAGTCCGCACCGTTTCGCCCCTATAGATATGGATTCTGTTAATGCCAAACGATATCTTCATCGGAATAATTATTGGGACGGAATAGACACAAACAATCCGAAATTGGTAAACACGCCGCTGTATCTGGGTGTGATAGAGAATTATATTTACTATTATTTCGACAAAAGTTTGAAAATAGATCCAGAAGCGCTGGGCGACAGCCTCGTTACCGCCTGTGACACCGTATTGACACACTTCGGTGGGAACGAAGATACGAAGGGTTTCGCCGTGAAGCATCTCGAAGCAATTTTCATGATGACCAGTCAGGAAAAGCCGCTGCATTTTGTGGATACTTTCTATGCCGACTACTTAGACAACTGCGGGCAATGCACTGACGAAGACGAGAAAAGTCTTGCTGAACAATTCCGTCAACGCATAGCGCGTGACAATGTGATATCCGAAGGGCTGCCTGCCCCTGAAATAGATATAGAGGATGCAGGTGACAAATATAAAACGCTGAAAGATATCCCCAGCGACCTTCTGCTGCTGATGTTCTGGCAGGAAGGGTGTTCGCACTGTGAGGAACAGATGCCACAAATAGAAGAATACATGAGAGCAAATCCGAACAAGGTAACCGTTCTTGCAATATGCATAACATCCAATGACAAGAATTATCAAGACGCGATAAAAGCATTTCCACACCTGCTCTTCATCTGTGACAACAAGACCGGCGGCAACAAATATGACGGAGCTGCAGCCAAAGCCTATTTTGTCAACGGCACGCCGAACTATTTTTTGCTTGATAAAAACAGAAAATTTATTGGAGCTTATTACACATGGGATATTGTAATGAACAAACTCAAATAGTTTATCCCACAGTTGCTTGGATGCGCCTGTGGGAACTAAATAGAATAATACATAAAATAATTGAACTTTAACATTTAATAAAATATAACAAAATGTACAAAGAAAAAAGACAAAAAAATTATGAACACCCATCAGTCTACACCATCAAGATGGAAAAACTGATGGAGACTACCTTAAGCGGTCAGCACACTCCAGGTACCAATAATGGAACTGTAGGTGATGCCAAAGGAAACAATTTCTTCTACGATGATGAAGAAGAAAAATGAAATCATCATGAAGTAAAATGTAAAAGTAAAAGTAAAACAAGAAATGATGAAAACAATGAAAACGAATAATCTTTTATTGGCAGCTATAACAGCCTTGACACTCGGCATAACGAGTTGCTCACAAAGTGAAGATGTTGCCGAGAGTACCACAGGCAAACAAACCATTACATTCGTCAGTGGCGATGAGGCCACAAATCAGGCCAAGACGCGCACGTCAATGGGCGGTGCATACACAGATGCGACGTTCCCATTCTATTGGGAAGGCGGTGATGCTATATATGTGAATTCTGTTCAGTCGGACGGGACGACTTCTAATGGCATTTCATCAGCCATTGCAGGGAAAGTTAACGGAAGCACATCTTTCACCACGCAATCCTTTGCAACTTTTACGGGAACTGTTCCTACTCTAACTACTGGCGGTTCATATAAAATTCGTTACACAGGCACAGGAAGTTACACCTCTTATAATCAGCGGAATACTACTTCGCTTACAACGACCAGTAACGCCAATACACTTGTTATTCCACCATATCAAACGATGGCTACACTTGGCAGCACAACACATTTCGGAACGGCAGGTGATTGTGGAACGACTACAGCTACAGCGAAGAGTGATGGCACTTATCAATTCAAGCTCGACCACAAGGCGGCCTACCTAATTATTATGCCACGCTGGGGTACAGGTGGAACAAATACCACCTATAAGTTGAAATCTGTGACTGTAACCTCTTACACCGCTGGCAATAATCTTTCTGGCAGTTTCAGTTTTGATGACAACGGTATCATTTTTGATCAATACGGTAATGGTGTGCCGGTAACGAATACAAATGGCAGTACCTCTGTAAAAGTCACGACCGGTGGGAGTGATGGTATACTTTTGCCGACAGCAAAAGATCAAACGAAATCCATAAATATAGCAATTTGTCCGACAACTGGCACAGACGCTTTCCCATTGTATTGTATCTATGAAATATCTAATGGGACGAATACCTATTATATCGAAAAAATCATACCGAGCCACACTTACATTGCAGGTACTGTTACCCCTATCACAGCTGACATCAAGGCTGGCTACGATCTCGCTTACAATGATGGGTATCTTAATTTGATAACTAACAAGAACCCTTATACCGGCTACTATGAGTGGGGTGTCCCTAATTATCCGGCTGGAGATGTCAATCATGTTGAAGAATATTCCATGAGTTATGAGATGGGTGATGATTATAATGCCACTAAAGTCACGTCTGCTGCCACTCCATCCACGCAAGAAGGTGCGAAAACAGATTGGTTTACTAACAGTAAATTCAATAAGTTGCCCACTTACAACCAAATCACATGGTATTTAGCAGGTGGTTGCTATTGGCAAGCAGACAAGAAATGGGGACCAGCCGACAGTCAGAAAGGTGGTGCGTGGCTTATGACAAAAGCTAAATTAATTTCATCACATGTGGTTACCGATGAAAATGCATTCAACAACACACAAAGTACAACTACATACATTTATACACAAACGACAGCTCCTACTGGTTTCAATACGACAGATTGGTTCTTTCTTCCAGCCGCATGCTACTGCCATGATGGCTACAACAGCCAATTCGTTGGTCAATTAGCATACTACTGGTCGAGTACGCCATGCAATGACACCGGCAAAGCTTGGATCATAGATCTTACCCCAACTAGTTGTAATTTGGGCTCAGAAAACCGTGAACTCGGGTTCTCAATGTGGGAAGTGCAATAGCGTTATGAAGAAGTGAAAATGAAACAGTTAAAGTTTGGTATAATTATCGAATTACTAACTGATAACGACAAATAATCATCCCGCAGGGGCTTGGTTGCGCCTGCGGGAACAATGGCAAATAATGAACGTAAAATATCAAATTAACAGAAAGGAAACGATAGAAATGAAGAAAAAGTATGTAATTCCAACAGTAAAAATTGTCGTGCTATCAGAGTTTAATTATCTGATGGCAGGAAGTGGTACGGGAGCAGGTGAAACACCTATTACCCCTGCTAAAGGTAACTTCTTAGATTTTGAAGAAGATGACGATGATGAGAAATGAAATGGAACTTTAATGGCAAAATTATGAAAACAAGGTATTTTATAATGTGTGCAGCTTTGGCAACAATGTTTGCCGGTTGTACGAGTGATGATGATTTAGACCAAAACAGTAACGGAAAGACGTTTACTGCAAAAGTTGAATACAGTCAGAGTGATGATGCCACAACGCGTGCTTTGACCTCCAGCAAGGACGAAGGCGAAGATATTCCTGTGGTAGGTTTTAACACACGATGGTTCTCTAACAAGACTACGAGTGATGTTCAAACCCGCATGACAAATGCAGGCAAAAACAGCAATGGCAACATGTCCTATATATGGCAAGATGGCGACAAAATGGGACTGTTGTATTCTGTAGGTGGTACACTTCATGATGATTACCTCACAAATCTATCAGGCAATGCAAGCATAGCGAAATTTTCCCGTGACTTGACCTTTGATTCATCATTGGAAAACACTGCTGTGGCTTTCACCCTGTACTATCCGTATCGTGTTCTTGCTAGTAATGGTATAAATATTAAGCATATTCTTGCGGCAGATCAGGGCGACGGCACAAATTGGTCTGCTCAGACGATGACTTCCATCACTAGTCTTGAACCGCAGATGGTAAAATCAAACAGCACGATAACATTAGGTGCTAATAAGGATTTCACCCATCACATGGTTTACGTGAAATTCGTCATCGGCTGTGGAAGTGGCTCGCCATACATGGGCAAGAGCGTGAAGGCAGTAACGCTATACACTGACGTTCGAGACGGGCTCAACATTTCCCCGGGAATAGAACCATTGGCAGGCGGTATAGAATGGAAGGATATCGTTGCAGGAACTACAGATGACGCAAGTTTAGCTTCTCTTTGGACAAACACGGCCTACGCATCAAGTTTTCCACATTATGCAACTCTATCTTCAGCTTCGGCATTCACAGGCACAATAACAACCGATTTCGGTTTGCAAGATGAGACAAATCTGATATACAAGACTGCATGTTCAGTCAAGGGCTCCATGCTTGTCGTCAGACCTGCTTTGTCTTATCAAGCCAATCAGTTGAAGGTGAAGGTTGTCCTGTCAGACAATACTACTCTTTACAGCACGTTGCCTACTGCACAAACATTCACTGCAGGCTATCTTAGAGTCATGAAATTTAATTTGGATGATTTCAAGAAATACAGTGTCACGTATGAGACTGAAGATATCAACAAGGGAACCGTGACTTGCCCACTTAAAGGTGCAAATGTCACCACACAGGATCTTTTGCCTTCCGGATTTGGATTCATTGCCAACACGAATTCCACAACCTCAAGCGACAACTATGCATATGTAAAAGCAACAGGGAAGACGGGATTTGGATTCACCGGATGGGAATATTCCACTGACGGCGGTTTAAACTGGACATCAACAAGTGATGGCAATCCTTTTAATTCCAGTGTTTCAAATGATAATGGAAAAATTTATAGAGCGAAATTCAGCGGAGGACATACATTAACTTATCATTCCAATTATGGTGACGATTTGAAAAAATCAGAAAGCCGTATAACAGGTTCTTATACCGAACTTACAGACAATACCTTTACGAGATACGGATATAACTTCTTGGGGTGGAGCGAGTCGAACACTGCAACAACTGCTACTTACGGCAACAAGGTAAAATACACTATGCCGGATGCTGATGCCAATCTCTACGCCGTATGGGAGCAAACAAAAGCTCGTATCGGCTGGTTGGCTGCCTTTAATTATTCTTTAGGCACTGGTGATGTAGATTTCACTGGTTTCATACCAAGTCATGAATATACGTTGACATGGTATACATGCAACTCGGTTGTACTAACATATCATAAAGCAGCTAATGGTACTTGGACAAAGACTGGCGGCGGGACGTTTAGTATTAAAGATGTAACTGATACAAATTGGTTAACGGGACAACTACAACCATCCGTAAGCGCAAATAGCACGACGGAGCTGCATCTTACAAATATGCTTAATTATACTCCAGCTGCTGTAAAAGCTGCAGTGTTACGTATTTTGTTTGGAGCAGGGTGGGGCTATTATTCAACCTTCCATTCTTTCACGATTACAGATAATACGACAGGAGTATCTGGAAACGGCCACGCAGGTTGGTCTAATTATATGGATTTGTAAAACAAGGCAGAGGCCGAAAACGGCTTAAAAGCCTTATAATTTATCCCGCAGGTGCTTGGTTGAGCCTGCGGGAACAATGATAAAAGAAAGGAGCAGCCTCTCCCAAACCATCTCCGAGGGGGAAAATAGAAGCAATTTCTTCCTCTTATTAGAAAGATGACCATAAAACTAAAAAAAGCATAGAACAATTGAATTTTATTATCTTATTAAACAAAATGGAAAAACAACAAAAGTATGAAGAAAAAAGAAAATTATGAGCAGCCGTTGATGGAAGAGATTGCCATCGAGCAGTCGTCATCACTTCTGGCTGGGTCACCCTTGGGGGCGACAATACGCAAAAAGTATGAAGATGAAACAGTGAACACCGATGC
>Ga0116191_1003871_pt1 | contig 10827 bp, 9 predicted proteins | sample AD_UKC111_MetaG_FD_89897 | JGI IMG/M metagenome (GOLD analysis project Ga0116191, IMG submission 89897) | Active sludge microbial communities of municipal wastewater-treating anaerobic digesters from Hong Kong - AD_UKC111_MetaG | ecosystem: Engineered > Bioreactor > Anaerobic > Digestate | place...
CTGACGGCTGACCGCTGATCTCTATTTTCGAAGGAGACGCCATGTGCTGGCGCACACCATCCAAAAATGAAAATGTGCGGTGGCTGTTCAGCCTGGCGCCAGGTGGCTAGCCGGCGATGGATGCACCTTTGTGAGCTGTAGCTTTTGCCCCACCCCCTGCCCCCTCCCCAACGGTGGGGTTGCCCCATTTCAGTGGACACATAGTTAAGGGATATTCGCCGCCTCAAAGGCGGCCGGGCTGAGATAGCCCAAAGTCGAATGTAGGCGTTCACGATTATAGAACACTTCAATGTATTCAAAGATGACCGTACGAGCCTCCTTCCGAGTCTGGAATTGGTGACGATGGACACATTCACGCTTGAGCGTGCTGAAGAAACTCTCGGCCACGGCATTGTCGTAGCAATCGCCCACCGAGCCCAGGCTGGCCAGCAAGCCGTGCTGTGTCAGCCACGCTTGCACTGCAGCGCTGGTGTACTGGGTTCCGTGGTCCGAGTGATAGATCAGTCCCTCCGGCAAGGGGCGGCGCGTGGCTGCCATCTCCAGGGCCGTGAGGACCAAGTCGGCCGTCAGTTCAGTCCCCATGGCCCAGCCCACCACCAGCCGCGAGTACAAGTCCAGAATTACCACCAAGTACAGCCAGCCTTCAGCCGTGGGGATGTAGGTGATATCCGAAACCCACTTGCGGTTAGGCGTAGCTACCATGAAATCGCGTTCCAGGCGATCAGGAACGTCCAATCGCGTGTCGGATCGCTGCGTCGTACAGTGGAAGCGGCGCTGTGGCAGCCCTTGCAACTGTGCCTGACGCATCAAACGTGCCACACGATGCCGGCCACAGGGGTGGGTTGCCCGTATCGTGTGCCAGATTCGCGGACTACCATAAGTGCCCCGGCTCTGAGCATGCGCCTTACGAATTGCCACCAGCAGCGCCGCATTGGCTTGGGCCCGCGCACTCGAGCGACGGTGCCGCCAGGCATAGTAGCCGCTGCGCGAGACTCCCAAGACTGCCGCCAACACTTGCACCGGATAGGTCTGGCGTTGCGTTTCCATCCACTCATACCGCTTTATTCGACTTGGGCGAAAATGCTCAAGGCTTTTTTTAGGATATCACGCTCCTGGCGTACCCGCTCCAGTTCACGGCGCAACGCGGCGACCTCCTGTTCATTTGAAGGCAGGGTGCCATGTCCTGGAAACGCAGCGTCGCCGCACTTGAGCAATTCTGAGCGCCAGCGGTACAATAACTTCTGCGCCAGCCCCAACTCCTGGGCTACTTGCCGAATGCTCTTCCCAGAGGTCTCACTTAACTGTACAGCTTCACGTTTGAACTCTGCTGTATATTGTCGTCGGTTGGCCATGATCTTGCTCCTTTCCACGTCTGGTATTAGTATACTTTACCCTTATCTATGTGTCCATTTTTTCGGGGCAAGACCACGGCGCAGACGCCGTTGGGGAGGGGGAGAAAAAAAATAAAGGGTTTTTGCAGGCGGGCGTAGCCCGCCTGCAAAAACCCACAAAAAAAAGTTCCCCTTCCCCCCGCGCCGCGCGGGGGGAAAGGGGCCAGGGGATAGGGGGTAAAAGTTGACACTCAATCTTCAAAGGTCGCCAGGAAATCTTGCGTTTTTCAGTCAGTGGCGCCACCTTTGTCACGCAAGTGATTTTTTCGCTGATTCGCCTTTTCACTGATTCTCTGACGGCTGATCGCTGATCTCTATTTTCCGAGGAGGTCTTATGACAGTACCCTCCCATTCCGAAGGGCGCATTTTGCGCGTGAATGCCGACAATCCTGAAACTGCAGCCGTGTTGAAAGCGCTGGCCTCCGAGCCGCGTCAACGCATTCTCAGACTGCTGCGCGATCGTGTGTACAATGTCAGCGAGATTGCTGAGGCGCTCGGCTTGCCACTCTCGACGGCGACCCTGCACATCAACAGCCTGGAAGAGGCCGGGCTGTTGAACACGGAGCTGCAGCCCGCGGTGCGTGGCCTGCAGAAAATCTGCGCCCGCGCCTACGACGTCGTGGTGATCGAGCTCCCGCGCGGCGAGGTGCCGGAGCAACAGCTGGTGGAGATTTCAATGCCGGTGGGGGCCTACGTGGATTGTCAGGTCACCCCGACCTGCGGGCTGGCGAGTGAAACGGGGATTATCGGGCTGTTTGACGATCCTGCCTCATTCTATGAGCCGGACCGGGTGCAAGCGCAGCTGCTATGGTTTCACTACGGCTATGTGGAATATCGCTTCCCCAATCGGTTGCCGCCCAGGGTGGCGCTGGAAAGTTTGCATTTCGCCCTGGAAATCTGCTCTGAGGCGCCGCTGCATCACGCCGATTGGCCTTCAGACATCACGCTGTGGATCAACGGGATCGAAATTGGCACATGGACCAGCCCGGCGGACTTCGGCGGGCAACATGGGGTGCTCACCCCCGCCTGGTGGGAAGACTGGAATTCACAGTATGGCTTGCTGAAGGTCTGGCAGGTCAATGGCGAAGGGAGCATGATAGACGGCGTGCGTATCTCCGATGTCCGGTTGGAGGATCTGCACATCATCGGCAACCCGTTCATCTCCGTGCGTATCGGCGTCAAACCGGAGGCGCAGCATGTGGGGGGGATCAATATCTTTGGGCGGCGCTTCGGGAATTATCCTCAAGACCTGGTGTTGCGGTTGCGCTATCATTAGGAGGGAGCGGCTGGACGCAGATGAACGCGGATGAGAAAAGAATCTGCGAAAATCTGCGTCCCATCATTCGCCGGTGTTGATTGGATGCAAAAATGTGTGAACGTGTTCACGTGTGAACGTGCGAACGTGTCCACGTGTAAACGCAAGTGACTCGCTGATTCGCTGATTTTCTGAGAAGTCACCATGTTTCTGCAGCACGCCACCGCAAATGAAAATAATGGCCTGAGCGCAAACTGAAGTTCGCGCACCCTTTGCCACGCAAGTGATTTTTCTCGCTTTCTCGCTTTCTCGCTTTTTCGCTGACTGCTGATTGCTGACTCGCTGACCTCTATTTTCGAAGGAGCAAGAATTATGACCCAACATTATCTCCTCGGTCTCGATGCGGGCGGCGGCGGAGGCAGCTGCCTGTTGCTGGAGGTGGAAACCGGCCGGGTCACCTCGGCTTCACGGTCATGGCGTCATCGCGCCGCGCCCGCGGCCGGCAGCTGGGCTTTGGATCTGGATACGGCGCTGATCTGGCGCACGCTGGGGGAACTGACCCGCGAGGTGTTGGCCCGCGCCGGGGCTCAGCCGGCGCAGGTGCTGGGCCTGGCCGCGACCAGTATGCGGCACGGCCTGGTGCTGCTCGATGCGGAGGGGCGCGAGTGTTTTGCCGTCCCCAACCGTGACGCGCGCGCCGCGTCCGAGGCGCTGGAACTGGCGCAGGAGCGCGGTCCGCAGCTCTACGCGCGCACCGGCCATTGGCCCGCCCCCATTCACCTGCCGGCGCGCCTCCTCTGGCTGGAGCGCCATGCGCCGGAGCTCCTGGCTGCGGCGCGACAGGCGCTGGCGCTGAGCGATTGGCTCGGTTTCCGGCTCACCGGCGTCAGCGCCGCCGAGCGCACGCAGGCCGGGGAAAGCCTGCTGCTCGACCTGCGGAATCGCGCGTGGGCCGAGGACGTGATCGGCGAGCTGCGGCTTCCCCGCGCGCTGCTCCCCCCCTTGCGGGACGCGGGCGCCTTGCTGGGGACGCTGGTCCCCGCAGCGGCGGCGCATCTGGGCCTGCCGGAGGGTCTCCCCGTGGCCGTGGGCGGCGCCGACACGCAGAGCGGCTTGCTGGGCGCCGGGGCGTTCGCGCCGGGACAGCTGGTCGCCATCACCGGGACGACCGCGCCCGTGCAGCTGGTCGTCGCCGCGCCGCTGCTGGATGCTCAACGGCGGCTGTGGACGGGATTGCACCTCCTGCCGGGGCGTTGGGTGCTGGAAAGCAACGCCGGCAGCATGGGGGAGGCGCTGGACTGGTTCGCGCGCGTGCTGTACCCGGAGGCGCCCCTTCCGGCGGCGTTGCTTGCCGCCGAGGCGGGGGAGGCTCCGCCGGGCGCGGAGGGGCTGTGTTCGACCATCGGCGCGAGCGTCTTCAACGCGGCGCAGCTCAGCCCCGCGGTGGACATGCTCGCCTTTTCGCACGAGCTGTTTGCGGCCCCGCACGGGCGCCCGGTGGTAGCGCGCGCCGTGCTGGAGGGGATGGCGTACGCGCTCAAGGCCAATCTCGCGCAGCTGCGGGAGGTCGCCGGCGCCTTGCCGGAGGGGATGATCCTGAGCGGCGGGATGGCGCGCAGCGGCGTCTGGGCGCAGGTGGTGAGCGACGTGCTCGACATGCCGGTGGAGCTCGCCGCGACGTCGGAGAGCACGGCTTTGGGGGCGGCGCTCTGCGCCGGGGTAGCGGCGGGCGTCTACCCGGATCTGGAAACTGCCGCGCGGGCCGCCGTCCAACCGGGGCGCCGGCTCCTTCCGACCCCCGAAGCGGCCCGCGTGTACCGGCAGGGATACGCCGATTGGATGGAGTTGCGGGCGCAGCGTGCGGAGGGGGATCTCACGCTGGCCCATCGCCTGGTGGAAGCCTACGCTGCCCATGTGCCTGCGGCGACGACGGTGGAGGCGCGCCCCTTCCGCCCGCGCCTTTTCGTCACCGCCGCGATGGATGAGGCGGCGCTGGCGGCGCTGCGGGAATTGGGGGAGGTGGACTACGTCAGCTACCGCGATGAGCTGCGCCTGCTGAGCGGCGATGACCTGGTCGAAGCGCTGCAGGGCTATCACGGCTTCATCACCGAAATTGATGTGGTAGACGCCGACGCGCTGCGGCGCCTGCCCGAGCTGCGCGTGATCGGCGTGTGCCGGGGGACGCCCGTCAATGTGGACATCGCTGCCTGCACGGCCTGCGGGATCCCGGTGCTCAACACGCCGGGGCGCAACGCCGACGCTGTGGCGGATCTGACGGTGGCGGCGGCGCTGATGCTCCTCCGTAAATTGCCCGAAGCGATGGCGTTTCTGCGGGAGCCGGGCGGCGAGGCGGGGGACATGAGCCGCATGGGGATGGCGTTCACGCGCTTCCAGGGGCGCGAGCTGTGGCGCAAGACGGTGGGCCTGATCGGCCTGGGCGCGGTGGGACGGCAGGTGGCGCGGCGACTGTTGCCCTTTGGCGCGCGGTTGCTGGTCTACGATCCTTATCTCAGCGCGGAGGAGGTGACGCTCGCCGGGGCCGAGAAGGTGACGCTGGAGACGCTGCTCGCCGAGAGCGACATCGTCAGCCTGCATGTCCCCGTCACCGAGGAGACGCGCGGCCTGCTCGACGCGGCGGCCTTCGCCCGCATGAAGCGGGGCGCGCTGCTGATCAATACGGCTCGCGCCGCGCTGGTGGATGAGGAGGCGTTGCTCGAGGCGTTGCGCAGCGGGCAGGTGGGGGGCGCCGCGCTCGATGTTTTCAGCGCGGAGCCGCCCGCGGCGGACGATCCGCTGCTCGCCTGTCCCCATGTGATTGCTACGCCGCACATCGGCGGCGATACGGTCGAGGTCGCCGCGCATCAGGGGCAGCTCCTCGCGGCGGATCTGGCGCGGTTGCTGCGGGGCGAACGTCCACAGCACATCCGCAACCCGGAAGTCCTGCCGCAGTTCAGCTGGACGGCGCCGCGACGGGAGCTGTCGCGGGAGGCGGTCAGGCAGCTGGCGAGCGGCGCCGGGCCGGCGGTCACCGATCTGGAAGCGCAGGCGGCGGCTCCCGCGCCCAAGCGGGGCGGGATCCTCACGGGGTTGCGTCGGGCGCTGGGCGGGAAGGGGCCGACGTCCGCCGCTCCTGCCGCACCGGTCATGGGGGAAGGCGGGGCTGCGCAGCTGGCGCGTCTGCTGCAAGCTTTCACGGAACGCATCCGCACGGATCCGGGGATGCACGCCTTCGCGGAGGGGAAGCACGTGCTCATGCATTTTCTCCTGAACGATGTGGGGGCGAGCTTCTACCTGAATTTTCAGGATGGCGAGGTCGAAGCGGCGCCCGGCGATCCGCCGGTGAAGCCCGATGTGACGTTGAAGATGAGTGCGGAGACGCTCGATGGGGTGTTCCGGGGGCGCGTCAACGGGATGCGCGCGGCGATGAGCGGCAGGCTGGCCTTCAGCGGCGACACGACAAAGGCGATGGCGTTCCAGCGCATCCAGAAAGACCTGGGCGCGCTGTATATGGCCGCTTCCGAGGCGGTCGGCGGGCCGGGCGAGCTGACCGCGCCGGTCGCGCCGGCAGGCAGCGCAGCGCCGGTCGCCGTCTCGCCAACGGTCGTCTCGCCGGCGGGGGATGTGCGGGACGAGCTGCTCGCGGTGCTCAACGAGCTCTACGCGCAGGGGCTGATCACCGCGACGGGGGGCAATCTCAGCGCGCGGGTGGAGGGTCGAGAGGGCGAGGTGTGGATTACGCCGAGCCAGAGCTTCAAGGGCGCTCTGCGGCCGGAGATGCTGGTGCGCATGGACCTCGAAGGGCAGCCGCTCGACCCGGAGGCGCTGGCGCCTTCCAGCGAATGGCGGGTGCACACGGCGATCTACCGGCGGCGTCCCGACATTCAGGCGGTCATTCACACGCACGCGCCGCAGGCCATTCTGTTGGGGCTGACGGGGAAGCCCTTTTTGCCCATTTCCACTGAGGCGGCCTTCATCGGCGAGCTGGCGCGGGTGCCGTTCATGATGCCGGGGACGCCGGCACTGGCGGAGGCCGTCGCCGAGGCGTTGGGGACGGGGAGCGCGGTGCTGATGGAGCATCACGGCCTGGTGGTCGCGGGGAGCGGTCTACGCCGCGCGGCCAACGTCACCGAGATCATCGAGGACACGGCACAGAAGATTCTCACCTGCTACATGCTGGGTCAGCCGCCGGCGACGCTGCCCGAGGATGTGCTGGCGCAGTTGCGCGAGGTGGGGACGCTGATGGTGTAGCGGGGCGGGGATGGATGAAGATGAAAAAATAAGAGGGCCCACAAATCAAACGCCCCTTGTCTCCGGTTGAGACAGGGGGCGTTTGAATTGGATCGCGCCGATGGTCGAGCGGCGTCAGCGCCGGTCAGAGCAGGAAGGAGCAAGGCGAGGCACAGAAATTACCAGGAGAGCTGCTGCACATCGGGAATGTGGGAAAAGTGGGCGTCGCGTGTAATTAATGTCAATTGATACTGCCTCGCAAGTGCAGCAATCCACAGGTCGTTTTCCGGCAAGGGACAACCCTGGCGGCGCAAGCGGTCTTTAAGGTATCCATAATGACGCGCCGTTTCCACATCGCAGTCTAAAACTATGTTTCTGGCCGCCAGCTGTTCAATGCGCGCCAGATTATCCTGGGCGCGAGTTGAGCGCAACGCGCCATAATACAACTCACCGATGACAATGCTGGGAATAAAAACGCGAGGGGCTTGACGCAAGTTCTGCACGATCGCCGGATCTGCTGCAAAAAGACCGATGATGATGTTAGTATCGAGCAGGCAATCACCATTCATGCGCGTCTATGGCCTCGCATTCCGTTTCGATGGCTTGCTGCATCAGCAGCAGGTCGGCAGCAGAAATGGTTCCGGAGAAGGGCAACAGTTGCGTGCCAGGGACGCCTTTATGGGCTACGGCAGCTTCCGCTAACCGCTGCGCTATTTCGGGGTCCTGGCTGTCGGCCCGATCTTCGAGCATGTCCAGATAGTCAGCGTATTCTTCGGGCGTCAGCAGGTACCCCACGAGACGCTGGCGAGCATCCACTACATAGCGAGGGCCAGCTTCCCGCAACGTTTTGGTGATCGCATCTTCATCGCTCATGGGGAGATCCTTTGTATCTGTGACTCTGCTGGTTTTATTATACCACTTTTGCGGGGGGCCGCCGGGAGTTCGCGTCGGAGGGGGGAGACATCCTGCGCAATCCGAGATGTGAGCTCATCTTTGTCAGATTCTACAAATGGAGATAAACTAAGGGCATGAGCGAAGCAACAAAAACTCCAGGATAGTGGGCCACGGAGTTTTCTGGGGGAATCTGGCATCTTTCTGTTCTCAAAAAACGAGTGGGAACTGCAAGGTTCCCACGGGTGGGATAGACTGAGAGCAAACTGGACAAGGAGGATGCGGATGGTAGATCAATTCAGCAGTTCAGGACGTGCTGAAGAGACCAAACGGGTGGCGCGAATTCTCAATCTGGTGCAGATGATTGCCAGCGCGCCGCGGCGGTATTTGCGGCGCGACTTGGCGGCGCACTTTGAGGTGACAGAACGGATGATCCAGAAAGATCTGGAAGTGATCCGGCACGGGCTGTTGCTCCCCTTGGAGCATGCTCCTGAGGGGTATTTTTTCGAGAGAATACCGCGTTTGCCTACCCTGCAATACACTTTCGCCGAGGCTCTGGCGTTGCTGCTGGCGGTGCAGGCGGCGCAACAAGTCTCGGGTATCGGTTCGGTGGATCTCGCAGCGGCGGTAGCGCGGTTGGAATCGCTCTTCCCTGCCGAGTTCACGCCGCTGCTGCGCCAATACGGTCAACGTCAACCAATCACCGCACAGGGAGAGCACCGCCAACAGATGCTCACGTTGCTCAACCGGGCGTTGGTGGAAGGGCGGAAGGTGCGCATGGAATATGAGACGCGCTCGCGGGGCGGGGAGCGCAATGAGCGCGTGGTGCGACCTTATGCGCTATATCCTTACGTGCGTTCCTGGCAACTGATCGCCTATTGTGAACGACGGGAAGCGGTGTTGATGTTCAAGGTGGATCGGATTCACACGGCGACATTGTTGGACGAGCATTACACCATTCCCGCCGATTTCGATATAGAGGCGTATCTCGGCGATACGTGGGGGTTGTTGCGCGGCGAGGGCGGTGAACCGGCGGAGGTGGTGTTGCGCTTTGCCCCTGATACCGGACAGCGCGTGGCCGAGGAACGCTGGCACAGCAGTCAACAGGTCGAGATGACGGCGGATGGCGGGGTGCTGTTCCGGCTGCACATTGCGGTCACACCGGAGTTCGTGAGTTGGGTGCTGTATTATGGGAGTCAAGTGGAGGTGCTGGAACCAGCGAGATTGCGGGAGCGGGTAGCGGAGGAACATCAGCGGGCAGCGGAGGTGAATGGGCCGATCAGTAAATGACGAATGACGAATGGCGAATGGCAAATAAGCGAATGAGCAGGGAGGTGCAAATGCTGAAATATACAGGGCATCCGTTGGTTGATGTCGGCGTGGCGACGATCACGGCGTTTGCGGGGAAACAAAGGCCGGAGGATCTAACAGAGGCTGATCTGGATAGCGTCGCCGATTATATCGCGCGAGAGTACGTGCGGCAACCGTTGCTCTCTTTCCTTACGGTTGCTTTTCCAAACTCTGGCTTCACCCAGCCAGCCTATAACAAGCAGCCGGAGAAACGCCAGATTTATGCCGAGCGGGTCCTTGGGGCTTTTCGCGCAGAAACAGCGACCTCGGGAGAAATCTGTGTGTTTACGGGTGAACCGGCGGCAGCAGTGTCTTTCGATGTTACAGGGGAATTACAACCCGGACGCGCTTTCCGACAGCATATTCCGTTGCTCACGGGCGAAGGTCTTATCAACTTTCACCCCTATGGGGATGCGGGTGTGCCGGTATCAGGGAAAGCATTGCTGGCAATCCAGGCATTTCCTTTGGGTTGCGCCAAGTGCGGTGGATGGTTGTTGGCGGTGCATTCTGATAATCCACGGCTTACGTACCATTTTGCGGCTGAGTTTTTACTCGAAAATCGCCGTGCTGTGCAGCTAGCACAGGAATCCGGCAGCAGCAAATTGCCAGAAATGAAATTCTCTCAGCGCACTTTGCTGATTGATGTATTGCTTCGGGCGCATGAACTGCAACGTGAGGCGCGAGAGGACGAGGCGCTGTTTTCACTCACTGCGTATCATTTGACCAATAGTGGGCAAGGAGCGGATCTAGACATTTATCACTTGCCCATGCAGATCATCAGCTTTCTCCGTGAAATGTACGCAGCGCCTTATGCAGCACAATGGGGAGCCATCGTCCGCCGGGCGTGGGAGGTACCCCCCAAGGGCAAGAAAGACAGGGAAGATTTTGAGCCGCGTAAAAACTGGCTCTATGAAGACTTATTCGACTTGCCGCAAAACGCAGCGCGGTTCATCCGAACCTACTTTCGGCGCGTGGCGTTGAGCTATGCCCAGAGCAAGACTGACCCGCGTGCCACCTATTCATTGCAAAACGAGGCTGACCTGGTCTCGTGGGCCATTACCACAAGTTTCTTAAGGAGGATTTTAGGTATGGAAAAAGAGCGTGTTGAGCAAATCCGGCAATTGGGTGATGCCCTGGCGGATTATGTCGCCGGGCAAAACGACCGACGTTTCTTCCGCGATTTCTTCATGGCCCCCCGTTATGATTATTTCCGTAGCGCGCTCATCAAGGCCAATTTAGCTTACGTGCGGAGCGGAAAACCACCTTTCATAACGTTTGATCCTTACATCGCAGTTTTTGAGGAGGGCGACAGTGTAGCACAAATTGACTGGCGTCTGGCTCGTGATCTGGTGTTGATTCGGATGGTTGAGCAGCTCTATCAACGCGGCTGGTTCCAGAGCAATATAGATGTGCTGCCCGAAACGTCTGAAAAACCTTCAGAAGAAGAATTGTAGTTTTTAGCTTGTTCTACCAATTGTCTATCATATTCAGGAGGATAAGACCATGGCTTTCGTAACCGGTTTGTTGTTGATTGATGCGCCTGCTTCAGCCTTGAATAACCTGGGGAGCATCCCCGGCGCGCCCACATACAATAACCGTGATTGCTAGTTTGCCAAGATCTGCGTATGCCAGAGCGCGATTAACGAAGCCTGCACCTTAATATCAAACCCCGCATTGGTACGGGCGTGTAAGCGATCCAGCGCCATGCTCTCC
>Ga0116191_1003874_pt1 | contig 10822 bp, 4 predicted proteins | sample AD_UKC111_MetaG_FD_89897 | JGI IMG/M metagenome (GOLD analysis project Ga0116191, IMG submission 89897) | Active sludge microbial communities of municipal wastewater-treating anaerobic digesters from Hong Kong - AD_UKC111_MetaG | ecosystem: Engineered > Bioreactor > Anaerobic > Digestate | place...
GCAATTGGCCCACACCTGAAGAAGTGGGAAACAGGCGTGCGGCACAAATTCGGAACACGCTTGTACTTGCAAACAGTCTTGATTTAAGTGATTGGAAACTGTGTAAAACCATTTTACATCACCCGGATACAGAAAAGCACGGATTTCAATATGTAGACTGGTTATTTGAGGGTAATGATATGATTGCAGTTGTTCGAACTGCGTCGGATGACGACTTTGGAGGAGCAAATAATTTTCATGATGCTAATTTTTTGACATTTCATCGAATTGAAAACTTTAGGAATTAAGTTAAGGGTAAGCAAATTGGGCAGTTCTTGTTTCTCTTAAAATGTTTACTTGATTTTATTTATTATTCAACCCCACCAAAATACACCTGGTTCCTACCTTTTTCCTTTGCGGTATACATGGTATCATCAACTATCTTTATAATGTTATCCATGTTATCTTTGCCTTTGACTATTATACCACCGATACTTACTGTAATTTTAAGTTTTTCAGAATATGTATCTATTTCGGCCTCTTGAACTGAATGTCTTAATCTTTCCAGAGTACTTACAGCGTCGGCATCAGAGATATCTGGGATAATTATTAAAAACTCCTCCCCACCTAATCTACCTAACTGGTCATACGGTCTCAATTGTCTATAGATGATCTGAACGAAATATTTTAATACATTATCACCTATTTGATGTCCATAAGTATCGTTAACCTTTTTGAAATGGTCTAAGTCACACAAGGCTACACAGAATTGAGAACCTGAACGCAAGGAGCGTTCTATCTCTTCTTCCAATCTTTCGAGAATACCGCGTCTATTAAGGCAATCTGTAAGAGGGTCATGAACCGCTTTATATTCCAGGATTTTCTGTGTTTCTAACAATTCCTTTTGAAGGGTTGCTGTTCGTAAATCTACACGGATTCGTGCCCATAATTCATCTATATCAAACGGTTTGCGTATATAATCATGGGCACCCGCCTCCAGTCCACAAATCACATCGTCCTTTTCTGTTTTGCTGGTAAGGATAATCATATATGTTATGGATTCTGGTTTTTCTTTTTGAAGGGTCTTGATAACATCAATACCATCCATTTCAGGCATAATCCAATCCAAAATTGCTAATAGAGGGGAATCTTCTTGTAGTAGTATTTCTAATGCTTCCTTGCCATTAGTAACTACAACAGGCTCATAGTCCCACCGTTTTAAGGCAGAGATAAGCATAAGACGCGAGATTAGGTCATCTTCTGCGATTAGTATTTTTGTTCCCTTCATGCTATCCGTCATAGAAAATTTCCTGTATTTGTTTTGCCAATTTTTTAAACTCTTCATCTATCTGTGCTATCAATCGCGGTATTTCTGCTATCTTTTTTTCTTTACAACATTTCTCTATTTGAAGAGCAATTTCCCGGAGTTGTTCTCCTCCGATATTAGCAGAAGCACCTTTAATTGAATGAGCCTGCCTTTCTGCTTCAACAATTCTATTTTCGTGAATATAGTTCTTTAGCAATTCAATTTGTTCAGGAATATCTTTTATAAAACTATCCAGTATTAACTTTGCCAATTCTTTGTCGTCCATTACTCGTTTAATAAAAGAATCATAGTCAAAAGAGATTGATTTGTCAAAGTGAGTCTCTTGAATCTTTGTCTCTACACCTGGTTTTGTAGAGATTGCAAACGGTTTTTCTTCTGTTTGTAATCTATCTGGAATCCATTTCTCCAACATACTCACCAGTTTTTCGAAAAGAATAGGCTTTGAAATATAGTCATTCATCCCTACTTCGATACATCTATTTCTATCTTCTTCAAAAGCGTGAGCCGTCATGGCGATAATAGGGATATCGTGTTGTCTCACGGAGGAGGACCTATCACGAATGATTTGAGTGGCTTGTAATCCGTCTATTTCTGGCATCTGGACATCCATCAATACCAAATCGTATTTTTTTTCTGACAAAAGTTCAATTGCCTCTTTTCCGTTGTTGACTATATCGGGTGTTATTCCCAACTTGTCCAGCATTCCACCTGCCACCTGCTGATTTGTCAGATTGTCTTCTACAAGCAACACTTCGGCATTAAATTTTTTATAACCTTTTTGTAGTTCTCTAATCCTATGTCGAGTAATGATTGATGGGCTAAAGAAAGTTTTTTTGTCTCCTACACCCTGTTTTTTATGCAAACTTAAAAGAGTTGTAAGGACATCGAACAGTTCCCGGTGTCTAATAGGTTTTGTTAAGTAAGCAGAAAAACCAATCTCTTCGTATTTTCGGACATCTCCACGAATACCGATAGAGGTCAACATAACCAGAATGGTATTTGATAATTCTTTGTCTGTTGCGATAATTTTCCCTAAGGTTTCTCCATCCATCTCGGGCATTTGCATATCAATAATGCAAAGTTGAAAGGGGTTATTTTCTTTTTTTGCAGTTTTTAATATTTTTAAGGCATTGAAGGCATCGGGTGCTTCTTCGGGCCTTGCACCCCATGATTTTAATCGGATTCGTAAAATTTCTCTATTACTTACATTATCATCTACAATTAAGATTCGAACATCCTGTAAATCTTCAGGAAAAATTAATTCATTATGGGATACTTTTTTCTGTTTCTTCATCCTTACGGTGAACCAGAAAGTAGAACCTTTGCCGTATTCACTTTCTACACCGATGCTACCTCCCATAAGTTCTGCAAGTTCTCTGGATATAGCAAGTCCCAGTCCTGTTCCTCCAAATTTTCGCGTAGTGGACGCATCTACCTGGACAAACTTTTGAAACAGTTGCCCTACTTTATCCTCTGGAATTCCAATACCTGTGTCTCTTACTATAAACTTTAGCAAGACATCTTCATCTGTATTTTCGGTACAAGTGACCTGAACCTTAACTTCTCCCCGTGAAGTAAATTTGATTGCATTCCCTACAAGATTTGTTAGAATCTGTCTTAGGCGTCCCGGGTCACCTACCACCAAATTCGGAACATCATCTTCAGAAAAGATAATGAGTTCTAATTGTTTCTCACTGGCTTTTACAGCCATAACATTTGAAAAGTCTTCTAATAGGCTTATTAAATCAAAATCAATTTCTTCCAAATTTAACTTTCCCGCTTCGATTTTTGAGAAATCTAAAATATCATTAATTATTGATAATAAAGACTCACTACTGGATTGGATTACCTCTGCATAATGTCGTTGCTGGAGTAATAATTCTGAATCTAACAGGAGACTTGTCATACCAATAATTGCATTCATTGGAGTACGAATTTCGTGACTCATATTTGCTAAAAATTCACTCTTGGCTACATTTGCTATTCCAGCCTCCATAGCAAGTTTGTTTGCCTCTTGAACAATATTTTTTAATTGCTGATTCGTTACGCGTAACTTTTCCTCAATTTGTTTCTCTTTGGAAATATCCACGAAAGTATTTAATATTTTTTCTTTTCCATTAATAACAATCTTTTTGGCTGACCTTAGAACAGATACCTTTTCCCCTGTATAGGTAGTTAACAAAAAACTTTCATCTATAATCTCTTTTCCCTCGTCTTTCAGAGCATAGAAATCTGATTCTTCCAAGCATAAAAAGGAATGGCAACTACTACCTATAATCTTCTCTTTTTCCTGTCCCAAAATTTCTGCCCCTGCTGAATTAATATATTCGATAGTTTCCGTTTCTACATCAATAAGCGCTATACCTGTGTTTACACTCTCCATAAGGGTTCGCTGGAAATTTTCACTCTCTTTTAATCTTTGCTTTTGCTGATATTCTTCGCTAACATCGCGAAAGATAAGAACCGCACCTATTGTTTCACCTTTATTATTTTTTATAGGAGTACAACTATCTGCTATGTTTATTTCTTTTCCCTCACGGGATGTTAAAATCGTATTATTGGCAATGTTAATACACTCACCTGTATTCTTTACTTTATGTACTGGATTTTCTATCCGTTGCTTTGTAGTGTTGTCCTTAAGTCGAATAATTTCATCAATACTCCGCCCCGACACCTCATTGCTTTGAAAACCTGTAAGAATTTCAGCAGAACGGTTCATATCCATAATACATCCCTGCATATCTACACTTATTACAGCGTCACCGATGGAGTATAAAGTAGATTTAATAATCTCTCGGCTTCGGTTAAGCTCTTCTGTCCGTTGGTGAACAAGACTTTGAAGAGTATGGGCATAATTAGCCAAAATTCCCATTGCCACTGTTAATACAATAGTAGCAATAAGCCCAAAAATAAGAGCAGATTTTTTATTATCCATAGCATCTATAAATAATAATTCTCCCGGAGTAGCGACAATACCGTATAAATTTTGAAAAATAAAAATAGGTAAAAATAGTTTTTCCGTATCATATATGTTTATACCATTCAAAAACGCCTCTCCTCCTTTATTAGGAAAAGTAGAGTAGACATTTTGAACATTTTCTTTATCCTGAATCTGGAAAACATTCACATTAATTGTTTGCGTCCGATTTATATTTCCTCTTCTTTCAATTATACTGCCCAAAAAATCTCTTAGATTTGTAAGTAATGAGATATAACCTATTAAATTTCCATCCTTGAAAACTGGATAGAATGCCATAATGTTAGCATCCTCTTTATTAAAAATTGATGAGTTCAGCACCCAGGTAGAGGAAGTCCTCAATGTGTTAAGGGAATTTTCTATTGCGAATTTTAGGACTGGTTCAGAACTTACATCAAATCCAATAAGGGCTGGAAGTTGTTTGTCCATAGTTGTATAAAGGATAGGGAGATAAGTTTCTTTGTCTTTAACAGGAATTTTATTCCCATCAGAAGCGAGTTCCCAAATATTAAACTCAGGCAGGTAAGTTTCTGTTATCCTATTTTCAAACTTTATTTTATCCTCTGCCCGAACAGCAGGTATCCAGGACAAAACAAGATGTTGAGGAATCTCTTTAGATAATGAACTGATAAACTGAAGAAATTCATGTTCAGTCACTTCTTCACTATTTTCAAAAAAAGTAATTACAGAGGGTAAGATTAAATCTCGAATATCTCTTATGTTTTCCACTAATATATCTCTCATTGTGTCTGAGACTTCATTGAAAGTATTCCAGCGCTGTCTTTGGTCGCGAATGCCTACATACCATACTGCTGCAATAGTTAAAATGAGAGATATAAAGAAAGTTAACGATGCCTCTGTGTATTTTAACCTGCCAACTTTTGAATTTTCTTTTTCTCTTTGGCTAAAACTTATACCTGAAAATAAAATAACAAGAATAATCAAAAAGGTAAAAATGAGAGTCGGGTAAGTTTTAAGCCAAATTAATTTATTCCAATCTCTGGCTTCAATATCCATACCTAACACAGCAATTATTTTATTGTCAACAGTATCCCTCACCGGCACTAATGCACTGACCCAAACACCCCATTTGTCAGGAATAGGACCTTCTGTAAATGGTTTACCTGTGTCAAAGCATTGAACCAGTTCAAGAGAAGCATCTTCATAGATTTCTCCGGGATGGGAAGGAGGGGTCTCTTCGGTATCTTCCTGGGTATCCATATAAAAAAATATTTCGCCATGTTCATTTTTGCCCATAATATATAAATATCTGCACCTCGGGATTAGAGCCCGAAGAGTTCGAAGTGATTTCAATACATTCTGGTATATTGGAGCATTTAAATCCTCATCTGACCCTTTGAATGTCTTAATCAAGGTAGAGTCTATACTTTCGGTTATATGAATTGCCTGGTTTAAAAAAAGTTTACGAAACCACTGGTTGTAAGAATCATATATTACACAGGTCCAGAGAATACCTAAGATGAATACAAAGAGGATAGAGAACAAAATATGCCATCGGACTATCCATTTTAGGTAATTTCTCATATCATATCCCCAATATTTTTCTATCTGTCACACCAAACACAAGCCGACACAACTTATATTTTCTCACCAAAAAATGATATATAGCAATTGTAAAGATAAAAGATAATATGACCAGAGAAAAGAATTGTGCCCAAATGTTCGTTTGCCATTGGACAACATAATAAGCAAGGATAATTATTACTGTTTGATGAAGAATGTAAAAGGGGTAAGACATTTTGCTTGCATAAGGGAGCCATCGAGATTGGAAATTGAGAATTTTTTTACCATAGCCAAGAATCCACATTAACCAGAACCACGCATTAAACTTGCGAAGAATGTAGAATGAAACATCCAGATAGGAATACTTTTCAAAATTAAAGGAAGTTTTGATTAATAAAAGATAGGTTATCATCGTTAAGACCCCCAGTGATAGTACAACAGCTTTTTCATTATTTATGGACTGTTCAATCTGAGGATGAGATGCAATAAGGTAGCCTATAAAGAAGTAGGTATAATAATAGAAGGGGTTCTTTGAACTGATAGATGGAAGTTGCTCTGCTAACCCAATGATTATAGGGTATAAAAGTAATAACCCTCGCTTGGATAGGTATGAGGCTATTATTTCTGAATGCTTTTTTACAAGTAAAAATAAGGGGACAGATATAATGCTGAAAAAATACAGGTAAAGGATAAACCATAAATGGGCAGGAGTAAATGAACCGGTATAGCCAGTGAAATCACCTTGAATGTGGAAAAAATATTGTTTTAAGAAATCAACAAGAGAAGGGTCAGGATAATGGCGTAGATATGCAATAAAGGGCTGTGGAGGAACAATGACAAATATCCCAAACAGGAAAGGTATAAGTAATCTTTTTGTTCTTTCTAGAAGGTATTGTTTCCATATTCTTTTTTGCAAAGAATAGCATGAAGACATGCCTGCAATTAGAAAAAGTAAAGGCATATGCCATGGAGATAAGAAAAGGACAAAGTAATCTAATAAGGGATGGGAGTGTGTGCTTTTAACATAAAAAGGTTCATACGAAAAAAATACCATAGCACAGTGAAAAGGGATAAGGAGCAGAACAGCAATAATACGGAGATATTCAATATCATTCCGTCTTCCAATAATAGTCTCAATATTCTGGGTTGTCATCAAAGTTTTATTTGTTCATTTCCCTGTCTAATATTTTACGGACTGTTTTAAGTAATTCTACTCTTCCATAAGGTTTAGTGATTATATTCACCTTCTCACCCGATACAGAATGGGTATTAATAGAATTTTCGGAGTAGCCGGTAGAAAAGAGAACAGGTAAATCGGACCTTATCTTTTTTATATTTTCGTATACTTCCTTTCCACCTAATTTGGGCATAACAACATCAAGAATAACCAGATCAATTTCATGGATATGTTCTAATAGAACTTTCATTGCCTCTTCCCCGTCTTCCACAGGAATAACTTGATAGCCTGCTTGTTCTAAAATTTTTGTTGCAACAAATCGTACTGCGGATTCATCCTCAGCAATTAAGATTGTTTTATTTCCAGTAAAGGCAATATCTAATTTTTCCTCACTAACCTCTTCCTTTATTTCCTGTTCCTTCGAGGTTATAGGTAAGTAAATCTTAAATGTTGTCCCTTTTCCTACTTCGGAATAAACATGAATCATTCCTTCATGCTGTTGCACTAACCCATACACGGAGGATAAACCCAGTCCTGTTCCTTTACCGGGTTCTTTCGTAGTAAAAAATGGGTCGAAACAATGTTCTAATGTATGTTTGTCCATACCTATCCCCGTATCGGTAATACTGATAACTATAAATTCACCAGGCTTCACCCAGGAAAGGCTCTTTACATCCTCTTCTGATAAGTAAGTTTGGCGTGTTTCGATAAAGATTCTTCCACCCTCGGGCATAGCATCGTTTGCATTCACACATAGATTCATCAACATAATTTCTACGGCATTTCTATCAGCAACAATAGAAGGAAGGTCAGGAGTAAAATTGACATCCAGTTTAATATTTTCTTTGAGAAGCCTACGAAGCATTTTTAAGATGTTCTCTATTACCTCATTAATTTGGATAGATTCTTTTTTAAGTATTTGCTTTCGAGAAAAAGCCAATAATTGTTTTACCAGGTTACTTGCTTTTTGATTGGCACTTTGAATTTCATAAATATAAGGGATAACTACTGAATCAGGTAGAAGTTCTTTTTCTATTAATTCAGCATAGCCCATAATCACCATAAGATGATTATTCAAATCATGGGCTATCCCACCGGCTAACAGTCCTATACTCTCCATCTTTTGGGCTTGTTTAAACTCATTTAAGAGTTTCATTTCACGCGTAACATTCTGGAATACGACCACGATATTTGTCAGTTCCTTGCTCTCACTCAGGAGAGGTGCCATGGAACAATATACGATATAATTTGAACCATCGTGCTTGGGAAGGTCTAATTGTCCCCTCCATGTTTTTCCGGCTTTGACAATATCCAATTTCTCAAGATATTCTTTTTGAGACAGACTATTTTCAAAAAAGTGGGAAAGTTCCATATTCGATAACTGCCTGTCATCTATTCCAAAAAGTTTTTGAATGGCAGGGTTAACATAGACAATGCTTCCATCCGGATTAGCAATGATAGTGCCTTCTTCTATTGTTTCTATAGATTTAATAAGTAGGTCTCTTTGTTGTTCTGATTTCCTCTTTTCTCTATTTACAAATGTTATAGATAACTGGTCTGCAATATGGCAGGCAAATGTAATTTCATCTTCTTCCCATTTGTGTTTTTGCCCTGTATATTCAAAACATAGGATTCCAATATTTGTTTCCCCTATCCTTATCCCTGTATCTAACATGGATTTAATATCTAAAGGTATTAAGTAATTTTTTGCATATCCTTTTGTTCTTGGGTCTTCCAGAGCATCGTCAGCATTTACATACTTGGATATCTTTAATATTTCAAATTCGTTGTGGAAATCCTCTTCAGACAGAATTGTGCCTGAAGAGTGTAAATTGGTCATTAGGTCATAATGGTCCACACATATTAATTGTGTATGGTCTTCGTTAAACAACCATATATTTACACGGGGTATTTTTAATCTTTTGGCAATTTTTTCAGTTATAATTTTTGTCAGATTTTCAAAATCACCTTGAGCAAAATAAGGACTTACAACAACTTCATTGAGAGTTTCTTGTTCCACAATAAGCCGTTCTGCTTTTGCTTTCTGTCTTTCTTCCTCTTCCTTTTTAGCAGTTATATCTATGAGATACCCCTGTAAATATTGGAGAGTATGGTCATTGTATACCCCTGTTCCTATCTCTTCTATCCAGACCCAGTATCCCTCTTTATGGAGTATGCGATAAAAAAGGTGATAAGGCAATCTTTGCTCTACCTTATCATTAATTTCATTAAAAATATAATCTTTGTCGTCAGGGTGAAATATATCCACAAGACTTATTTTTGTAGAAAGAAACTCCTCCTTTGTATAACCTGTTAATTTGTAAATTTCGTCTGTAAGATAAAGCATAGTGTAATATTCATTATTTTTGCAGGTATAAACAGCACCGGGAAAATTTTCAGCCAGAAGTCTATATCTCCGTTCACTCTCTTCTAATTGCTTTTGTGCTACTTCGGATTGCTGTAATAAAGATTGTAGCATTCTATTTGTTTTAATACTTCTATAAACATATATCAGGGATATTAAGGAAAAGATGAATAGGGTCCAAAAGATAAGAAACACAGAGATAAGATATATGTTCCTTTTAATAAAAGCAAAAAATGCTTCCTGTTCAACTTTGTCAAAGGGAGGAAGATGTAAATCTCGTATAAGTTCTTCAACTAAAGCATAATTTAAGGGTGGACACCATCCATAAGAACTTAAACACTGTGCTTCTGGACTTTCAGGAGAAATATTCAATAAGGCTATAGCTACTTTCTTTCTTAGTTCTTCAGAAATTGATGGATGTGCAATCCAGCAAGCTTCTGGATAAATATCTGTGCTATGCAGATATGGAACGAGTTCGTTTTCTTTAACATTTATGACCTTTACCTCGTTTGTCTGTACCTTGTTTTCGCTTACAAACTTCCATAAATAAAAGGCACTTATGAAACCGACATCTGCTTGACCTTCAAGAACCGCATGAAGCACTTCTTCATGATTGCCCAGAAACTGCAAAGCAGCAAAATCGTCTATAGGATTTATTCCACACTTTTTCAATTCACTGAGAGGGAGCACCCAACCTGCAAAGAAGTTTCTACCGGGTGCAGCAACAGTTTTTCCTTTTAAGTCTTCCAATTTGTTTATATCTTTGCGTCCAGACTTACAAAAAATAGTGCCTGCTTGATATACAGTAGGAATGTCTACCCTTTTTCTTACGATTGTGGCAATAATATTATATGAAGATAGATGCTCAGCAAAAACATAGATATATGGATTACATATAGCAAAATCAATTTCACCCCAGGTTAAAGCATTTATCAGATTGTCGTCAGAGAAAGGGATAAATTCAAACTGGTATTCCGGTAACTTATAAGACAAATACTCCGCTAGCGGTCTGACCCCCTCAACTGTTTTAATATCGTTAGTAAAAGTTTGGTAACCTACTGTAAGGGTGGTTGGCTTTATTTCAGGTGAGTCGGCTATCAGATTTGTGTTTACTATTATGAGTAAGATAAGTAGAAGGATGGGAAAGATTAAAAAGGTTGCAGTTTTTTTTCTACACATAAACTTTCTCTGCAAACACTATAAAGTTAATACAATAAAAACTTTATATAGATTATTGCATAATTAGTTAATAATTTCCTAATTTTTTACGATGTAGGATGTTGTCTAAAAAGTTAATATTCTTGGGTCATGACTTAAACACTACATATAAAAATATAAAAAAAACTCCTCGCCTTGCGAAGGGAAAGTGTCGCGTTAGCGACGGTGGGGGTTTTCTTTTAACAAAGTGAATTGAATACACCCTATAAGGACTCACTCACAGTAGGAAGTAAAATTGAATATCTGTGTTACACC
>Ga0116191_1003879_pt1 | contig 10816 bp, 10 predicted proteins | sample AD_UKC111_MetaG_FD_89897 | JGI IMG/M metagenome (GOLD analysis project Ga0116191, IMG submission 89897) | Active sludge microbial communities of municipal wastewater-treating anaerobic digesters from Hong Kong - AD_UKC111_MetaG | ecosystem: Engineered > Bioreactor > Anaerobic > Digestate...
CCTCCGTGAACCGGATTCCCCGCACCGCGGAAAACGGGGATCCGGGTGAGGAAAAGTGGCTGGAGCTGGAATTGAAATTGCTGGCGGATGTGGGCCTAATGGGCTTTCCCAATGTGGGAAAATCAACGATTATTGCCCATGTTTCGGCGGCCAAACCGAAAATCGCCAATTATCATTTTACGACCATTGACCCCAATTTGGGGGTCGTCAGAGTAGATGAAGGGAAAAGCTTTGTGCTGGTAGATATTCCCGGTCTGGTCGAAGGCGCCAGTGAAGGGGCCGGTCTCGGTCATCGTTTTTTGCGGCATGTGGAACGGACGAGGCTGTTATTGCATGTGCTGGATATTGCCGGCTCGGAGAACAGGGATCCTTTAGCGGATTTTGCTGCCGTAAATCAGGAATTAGCAAATTATAACCCGGTTTTGCAAACCCGCCCCCAAATCATTGTGGCCAACAAAATGGATTTGCCCGGGGCAGAGGAGAATCTCGCCAGGTTACGGGTTGAACTGGGGGAGAAATATGAAATCTATCCCGTTTCCGCGGTGACCGGAGCCGGCTTAAGAGAATTAATGCTGCGGGCGGCCGAATTGCTGGAGACCTTACCGGCGGTACCGGTCATTGATGAAGCTACGGAACAGGGACTGCGCGTGGTGAAGGTTGAGGAGCAGGAGCCCTTTCAGGTCAGTTTTGCCGATGGGGTTTGGCTGGTAACCGGTCCGGAGATTGACCGGTTAATCCGCAAAAGGGATTTATCCAATGAGGCCAATATGGAGCGCTTCCTGTTCATCATCCGCAAAATGGGGGTCGAAAAGACCCTGCGGGAAAAGGGCGCCAAAAATGGCGATACGGTAAATATTAATGGCTGGGAATTTGAATTTATGGATTAGGCCAAAGACGGGGTCTGCGGAAGAAGAAAAGAAGAAAGACGAAGGGCTAAGGACAGGTAAAAGGTACCTGTCCTTATTGTTTTGTTAATATGGTATAATGACGCTGCGGATTTGTAAAAATGTTTGGGCAAGCCAGAATAGGCAAGGCAATATCCATAATAATAATTGCAGCAGGAGTTGAGCGAAGGGATGGATCCGGTGACACATGGTTTGGTAGGTTTGGTGCTGGGGCTAATGCAAGGGGGGCCCCTTTCCCTCACGAACGGGATGATGACTGCTTCCCTGGCGGGGAGTGTTATCCCTGATTTGGATATTATCTTTCAATTACGGGGTGACTACGCTTATTTGAAGCAGCACCGCGGTTATTCTCATTCTCTCCCCAGTGCTTTCTTATCGTCCGGGGCGGGAGCATTAATACTGCGCCTTTTTTATCCGGACCAGCAATTTGGGCTGCTGTTTGGCGGGGTTTTGCTCGGTTTTCTCTCGCACCTTTTTTTGGATTTATTGAACTCGTACGGGGTGAAAATTCTCTGGCCGTTCAGCCGGAAAAAATATACCTGGAATCTTCTCCCGCTGATTGACCCCATGCTGCTTCTGCTCTGTCTCCTCAGTATGCTCCTTCATTATACAGGCGGTAACTGTATTGCGCTCTTGCCCGTTTTCGGCCTTTATTTTGTGCTGCGGTGGAGGATGCGGCAATGGGCCGGCCGGATGGTTCGCCGTACTTTGCGGGAACTGGAAAATCTGTCCGGGATTTTTCTTTTGCCTGCCGGGCGGTTTAGTTTCTGGCAATGGGACTTTATTGCGCTCGCCGCGGAGAAAAAAATTGTGGGCACCGTTAATCTGTTCTGGCGAAAACAGCAGATTTTTCGGGAACTTGCTGATGATCCCGGAAAGCAGACAGAATACCAATGGATGCTTGGCAAAACACCTTTAGGACAGGTTTTTTGTGAATTCACGCCCTTTGTGCATATTAAAGCCGAGAAAGTAGGGGATCACCTGATTTGTTCCTTTATGGATTTGCGCTATCGGGTGGAAAACCGTTTTATGCATAATGGGGTGATGGTCCTGAATCAAAACAGGGAGGTGGAAAAAGCATTTTTCCTGCCTTATAGAACGGCTCACCGCATCCCGCTGGTTTAGCCGAAAAGAATAAAAACCGTTTTTCCGGTAAATACTGGTAACAAGCGCACAGATGCAGATGAAATTGATTACTGGATTAACGGTTTTTTATTTTGCTTTGGGGAGGGATGAGCGGGATGCGCTATCTGCATCTTTTTCAAGAAAGAATCGGCAAGACAATTCATACAAAATGGGCCAACTGGCGGAACGAACGTCTCTTAAAGGAATATTACCATGGTTTAAACGGAAATGATGTCCCTGATTCTGCCGCAAAGCACATTTTACAGAATCTGCTGGCTGCCCTTGTGCCGGCTTTTCTTCTTTCCTGGTGGTCGGCCTCGCTCGTTTTGGGCATAATCACCTGGTTCCTTTTCCTGGGCGGTCTGGCTTATTGGCAAGCCAGGAAGAGGAAAAAAGCAAATCTGCGCCTCGAAAAGGCTTGCTATGAAAAGCTTGCCTGGCGGGAATACCAAAAAAGGCTGGTGCAAACAGCCCACGAGTCAGTTTTACGCACGCTGCGGAGGGAAATCATCGCCCAATTTCGGCTGTCTGAATTAAGCCTGAAGAATGGTGTGCTGGAAGGGGAATGGCAGGGGAAGAAACTGGCTATTGCGTATCTGGAGGCCCATAATGGTTTGGTGTCCGGACGGGAAGTATTGGCGACGGTGCGAAAATGCTATCATGAAGGGAACAGGCTGATCAGAATTTTCAGCAACGGTGAATATAAGGAAGGAGCTGACCGTCTAAATCAGTTGTTCAACCTGGATTTAAGACTGTATAATGGGCGGCGGTTAGCCTATCTTTTGAAAAACACCGCTTTTTTTCCAGCAGTTAGCGAGATTAAGGACATCATTGACCGGGAAAAAAGAAGCCAGCCAAGAAAAAAGGCTTTGGACAAAAGGGAGCTCTGGGGCAAAAAGCGATTTTTTGGGTATCTGTTCTATAGTGTAGTTCTGCTTTTCATGGCCTGGCTCAGAATCGGGCTCGTTCCATTAAATCTTTTGGCCGGCATAACCTTATTAGCCTTTGCCTTCATTGTTGTCCTGAAAAACTATTTTCTGCCGATGAAAAATGAGGAGGAAGAAAACGACGAAGCCTATTTTGCCCAAAATGGCTTATAAGCGGCTGAAGCGCTAACGGGAACGGGGGTTCTGGTTTTTACCAGTAACCCCCGCTTCAGCGCTTTCAGCATGTCAGCCTTAAATGCTATTCGTGCTGATAGAATTGTGTCTCCTGCATCTTGTTTTGTTGCTGTTCCTGTTGGATCCCCTGCTCAATGGCGTTTTGAAAGACCTTGTATTGCGGTTCCTGCTGTTCGATATAGTCACATCTGGCTTTCATGCCCTGACAGATGGACTCCAGTTGCTGAGAGTATTCGGCGAACATTTTTTTGGCCGTTTTATCTTCGGTTTCCAAGGCAAATGTTTTCAGATTCGCTTTCGCCGATTCTAAGGTGGCCAGCGTTTCGTGCATTTTTGTGCCGACGGTCATAAATGATGGTCCTCCTTTGCTGGAATTGGCTTAGTGACATGGTGACCCCATTTTATTGTGTGTAATCTTCCGCAGATTAATCAGGGAAAGCATTACATTTTGTGCAAACCGATAAAAATTAAGGCTGCGCCACAGAGGATCGTACACATTTTGCCCAGGGAAATCTGACCGGCGAGGCCGGCTAATCCTAAAGAAGTGACGATAATCATAATCGTAGGGCCGACTAAGGCGAGGACCGTATTAATTTTTAAGGCCGTTTCCACATTATTAAAAAAAATAATCAAAGAACCGGCGGAAAACTCAATCAGGCCGGAGAGCAAGCGCAAGAGACCCATCGTCACCGCAATTGACCAGATACCGGACATATTCTTCACCCCCTCAAAAAAATCTATGCCACCATGGCGTTTTTAAGACTGATCGATTGGGATTACGCATAGATTTAATCTTAGATTACAACCCCGGAGGGAAGAAAAATGTGGGGAGAAACGGTGTTGCTGGTCTTAATCATAGTCGGCATGATCGCCAAAGCGCCGCTTATTGCCACCTCCGCTTGTGTCTTAATGGTCATTAAGCTGTGTAATCTGACCCACTATTTCCCGTTAATTGAGCGCCGCGGGTTGGAGCTGGGTTTATTATTTCTCATGTTATCTGTTTTAACACCGATTGTGAAAGAAAAGGTGGTTTGGAGTGAGTTAAAGGACAGTTTTTTCTCCTGGCCAGGTTTTCTGGCTTTTCTGGGGGGCATTCTGGCTACCTACCTGAACGGTGACGGCTTAAGAATGCTCAAAAATCAGCCGGAACTGCTCCTGTGTCTGGTGCTTGGATCGCTGATCGGCATTACCTTTTTTGGCGGTGTTCCGGTGGGCCCTTTAATGGCCGCAGGCTTAGCCGCCTTTTTTTTGAAACTGATAAATTTCCTGCAGTAAGGAGAAACTATGTGTAGTTAAAGCCAACGATAAACAGATTGGAAAGCAGGACCAGTGTAGTACTGACTTCAGTTGCAATTAGAGGGGACAGGCTTTCACAGTTTTTGGACGATTTTTGCAAGGAGAGGATTACTTGTCACAACAGCAGAAAAGCATCCTGACGCTTCTGGCCTTAGCCGGTGTGCCGTTTATGATGGTGCTGGGGAATTCCATGCTCATTCCTGTTTTGCCCCAGATGAAACAGGCACTGGACATCTCGCAATTCAAGGTTAGTTTAGTCATTACGTTGTTTTCCGTTCCGGCCGGTTTGGCTATTCCCGTTTTGGGCTATCTGTCCGACCGCTTTCGCCGCAAACCGATCATTCTGCTTTCTTTGCTGGTTTATGCGGCGGGTGGGGTCGTCGCCGGACTGGCCGCCGCTTTAATGGATGAAAATGCTTATGCGGTTATTATGGCGGGCCGGATTATGCAAGGGATTGGCGCTGCCGGTACTGCGCCGCTGGCGATGGCGCTGGCGGGTGATTTATATCAAAAGGGGGAGAGGAGCAAGTCTCAAGGCGTGCTGGAAGCTGCCAATGGGCTAGGCAAGGTCGTCAGTCCGATTTTAGGGTCTTTGGTTGGGCTCCTGGCCTGGTGGGCAGTACTCTTTGTCTTTCCGGTCTTATGCATTCCGATTATTCTTGCGCTGTGGTTAGGGGTAAAAGAGCCGGACCACAAGGAAAACACCAGTTCCTTGCGCCAGTACCTCGCCTCATTACGTCAAATATTTCAACAAAAGGGCCTTTTTCTGCTCGCCCTTTTTCTGGCGGGGGGGATCGTGTTATTTACCTTATTCGGCCTGCTTTTTTATCTGTCTGATTATTTGGAAACAAAATATGGTCTTGATGGAGTAATTAAAGGCTTAATCATAGCCATCCCGGTTTTAGCGATGGCTTCCACCTCCTATTTAACCGGTGTATTTACGGCGGGTCGCTGGTCATTGGCCAAGCCGCTGATTATTGGCGGGCTGGGCATGCTAGCGGTCTCCACCGGTCTACTGGGGCTATTGAAACGGCAAATCTATGTCTTAGTCGGCGCGCTGGCTGTGGGCGGAGTGGGGACCGGCATGGTTTTAACCAATTTAAATACCTTAATCACCAGTTCCTGTGTGACAGAAGAACGGGGGATGATCACTTCCCTTTACGGCAGTATTCGTTTTTTTGGGGTAGCGGCCGGGCCACCATTATTTGGGCTTTTAATGGAGCAATCACCCTTCTGGACCTTTATGCTCCCCACTCTTTTGGTAGTACTCACGGGTGTGGTCAACCTCTTTACCATCAAAAAGCAGGGCAAAAGTGAGCAAAAAAATGAATAAAAAATGAGGAAAAAATGAAAAATGCGCCAAAAAGTACTGCCAGATGCCGGAAAAGACATTAAAAAGATGTAACAATTAGTGTATAATGAACATAGGCGTACAAAATATGGCAGGAATTGAGGCAAAGCGAGAAAAATGAGGCAGGAAAAGACGCATGGTCCTCAGGAAAAATTGAAAATATATACACTGAGTGTTCCTCCTTCCCCGGAGGTGCCTTATCTGCATCCGGTCAGGCACAGTAGTATTATCAACGCCTTTTCGGAGGGAATTAATGCCTGTGCGACAATGAATTCCCTGGGAGAGGTTGATTTTTATCTTCAGTCTTACCAGGCATCGGCGGGTAAATTTATACTATATTACCTGTGACGAGGACGATTATGTTTGTCTCGGCTTAAAAGTGTCGGATCTACCTTTCGCGGTTATCTATGATCTGGAGCGGTTTTTGCAGGGGCAGAGAGCCTTGTTGTTGCCTACCTTTGCGGAGGAGTCTTTACCCGGTACGCTGCTCGACAGGAATGACCTCATGCAAAAAGGCTGGGGCGTTTATTTGAATTATACGGCGCTGGTTCGGCGGATTGGCAATGTTGATGATACGGAGGAGGTAATTTCCCGTTATCTGCTGGATTTAACGGCTTGGCTGCAGGCAGAGCGGTTAAAAGAAAAGGCGGACGGAGAAACAAAGGCAGAGGACTTTTTGCTGTTCTGGATTGGCAGAAGAATCGGGATATTTAGCAATGAAGAACCGATTGAATATTATTCCGTATACCTTACCGGAAATTTTGTGCAGAACAAACCGCTGGATTTGGTGAATAGAATTATTGACAAAGCCATGGGGGAGTTGCCGGAATTACAGGAGGTTGTCTGGGCTTCACCGCTGGCCGAAGAAGGGATTCCATTGCTGGCTTTGCGGGGGCCTTTGGTTTACCGCTTTGAGTTGGCGAATGATTTTTATGAGCTGAGTGAACGACTGTTTAAAGAAAACTTTCTTCCTCATAGTGAGTATGTCAGTTACTATAGCAGGATCTTAAACTATCGTAAGCTGACCACCCAGGGGGCGAAAGTATATTCCCTGGTGAATAAGCGCAAGGAAAAAGGGAAGGTAATTGAATAAAAACTAAAAGAGAAGTTGCAGAATTGGTGCGGGAGAGTAAGGAAGCCGGAAAGGCTTTGCGGAAAAGGGCTTGACCATTAACGGCAGGAAGGTTATAGTAAAAATATAAAATTGATATATATTATGAATATTGTTGAGAAAATGACCTTTGGCACTGAACGGGAGGGCTAAATGCGGAAAACGGTATTCAACCTTACCAATAACGTAAGGATAATGGCTTTACCGGCAATACTTGCGGTTGTTATTTTTGGAATGTTATTCGTGATAAACTTAATAGACCAAAGGCAGGCTCAGCACTATGCACATAATTATGCCGTGCTGAGAGAAGCACAAACCGTGGAGCAATATATCGAACGACAGATTCAAGCTTTGCAGGGATTGGCCGATCAACTGGACGTTAATAATCTTACCGTTTCCTCCAAAAACATCGGTGAGCGGCTAAAAACAGGGATGGCCGGTTTTTCAGAGCTATTCCTCAATTGTGATCTTTCGCAATTACTGTATAAAATACCAACAGATTCTCTGGCGCAAAAGACCGGGGCTGCCGCGGTAGAGCTCACGGCAGCAATGATTGAGGATTATGATGATTTACTCCGGAATAATGTGGCTTATGAGAAATTTATCCAGGCGCATAAACCGGTGGTTAGTTCTCTGTCACTAAATCCCGCCGGAGAGGAAACAATCTTTATTGCCCTGCCGCTTCGGAGAGAAGGGGAGTATTGCGGCTATCTGCTCGGGACTTTAGATATGCCTCGGTTTTACAGCATTTTAAATCAGAATAATTACTATCCATCCGGTTACACGGTGCTGTTGGATAACAGGCATCAGATTATCTATCACCCGTCCAAAAATGAAAAGTCACCCGGCGAATTAATTATCCCGATTTTCAATGTTTTACATAGTAACCTTGAAGGAACGCAAGATTATTATTCGCCGGTTTATAATCGGCAGGAGACGGCTTCTTTTTTCACCATTGCCGATCTTGGCTGGGTTGTTTGGATGGCCGCTCCGCAGTTTGAGGTTTACTTACCCTTTTACCGCAATATTATCCTGTTTTTGTTCATTTTTTTTACCGGCTTGTTTGTGATTCTCTATCTTCGTGATGCCCTGCAGAAAAACATCTTTCTGCCTTTAGCACAATTAAATGCTGCCAGTAAGCAGTTATCGGACGGCGATTATTCCTATCGGGTGAAGTTGGCGGAGAAAAATATTCCGCGGGAAATAAGCGAACTGGATACCCATTTAAAAAGCCTGGCGGAAAAACTGGAAACGAGCACTAATTTTTTGAATGAACACGGCAGTAACCTGGAAAGGCGGGTTATTGAGCGGACCAATGAGCTGATGATGCAAAAGAAGGAAACGGCCGTTTTATACGCCGTGGCGTTTTCGGTCAGTAATACCCATAAGTTGAATGATGTCTTAAATCGGGTTTTCAATCAGATTATGTCCTTATTCGAAGTGGAATTTACGATTGTGTATCTTCATGATGATAATAAATATGTGCATAACGTGGCCAACGAAACATACGCCATCTGGCGGGTGAATTATCCGCAAACGGAAAAAATCATCTATATGGAAGCGACTTCCCGCTTTAATCAGCTCGCTTTCAGTGAAAACCGGATTATCTCCATTGGTGATCTGGAAAAGGCGGAGGAAGAAGTGCCCTTAGCCTTACGCTGGAGCGATATTCGTTCTCTGGTTAGTGTGCCGATTTGTTATCAGAACACGGTTTTAGGTGCGGTGACCATCACCAGTTGCGCCGTTGACCGTTTTGGCAAGCAGGAAATCAGTATGTTGCAGGCGGTGTGCAGCCAGTTAGGGGTCGTCATTACCAATCTGGGCTTGTTTAATATGATCAATGAGGAACATGACACCATCCTGGCGATTATTAACAGTATGAACGAAGGACTGCTGGTGCTGGATGATCAAGGAAAAATTCTCTACATTAATCCTTTACTGTTTGCTATGTTTTACCTGGATAGCAGCGAATGGCAGGAGGATATGCGGTTTGAAGACCTAAAGAATAAGCTTAATCCCGAGCTTATTTTGGAGCTTCCATATGATGAGCTGAAAGAACATTATTTTGCGCAAAAAGTATATGAAACACAAGCTGTAATTACATACAAGAACGTGACAAAGTATTATTTTATTCAAGGTTTTCCCGTGATGACAGGAGATGTTTTCATTGGCTATGGTTATGTGGTGCGGGATATTACCCGGGAAAAAGAGATTGATCTATTAAAAAGCTCGATTCTCTCTACTGTATCCCATGAGCTTCGTTCGCCGCTTACTTCCATTTATGGCAGCGCCCAATCCCTACTCCGAGAGGACGTGGTGTGGACACCGGAAGAACAGCAGGAGTTTTATCAGGCGATTGTGGAGGAAAGTGTCCGTTTGCGGGAATTGATTGATAATATTATGGACATGTCGAAAATTGAAGCCGGTGCTTTAAATATCGATATCAACCCCAATGATTTACTGAAAACCACCGAAAGAATTGTTAAGAGTTTTAAACACCGTTATCCCGATTATCATATCGTCACGGAAGTACTTGATGACATACCGTATGTTTTGTTTGATGAACACAGAATTGAGCAGGTCTACAATAATTTGCTGGAGAATGCGGTGAAATATTCCCCTGATGCCAGAGAAGTTAAAATAGAAATCAGTCTTTTACCGGAGAAACACATGGTTAAGGTTGGGGTAATTGATCGGGGAATAGGGATTCCCTCACAAGACCTGGAGGCCATTTTTGAAAGATTTTATCGCGTCTCTGACATTAGGGCAAAACAAATCAAAGGAAGTGGTGTCGGTTTATCAATTACGAGAGGAATTATTCAAAGACACGGCGGAGAGATATGGGTAGAAAGTGAATTGGGGCAAGGAAGTAGATTCTACTTTACACTGCCTTATGAAAAAACGGAGGAGGAAAGAAGATGAAAAAACCTGTTGCGCTTGTTGTGGATGATGAATCCAACATTTTGAGGTTTGTAAGAGCCAATTTGCGGGCAAGCGGATTTGAAATTGCTTCCGCAACGACCGGACCTGAGGCACTGACCCAATTTGAAGCAAGTAATCCGGATATTATTATCCTGGATATCATGCTGCCGGAGATGGACGGGCTGGAAGTATGTCGTCGCATCCGGCAGGTTTCCGATGTGCCGATTATCATGATCACGGCGAAGGGTGATATGCAGGATGCGGTAGAAGGGTTGAATGCAGGGGCAGATGATTATGTTCCCAAACCTTTTGCTGTCGAAGAATTATTGGCTCGTGTCAATGCCGTTTTACGCAGAACAAAGAATGCCCTTACTCAGCCTTCCACCGATAAGATTAAACTGGGAAATCTGGTCATTGACTTAGGCCAGCGTCAGGTGACGATTAATGATGAGGCCGCTCATCTTACTCCGACGGAATTTAAGCTGTTGACCTATATGGCCAACAAGGCGGATAAAGTCTTACCCCACGAGGAATTACTGGAAGCCATCTGGGGGGCGGAATACCGTGATTGCACGCATTATTTGCGGGTCAGTATCGGGAGGTTAAGACAAAAAATCGAAACTGATCCTGGTAATCCGGAATACATAGTGACCTGCAGCGGCGTAGGCTACATGATCAGAAATGTCAAAATCAGTTAAGAAAACTGCATGATTATCATGACTCATGCTTCTCACAAATATGATATAATATTTAGGAACACCTTATGGAAGTAGGGAAGATATAGATTTGCAGCAATCCAATGCAATCGTCATGTCATTTGCAGTTGAACAGGGTGACTTTAAGACAGCAGGTGAAGCCAGCTCGAAGATTAAGAGCAGATTATTGCAATTGGGGTTTCCCGGCTGTCTGATTCGTCGTGTGGCGGTGGCCACATATGAAGCGGAAATGAATATCGTGATTCATTCTTACGGCGGAACAATCGAAG
>Ga0116191_1003884_pt1 | contig 10812 bp, 6 predicted proteins | sample AD_UKC111_MetaG_FD_89897 | JGI IMG/M metagenome (GOLD analysis project Ga0116191, IMG submission 89897) | Active sludge microbial communities of municipal wastewater-treating anaerobic digesters from Hong Kong - AD_UKC111_MetaG | ecosystem: Engineered > Bioreactor > Anaerobic > Digestate | place...
GCGGTTTTGCGCTATGCGGGCTGTTTGGTTCATTCGAAAATTTGAGTTAGTTTTAAACTGTAACAAAGATGAAAATTAATTCACCCAAGACCCGCACAGCGCAAGGAGCCGCAAAACGTTACCTGCAACCCTATTGACGACCTGCAAACTTGAAACTGTATCGCATTGAACAAACATTTTTAAATACATGGAGAACAACCGACACCGCCTTAAACAGACAGCCAACGCTTCGTTTTTAATTTTTTTTTGTCAACGCACAAATTTTTTAATTCAATTTTTTGCCAACGCACAAAACACACTTTCATTTTTTTCCAACCCACAGACCCAACAGAGAAAAAAAATGAAAGAGTGTTTTCTCCAACGCTTTGATAAATCTTCAAGGCGGAAGTATATTTTTGTTTCAAATTAAAATCCAATCAAAACTATCAATATGTTTAAAATAAACTCTCTGAAAAAAGTAATTCTTGGGGGAATCCTTTTAGGATTTATTATCCATGGAGTATTAGTAATTACAGCTTATTATAGCTTAAAATCTAAAATTAGAGAATCAGAATTTGGTTCTATTATTTTTAAAGATGACCCTTCAATTGGCGTCATGTTTTCGCTAAAAGATGAAAATCATAACCCCAACACAGATAGAAATTTAGATGCGAACTTAATTTGGAGATTGCTTGTAAACCTGAATGTTTTAGACTGGAATACAACAGAGGATGATGTTTCTATAAAGTTGAGAAAGGCTCTTGAAAACCAACTTGCAGGTGATATATCCTCAAACACTCCAACAATAAACCACTTAATTAAGGTTGCTCAAAACTTAGGCTCAAAAGCAGACAGCAAGGAATATGAAGAAAACTTGCAGAATTTAATTGCTGCCTGCTTAGCTAACGGACCCAATGCTTATTCAAATTATGAAAACGCTGTAAAGACACAATCATCTTCTTATTCTTACTCAGAGAATCCTTTGGCTTTTTTACTGCCAAGACAGTTGAATCCTTGGTTATGGGGAAATAAATGTAATCAGGAAAATGTTGTTAATCTGCTTTTCCTTCACACACGAATTGCAAGCGATTTTGATGAACTACCAAAAGCAGGAAATGGTGTAACTCAAAAAGAGCAATTAGAACCAACTCAAGTTTACAGACAAATCAATGAATACTTTCAACGAATTTTTATTTCTGTCCATGACGACCATGAAGTAATTGCCGCTAAAAACTGGTTTACAATTGTAGAAGGTCCAGAACAGTTCTTTATGTATATCGTGTTTAGTATTGGAATTATGGTTTTACTAATGCACCATCAGCAAATAAGGTCAAGTATAACCTTACAAGAAAAAGCTAAAAAATTCTCACTTATATTTTATCGGTGGATACAAATTGCATTGCCTTCATTGGGTTTCATCGGAACTAAAAGAGGATTAAGTGAAGCACTTGGCAGAGCAGATAGTATCGTGAGAGCAGGCTCACAAATAAATCAGGCAATAGCGGTTTCAAATGTTTCAGAAACAATGGGTGTCGCTTTTACCTCCACATTAGTTGGACTTATTCTTCTAATGATTCTGATGATTTTTGAATTGTATCTAAAATATCAAGAGACAACTTGGAATGAATAATCAGAAAAATAATAATGTAGAAAAACTCGATGTTGAATCTTTGATTGTTGACCTCTTAGCCTGTGGGTTAGGGGCATGTATCATTTTGTTCTTTATCTTTTCAATTAAAATTATTGGAAAGACAACTATTCAAACTACTCAATCAAACCAAGAAAGGAAAATTGGAAAAGGTTCAGGTTATGTTTCATTAATAGGAGATAATGGAGACCCTAAAAAAAGAATGTGTTCAATCCGAATAATTGAGTTTTCCAAACTGTCACCTGACAACTTCAATGTTTTAAAAAAATATGTTTCTTCAAACACAACCGATTTTGATTTTTGGAATGAGTTCAAAGGATTTAAAAGTTCAGGAAGAGAAGATACACTCTTCAGTTCGATAAAAACTCAGATACAAATTCACAGAGCCAACATTTCTTTTGTCCTCTATGCAGACGGAATGAGAGAGTTCGAGTTTTCATTTCCAGAAAATCTTAGAAATCAATTTGAAAATTCAAGAGACATAAATGCTATAGTCAAAGTGTTTGCAATTGAAGGCAAATCTATGAAAGGAGATTTCAATGGTAACTTTGAATCAATACCTTATGAAATAAAAAACCTTAAAGAATTCGACCTTAAATTCAAGGTCGGCAAGGCAACACACATTGATAAACTCATTAAGATAAACGGAATTAAATAAGATGTTCTCAGGTAATTTCCGAGTTCTAATTTTCATTGACCTTCTTGCAACAGCATTAGGAGGTTCATTAATACTTATGATGATACTTTCCGTTTCAAAAAGTCAATCTTCACCACCAGCAGGAATGGCAAGAAATTTTATCTTCTATCAAGTTTGGACTGACAACCCTGATGCATACTTAAAAGTCATTGTTCAAAATGGAGATAATAATAAATGGATGGAAAGCACAATTCAGGAGTTAGCAGACAGCACCTCTGGAACTTTTATTATCAATGAGGATAAGCAAGATGTTTTTTCATGGGGACCAGTTGTTGAATATAACAATGAGAATAAAGAACTAAAAAGAAATGTTTTCAATGTTTACTCAACCGCTGAAAAAAAAGGCAATTGGGTCTTGGGAGTTCTTTACTATAACAACAAAAATTTGAATAAAGGAATTACCGATGTTGTATCAAAACCAATAACAATTTTTCATCACTACAAAACTTTAGATATTGATACAACAATAATGCATACTGTAACCTTGGGAAACTATGACTACATAAACTACAACTTAAAGGTTGACAACAAATGAAGATTGCCAAAACACCTTCACTACTAATAATAATTGCAATTGCAATTAGTCAATTCTACTCATGTTCAATTGGCGACTTCTTCTCTAAGAAAGAAAAAGCAGATATAGATTTAAGTAAAGTTGACATTCAAGATATACAAGAATTCAGTAGGGCAATTGAACAGCTTCAATACTATGGTTTCATCTCAACATCCGACAGTTCTTCTGAAAAATATAACTGGGAGAAAACGAAAGATATTTTTAACTATGATTTAAACTCCAATGAAAGTAAAACAACTTTCACTTTGTTAATAAAATGTTTGGAGTATGCAAAAACTCAAGACACAAAAGAAATAAAGAATGCAATAGAGCAAGGAGAGTTTGAAAAACTATTACCTAAAGAATATTTTACAAAATACAATGAGCAAATAAACCAACTGAACAGTGGCAATACTAAAAATACTTTAACAGGTATTCACTTCAACATTCTTTATCTTTTAAATTTCATGCAACCAGTTTTGCAAGATTTGTTGGAGAATGATGAACTCAACATTGAGGCTGTAACCAATGCTTATATTCAGGCGAGAAAAGAGGATGTTTTAGGAGGCATAATGCGACCATTATTTACTAATGTGAAGAACGAAGACCTGCTAAAGCCAGTTTTGAAAGATTTAAACATAAAAACGCAAGTAATTCAATTACTAAAAAAAGTTGATGAAACTGGTGCTTTCAAATTCCCCTCAAACAGCAAATCAAAAAATGACTCTATTGAATACATAAAATATTACTACACCCACTTAAATGATTATTACATAGCAAAGAAGGAACTAAATAATCTTTTAAGAAAATCTGCTCTAAATATTAGTGAGTTCAACTCAAACTATCTTAAACAAAGAAACCTTGCAGGATTAAAGATTAGAAATGGTTTTGATGATTTGATTGAACGGAAGCGATTTGAACAATCTGCTATCACAACAATTGATTCTGACTATGTAGATATACTTCCGAAAAATTCAGACGGCAGCTTTAAAGTTAGACTTCGGTTTAAAAGCGGTGCATTTAAACGGTTAGCAATTGATAAAGATATTTCTCATACACAGGCAGAAGTGTTTTTGGTTTATTCAATACACAAAGGAGAGAATTCAGAATTTACACATTCTGGTTCCCTAAATACACTCACAGGAAATGTTCAAGATGTTTACACAGAAATTTCAACTGGTTTAACAATTCAAGAACTAACAATTAAGAAAACAGATACGGAAGAAAACACTTCAACTAAAGTTGAATTTAGATATGGAAGCAAAAATGTGTTTTGTAAACTTTCACTCCCCGAAGTCGGCATTTGGAGTAGGTTTAAATATGATGCAAATAAATTGCGAGAAGCTAATGAAGTTTTGAATTGCTCAAAACTTCTTGGTATTGAATTAAACGAAATAAAATTCGATAAAGAAAACTGGGAGCCTCAATTGGTTTTTACATGGCAACCAATGGGTTTGTTTAATGAAATAAAAAATTCGATTTCTGATTTTCAAGAATTATCGGTTTCATTCTCCGAATTGAAAATTTCAGACAACACCAATTTCAGACAGTCTTTGAAAAAAGTTTTGGTTAGCAAAGTTTGTCGCAATCTTGAAAAAAGTATTAATGACAAGTCAAATTCTGTCAACCGTTATTTTAATTGTGAGAAAATAAATTATCTTAAAGTATCTCCCATAAGTGAATCAAACGATATTCTTAGAGGGCAAATTTCGTTATCAAAAATCAATGTTCCTTTAATTGATGTGGTTGAAGAAGAATTCGTTTTGGACTTTGAAATAAACTATGTCAATGGAAATTCAGTTGTAAATTTTCAAAACCTAAATCTAAATTCTTATTCTAATAAAATTCGTGAGTTAATAAAATCTCATGCCAATGAAATCTTAGTTGATAAAAGTTTTGGCTTGCAATTGGAAGAAGCAGAAAAAATAAAAAAAATAATAGGTGACTACTTATCAATTAGCTCTCTATATTTTGATTTTTCATCACGGTCTTTAGTGTTAAACTTTAAGGGCAATACATTTAAAATAAACAATGAATCGCAGTTAGTTGAGTTTGCTAATGCCGTTGTTAGTGACTATCAAAAAAATCTAACAACAAAAAAGGAGTTACTTAAAGCGGCTGAAAAGGTTGGCAAGAAAATTTTTGCAGCCACTGTAAACTCAATTGTTCAAATGCCTAACTGCGATGACTTGCTAAAGCAATCAGTTACCTTTTGGGGCATTACATTCAAAATAACAGAAGTGAGTAATTGTGAAATTGACCATGCAAATTTTAAAGCCTCAATTAATACAATACTGATTGAAGGAGTTTATGACAAAGGCAAATTTGAGTTGACAAAGTTCGATGCTTCTCAAATAATTAGAGAACTATCAAACTCTGTAATATCTAAATTGGATTACGGAAGTAATATTTATGTTGCTGATTGCCGGGTTGTAAATAATGAGATAGTAATTCCAGTATTCCTCAAAATTGCTTCATTGAATTTTGACCAAATGATTACGGAAGTCCATGTTCAGTCCACAGGAAAAATAAACATCTCTAAGGAATCTATATTCAATTCTATTTCTGCAATACTCACCAAGTATTTGAAAGAGAATAGCAACCTAATTCCATTGGGTGAATATGCCGGGCTTTCAGTTGAGTTTAATTCAGTTGATATTTGGAACAGAGAAATTCTTCTTAATGCAAGAGCAGAATTTGATATGGGAATAGTGATAAAATGTTTATTAAAAATAAATTTTCAAACGGGGAAAATTAGTTGCGATATTCTTGAAAACCCTATAGGAAAAATAGTTTCAATACTTTCTAATGGTTTATTGAAAAATTTATTGAGTGGCGAAAACGGAGGAATCGAATTAGATGAAATAACCTCGGAAAATATTAAGAGAATGCAAATTTCAGGCACTGTTAGTTTAGCTATTTTCGGAACTATCCCATTGCCTTCTGCAAGATTCACACTTTCAAAAACAGGTTTTGATTTAGATGTTAGACCAAAGTTTATAGTTCCCATTGTAGTCCCAATTGCTCCACCATTTGCATCTTTACTTTTCCCAAGTGTAGAACTAATTATTGATAAAAAAACTGTTCGCTTTGCAGGTGCATTTGCTCCTGGTGTTGAACCTGCTGATGTTAAAGCCTTTTCCTTGCTGATAAAAGTCGCTTCGCAATTAAATATTTATTACGGGGAAAACTTAGGTAAGGCTGACTATGACGGAAGTTTGATTCTTGTAAGTTGTATCCCTTTAACGAAGGGACCCGGACAAATATCTATTCCCGACAAATATGCCTCAATGGAGAATTCAACCACTGGTGTATTAGACAAGGTAATTAAATTTAGAACAAAGACAGAACTTGGCTTGAATGATTTGTTCTTTGCAAAATCTACTGGCAGCATAGACATTCTAAGTATTATCAATGCCCAATTAGCTTTAGCAGCAACTTTAGACTTACATAACAAAGTAATGATTCATGTTGATGGTCATGGCAATATTTCAATTCCTATTGGAAGTCTTGAAGGAAACATTGGCTCAACTTTAAGCACCAATGTTACACAAATGATGAACGAGTTGGCTTATGCTGAAATGAAAGGAGGATTACATGTAGGCAGTTTTGATTTAGGTGGAGTTGAAGCAAAAGCCAACATGCACAATGCAATGTTGCGGTTTCATGTTGGTCCATTAAAATTAGGAGCAACTTTACCAACTCTTGACGGTTTTACATCCGACTATGTAATTAGAATGATACTTTCTGTTTTAGGTTCAATTAAAGACCTGCCAGAGGCTTTGTTAAATTTTTTCAAGCATCCGAACATTCAACTCTTTACTCCATTTGGAAGTGGTGACGGAGATTTTATTGATGTTACAAATCACAACAAAGAAGGTAGTGAACGATTGGAAAATGCTGGAATAAATACTGGCGGTGCTAATGGTGGTGCTGACAAAAAAGGCGGTTTGGGAGAAGATGAGAAAGGGAAAGGTGAAGGAGAAAAAGAAGGTGATTCAGATGGAAAGAAAAAGGGAAATAGTGAAAAAGACGGAAGTATGAAAGGAGAAAAAAATGGAGATAAAACTGGCACTGATGAAAACGGCAAAGAAAAGATAGCAGAAGAATCTCCATACAATTGTAATTGCGGAGATAGTAAAGTAGGTTTTCATTTTGCAAAATATTCTGAGATTCTTAACAACATTGACAAGACCTTTGTAGCAACAAGAACTGCAAATGACAAAACCGAGTTAATACCTTTTAAAAAGCAAAATGATATTTTAAAACTTTGCGGCAACATTGATTATCAAAATATCCTATTCCTTGTTTATTCAAATAACTCTGATGAAGAAAAACCACATAAGCATCCTCCTTATTACCAATTCAATGAATCAAAAGTGGATATTGATAAAAGGCCACGGTGTGAATATGGTAACTCGCTACTTCTTAAAGGAGAATCTGTTATTTACGGATATACAAAAAGTCAGAACATAGCTAATCACTTTTCCGACTTTAATTTCTTCCCTATTATTTCGCAACGCATTAACCAGACAGACGACCGATATTCACTTAAATTTAATTTTCAAAATGAAGTGGATGGCGGAATAAAATTTGGAAGCATTGACAATAGCACTGTAAGTTTTATAAGCACCGATGGAACACCACCTTATTATAATTTTGTTCTTGCATACAACGATAATGATGTTTATTTACTGTCCAATACTTTCGTAAATACCTTTAACAGCTATTGCTCACCAAGTTGTAGCAAAGCATCATTATCTTACAAAGAACTTTATTCTGACCACTCCTATTTTAATATGCCGGGAGTTTCCAATTCAAAAGTCAAAATAAAATACTGCTTTTATAAAAAAGATGGCGGTTGGTTTAAATCAGATGATTTAATCGAACAAAATTCACTTGAAGAAATCTCCAATCTCAAATCATCAACTGAAGTAAAATCATTAACCAAGGGAATGAATAAAAATGATAGGCTTTGGTTCTATGAAGACGAAAACAATAAGCTAAATTCAATCGTCAAACCAAAAGACTTTTCCATATTAGTAGAAAGTAACACAGGAGCTCAAACTATTGATAAATTTAATGACTACATAAATCTAACCTCTAATATTGAGGCGAAACTTGATAAGGAAATTGTTGTTTCCCTCTTATATGATTGCAACGAGAATAACAGTTCAACAGATGTTAAATCAAAAATTGATAATGTAAGAAAAAGTGGAGTTAGTGAATCGAATATGATTCGACTGATTCGCTACTTCAATAAAGTTGTGAATCATGAAACAATAGACCTATCAGATTTATGTGGCAATATTTACCTTAAAGACCTTGGTATATACGTATTCCCAACAGTTGAAAATATAAATGGTGAATGGAGTGCAATATTTTACACCAAAAAAAACAATAGTTCTTCATTCAAAGTGCCGCTGTATGAGAATGATATAACAAGATTCTTAGGATTAACTACTAAAACCGACTTTGTAAAAGCAGATTTTGAACAAAGCTTATTCACAAGTTTTTTTAAATATTTATACACACATCCTTCAGAGGAAGAACGGCAAAAACTGGCTTTAATAAATATGAAGCCAGATAGATTAACATGGTTGAAAAGGGAAAAAGAAGAAAGCAATGACTTTTCCTTAGTAACTCTTAGTGCGGATGGTTTTGCTCTAATTGATAGAGCATCTCAATTATTTATTCTAAACTCTAACTTAATAAATAATGTGCAGAGTGGAAGTTTTTATTCTCGTTCTGATATACTCTATAAAATTCCAATTCTGAATTCTATTATTCCAGAACTTATTCAAGATACATCGGCGAAAGTTATCATTGACTATTTATATCCCGATAAGCCAAATTCGCCATTGATAATTTATCGTGAGAATTCAGTAACAATCAGTCTATTAATTCAAAATAGTGAGTGGCTTTCAGTTTCAAAAGATATTTTTTTCAAAAACTTAGAAGCGACTTCAAAAAATATCAGTATAAAAAATGCAAAAGCCAATACTCCAAGAATTTCAAATTCAAAACTTCAAACGGATATGTTTGCAAGAGCCAATTTTATTTTCAGTGGTTTAAGAGGTTTAAACAATTGGAACTCAACTTCGGAATCACAAATAAATCCACTCTCATTATTTAACAAACAAGGAATAAAAGCAAAATGAAAAGGAACTTACTATTTATTGTTGTATCCATTTTTTTAAATGGATTTGTAAATGCTCAAACTACTTTCAGCATTACTATTGAAAGAACTAAAAACATTGGTGATTCACTAGTCACAGGAATAATTTCAGTTAACGGAGAACCAATCGGAAAAACTTACGAGAACAAAGATTCGCTTGTTAAAGCTGATAAGTATAGAGGACTTATGAGATATTACTCTCAAAGAGGATTTGTAACTGGTCCATTCGGAACAATTGGAAATGTAGGTGATTTTCTATTGGAAATTGATAGTGCATATTCTCAAACAGGACGAATAAAAACTAATGTTCTCTTCCATACAGGATTTTTACCTAAACACTCAAAAGGTTGTATTCTATTGGGTGCAGTAAATGGACCACCATCAGCAAGATTTATTTCCGATGACCATACTCTTAGAAAACTTCGGCAGAAATTTTATGGAACAGATACTCCAAATTCGTGTCCGAATGTTAAGATAGAAATTGAAATAATTGATTCCTATTAAATGAATTACTTAAAGGGAAAAGCCACCGCACATTGCAAGCACATTTTATTTTTTACAAAAACACAATCCAACGCAGAAAAAAATAAAAAGAGCTTGCAATCTCCCACCCAAGAAAAAAATTGAATTAAAAAATATCCCCCTCTCTCAAAAAAAATTAAAAACCAAAACGCATAGTGCAAACTCTGACAGACACAGCTTCTAATGTAAATCGCTTCGGACAAAGTGTGTGCAAACTTGAAGCAGTTGTGCTTCGTGGGAACAGCAGGGCAGCAGGTAACAAGGTATTGCCAAAAGCGGGGGTGACGGGCTTCTATGACACTTTTGTGCTTAACCGAACTTTAGTTTTTCAAATATACACTAGTGCTGAAATGCCCCGCCTTCGGCAATACCCGAACCGTTAGGTGCAATGCTAAAACGAGACACATATTTTGTGATTTTAATCCTATTTACAGCTACTCTTTATGGCTGTGAAAATACTCATGTCAATGAGAATATGATTCCACAAACACAAGTCACTAACAGCGACAATGACACTCTATACAATGACATTTTTAAAAATGCAATTGATAGTCTAACAAAATTAAATTACTACATATCCGGGCGAGATAGCATCGTTTTATCTAAGACACCAACTGACTTTGTAGAAATGAATATTATACGTTACTGTTTTGAGTTCCCTTTTAATAAAACAGATAGTGGACTTTACTTTTATAATCAGACACTGACTGTAAGAAAATTCCATATCGCCAAAAACAAGATAAAAGATGGACCTTCTGCCAATTTGATACAAATATCTTTTAAAGACGCAATTGCAGCAAAAAAATGGTATGACAAACTCACTGACAGTAAAATGCTAGAAGCTGCAAAAATGAAACCCAAAACTGACATTTGGCAACAAGATCAGTACGTTTATTTTATACAATCATATTATGACCCTGACGGGATAATTTTAAAGACTATTGAGACTAATTTCAAAATTGAACTAATGAAACAGATAAGAAAGCACAGCACCTAACAGCGGTTTTGCGTTATGCGGGCAACTTGGTTCATTGGCAAATTTGAGTTACTTTTAAATTGTACTAAATATCCAATTTATTCACCCAAATCCCGCACACCGCAACAGCCGCAAAACGTTACAGGCAAGCGTAAAAGACGAGACCGTAAAACAGAAAACAACATAAAAAAGTGACGAAATAGATAAAAATGGAGAAAACAGCAAAGAATAAGAATTTAAGAAATGCCAATAAAGCCAA
>Ga0116191_1003886_pt1 | contig 10810 bp, 7 predicted proteins | sample AD_UKC111_MetaG_FD_89897 | JGI IMG/M metagenome (GOLD analysis project Ga0116191, IMG submission 89897) | Active sludge microbial communities of municipal wastewater-treating anaerobic digesters from Hong Kong - AD_UKC111_MetaG | ecosystem: Engineered > Bioreactor > Anaerobic > Digestate | place...
ATGTTTACGGGCTAAAGCCGATGTTTTTGTAACGCAATGGATGCTTTTTGGCAATTTAGGTATTGAAGAAATGGGATCTGTAAATGCAAGAATAGAAAGAGATGATTTTTACGTCCGCAGTTGAGAATGATTTCTAGTATACGTAAATTATCGCAACAATATGCCTTACCTGTTTGTGGATTTATGTCACGAAATTGTTCAAGAGAGGTACTTAAAGTACAGATGTTTAAGGTACTGTTTGACGACGAGTTTTATAGAGAGCAATATGACCAATATTAAAGAAAATGTTTAGACATATATTAGAAAACAAAGAGTTTCTGCAATCATAGTACCTGCAATAGGAGTGTTTATACCGCCAATAACTTTTTTAATTGAAATAATTTAAGTTTTGTGTTGTTTTATATTTATTTTTATCAATTTGTACTACTAACCCTTCTCTAACTCCCCTTTCAAGTTTTTGTGTACAGGTAGAATCTTTTAAATCGTAAAGTTCATCTCCTTTTTCAATGAATTCTTCTAGGGTAAATACTTTATCTATGAAATCCTTAAATAAGTGGTTCTGAGTATATCCTTCTACCAGTTTCCATTTAGGTACCATTTCTAACCCTCCTATTATTTAAAATTTATACTAAGAATCTTATACCATTTTAAACAGGAAGATTCATCTTAGAGAAAAGGTTATTTATTGGTAAAGATTAATGAAACAGTATAAAAAGAATGGTAACCTAATCACTTCTTAAGCATGAAGGCCGGACAGAAAATACTCGCGAGGGTATTTTGTATTACCCTCGTGTAGTATTATTTAAGTAGGTTACCTGCCTATACTGTTGTATTTTGGCTTTAACCTTGCTATTTCTTCAGCTTCTAAGTCTATTGCTTCGGATTTTGTGTCACACACACGGAATCTGAAGTGGCTTACATCCGGCCACCTAATATTGTCTTATTTGTCGCATTTACAATGGCATCAACTTTTAATTTCGTTATATCACCTGTGTGGTGGTTATTATTGTTATTATCACCTGTGTCATTCATTAGATCAATTATAATTTTATAATTTACTCAGAGCATCATATTCAGTACAAACTCATATGTGTTGTGATATCATCCAATTACTAATCTATGGGTTTTATTAAAAACAAAAAATTTATTATATTTTCCTTAATATTATTACTATTACTTATTGTTTCCTTCTTGACCCTATCCGTAAATAAAACTGATGTTCTCGATTCTGAAGATCCTGTTCTTGATGAGAAGACTTCTCCTAGAACTGAAAACTCAATTTTTATAGATTTTGATGGTGATGGGACTAAGGAGATATTAAATTTTACTGAAGTGGAAGGTGAGGTATTCGCCAGAGAAGTTAATATGGAAGCATTTGACTATAATGGGAATAAAATTGCTGAGCTTTTAGATCGTACACATCTTTATCCTACTTCCCTATATAAAATAGTTAAGCTAAATGAAAACAGTAATAAGGAGTATTTACAGTGGGACATGCTTGTTGGGCCACATCAAATTGAGACCACTTTTCTAACTTTATTTGAGGGTAAAGTATATCCTCTATATAGTGCAGACTTAGAAAATAATACTATATATACACCCTTCTACACATCGAGGGGAGAACTTACAGTGGCTGACTTTAATGGAGACGGCCTAGTCGAGGTAATCGAAAATGTAGATGAATACCCGGTGAATGCTCCAAGACTAGAAGATCCAGATATAGATAGTATGATTAGTGAGCAGTTTTCTGCTCAAGGACTTGATTCGGAATTAATTGAAGGTTTCACAGAAATTGTAAAAAGAGAAAATTATGGGGAAGGTAGGGGAAGAAAAACAATCTTAGCTATCCATAGCTTTGTTGATGGTGAAGAACCCCATTTTAGGAGATTGCCTTCTGATGAATACGAAGAGATTGCTGGAAGGTTAATAGCAGCGTCTCAGGAAGTCGAAAAAAAAGCTAAAGATTCAAACAGTGACTGGGAATCAGAAAGTTTAGTAAGATACAGTGATTTAGACCAAGATTCAAAAGATTTTAATGATTTTGTAAGATACTTTTGGACACGTGGTAGACCTTATGTAATAGAGTTACCTGAATAACAATTTTTACTTACCTTTAATATCCTCAAACATTTTACTCAAATCTTTTTCGAAAGCCTCATCTATTTCCAAAGGATCTTTTTCTGTTTTTACACCAATTGTAACTATAGATACAAATATTTTAGTGATAAATGTAAGTATGCTACTTAGTATTGGAATAGAAAATAGATCTTGTAATAATCCTCTACTTGCCAACACGTATGTAATTATTGGTGTCAGCAGTAACATATAAAGTTTACTAATATCGCTAAATAGAAATATAAAAGTCTCAAGTGTGAGTAATAATGCTGCTAACGCGGTACCTTTCATAAACCCACCCTTATTTTTCATATAAACCCTGAGTCCGTAAACCCAACCTATATTGAAAACGATAAGGTGTATAAAAAATACTAACCAGCCAATTAAAATCTCTAAGTCCATGTTGCCATTATATCTCATCTTATTTATATATTCATTGGACTAATCTGATTAGGTTTTTATTATATCTTTTAATACTTCAAGGATACGCACCATTGCATATGTATCCAACTTACAGTAATTTCTTAAATCCTGAAATATTTCATCTTTATTCCAAGTATTCTTATCTTCAAGAACTGTTTGTGTCCATAATCTTCTTGCCTTCATTCCATCCGAAACGTCTAGTTCTTTATAGCTTAACTCGGGTATTAACACAGGTAGTACTTGTTTTATTGACGCACTTCCAAGGAAGTCTTTGTCTATAAACCATTGTTTTGAAAAAGGAATCATTAGGTCATTTATCCGTTTATTTAATCCCAATAGAAATTTCCTATATTTTGGGTAAATCTCCGCCATTCTTTCATTACATTTTTTCTCGTAGGTCATGTTCCAGGTAAGAATTGTTCCTTTATCACCAAAATCTTTTTTCATTTTCTCTATTAGCTGTGGCATAGGGTTTGATTTTTCAGTATGTAGGTATTCGGTGTGTTTCACTTCGGCGGTAGGGGAGTCTTGGATATGAAGTGAGTACTGAAATGGGTATGATTGGTATGGTTTAGTACCATCAAAAAAGGGAATAACGTTTGCAAATGTTTCGTAGTCAAAAAAATAAAATGGGTATTCAAGACTTTCAATAAATTCTTTAATTTCTTCTTTGTTTATTATTCTATTTCCTGTTTTTGTAGTTTGTATTTGAGTTAGTTGTTTTGGATGTAGGTTTTCTAAATCTTCTGGAATATCTTTTATGTCTTCTATTCCCATATCTTCTAAAGTAGCTATTAAATCGGGATTTAGTTTGCACAGTTTGTAGATACTTGAGTCTGGGATGTCTTTTTTGATGTAAAAGAATATCTCCATCCAATAATCTTTCCAATCCGTTTCTGTTATTTGTAGTTGGTTGATGTATCTTGGTGATACATTTGGACATTCTGTGAGATCTAACACATTTAATGCTTCTCTGATTTGTGTTTTTGTAATTTCTTTTAAGGAATTAACTTCTTTAGTTACATCTACTTCTGCAGTTAATTTTTCTACATCAATTTCTCCCTGGCGTACGTAGTCTTTGTTGTAGTGGATTACTGATGTTTTTCTTATATTAAGTCCTGCTTCTTCTAGTACTTGTTTTTGAAATGCTAAATCATAGGAGTGTTCGGGTTTGGGTGAGCTACTGCTTTTTATTTCTATTAGATCAAATGTATTTTCTTTAACTTTTTTTATCACATCAAAAATACAGGTTGTGTTATTTGATTCTAAACGGCCTTGTAGAATTATATTTATACCTGAATCAATTGCTTCTTTGGTTCTTTTTGGCATTGATTTGTATGTATCAAAGTTATCTCTATCGAATCCTATTTTTGTTGCTTCCGGATAAAGTTTTTCAACATAAGATTCAAATAAATTACCGGCATCGAATATATCTTGTTTGGCTTCGTCTATTGGAGGAAGTTTGTATTTTTCATATTTTTTAAGCCAAAGGTAGGCGGGGTGTATTAGGAAAGATATGTAATTAGATTTAGAGAGTGTCATATTGCTAGAGAATAATAGTGCCCTCAGCCAGATGTTTAAACCATGTATTCATGTCTTCTGTTCTTAAAAGTGTAAAAATATAGTATTGTCTGAAATCTTCTCTAAAATCTTTTCCCAGATTAGAGGCGTTTAGTTTCGATAATTTAATGTTTAGTAGTCCAAAATGATCTTTACCATAACGTTCCTTTGCTACTGTAACCTCCTTATAATCGTCTTCACCCTTTATCTCAGTTGCAAGAATAATTTTCTCTATTCCTTGATTTTGCAGTTCTTTCAATCTGCTTATTACTTGTTGATTGCTTATTTGGCTTAAATATTTATTTAAATCTATTAATACGAAAAAGTCAGGATTAAAAGATCTATGTACAGGATCTTTACCTCCTTTCCAATATTTATAATCGAGACTGTAAAAACCAGAATCTGGGGATTTTATCCAGGAAACTATATAATTACTGTTTTTTATCAATCCAATTACAAAGTTTTTTTCTGGCAAGTGTGAAACAATTACAGATGATTGGGGTGTTTTAAAAACCGAAGATTCAACTACATATACATTGTTAAATTGAGTAAAATCAGTAATATAATCAGACCCTGTTGGTTCTTTTAATAGGCTATATTGTTGAACTCCCGTCTCCTCAAATTCTTTTTGATGCTTCTTATCCTGTTTTTCAAAAGATTCTAAAATAAATAAATTCTCACTGTCCAACTCCTTTGAATACTCGTCTGATATAAATAATGTAACCTCATCGTCAAGTCTACCTATGTTAACAGTAGTTAGAGGAGCTTCTTCTGTCTTTATACCGTAAACATCACCTCCTATGTTTTCTCGTAAAACTCTTTTTCCTGCTTTTGGTAAGAACTGATTAAAATGAAGCTCTATTCTTTTTTTATTCTCAAGGGTTAATTTATCATCTTTTATACCTGCTTCTTTCATTGCGTTTTTTATAATTTGTTTAATTTTTTCGTAATCAGGTAGATCATTTTGATCAAAGTCATCGCCGAAATCAAAATTGACGTGCTCTATTGTCACATTTTTAAATTTTCTTTTGATATCAAATACAATCTGATCCAAAGTAACAAATTCTTTAAGATACGTTATAGTTTTGGAACCTTTGTTATACAGTACTTTCCTTTTTACCTCTTCTGTTTGTGGTTCTAGATTTAATTTTCTGTTAGTTTGGTCAGTTTTGTCCTTTGGTACAGTCTTTATCACGGGAACATAATTAAGATTATATAGGTTAAAGTTATGTTTACTTCTTCCAAAGCTTTTATCAAGTATTTTTGAATTAAATCTAACTTCACTTTCTACTACCTGATAATATAGCTCATCTATTTGCTCCTTAAACTTAACGTGGTTGGTTATTGATACAACTGGATAATATTTCTCATATTGTAGAGGGTACTTATCTTTTTCAAGTGATTTGAAATCCATACCTTTAATTGGTATAAGGCCTTTTTTCCTAGGTATTCTCAAACCTCTGCCTATAACCTGTGAAATAAGCAATTTTGAGTTAAAAGCTCTTTCTTCAGTAGGTACAATTTGAAATACATTATCAACGTCCCAACCCTCTGATAATTTATTTACAGCAAAGATAAATTCCACTTCACCGCCAATTTTATTTACGTCGGTTTCTTCAATTTGTTTTAACTGTTCTAAATATTCAGTTTTGTTTGTGTCTGCTGTAACAACTATAATTTTCTTTCTCGCTAAACTTTCTCTATCGGGTCTTGGTAGGCTTTTATATTCACTTATGTATTTTTTATAATATTCAGCAAGTTGAACAGTAAAAATATCAGCATTATCCTTCGCATTTTTTTGCGTTCTGTTAATAAATATTGTTATAGGTTTAAGTCTTGGATTTCCCTTTTCATCAGGGTAAGAATACTTTTTCTTATTAGCAAAATGTGTATCGATAATTAGTTTATATCTTTCTTCTGTGGTAAGTTCGTCTTCATTTTCTATACCAATTATGTAATTTATATCTTTGATGTAATTATCATCGGTGGCTTCTCTAATAGAATAGTTAAAAATTACATCGGTAAAAAATTCATTCTGGTTGTAAGGGGTACCAGTAAAACCTATGTGGTATTTAATAGGATTTTCTCTTATATATTTCATCCAAAGTCGCTCACGTGTAGTATCTGTAACACTTGTAGTATTTTCAAGCTCATTAGGATCAAAATTATATTCACCGGTAAATTTTAAATGCATATAAGCGTGGTGTACCTCATCACTAAGCATAAGGACCCTTTTACCTTTTGGATTCAATGTATCTCCAATAGAATTATTCTCAGGTTTAAAAATTGCATTAAGATTTTCGATAGTAATACTATTATCTTCTATAGGATCATTCGAGTTTAGTAATTTGATAACTTTTCCTTTGTATTTGTTTGGAAGGAATTCTTTTAGTTTATTACCCTCTTCACCATATAGATATTTTCTGAATTTTTCTGTTAAACCCCTCTCAATAACTGTAGAAGAGGGTCCTATTATAAGTACTCTGTCAACCTTATCCATAACTATTGATAAAATTGCAACAGCAATCATTACGTAAGATTTACCAGTTCCCGTGGCCATGTGGCAGACTCCTGATAATCTGTCCGGTAGAGGTAAAGTAGATAAAAATCTATCTTCCGTTTCAAACCTTTTCCGAATCGGCTCCTTTGATGGTTTCTTATAATTTTCTCTCGCTAGATCCAATATTGTTTCGTATCTGCCACTCCAAAGATAACTTAAAATATCTCTAATCGCCTCATATTCGTATTGTCTACCTGAAGATAATTGTTTAACCCAATTTTCCACTTCATAAAAGTCAAACTTATCTGTAACATAAGCACGCCTACTTACATCAAGGGTGTGTCCTGATAATGAGATTTTTTGCACAGTTCTTGGCATATTTACACCTCTATAATTTTACTTTCGTTACCATGCTTATCTATTGCAATTATGGCAACTTTTTCTGTTAAGCCTTTTGTTTCAATAGTTCCATCTTCCTTGATGTCTTTCAGGTATACAGCTTCTTCCATTCTAAAGGTTGTACCATCATAATCCTTGTCTATTAAAATCATTGCTAAACCTTCAAGACCCTCGTAATGATTACCTTCATTGTCTAGGATGGTACTCATAAATCTAACTATCTTTAAACCATCTTTAGATCTTTCAACATCTATTTCCACATCCTCATTGAAGTAGAATCCTACTGAAGAAACTAAATCATTTATATTATCAGGGGAGCTTGGTTGTTCTGTTAGTTGGAAGTTTCTAGATGCTTCCTCAAGAATTTTGTATGGGAATGTTAGTAAAACAAATTCTGCATTTCCAATTTTAGTATCACCAATAACGTCGCAGGTTTCAGGAGCAATAATGTAATATTTGCCCTTAAGATTACCTCTGTATTGTTGGATTATCCCGTTTAAGTAGTCTTCATCAATTTTTACTTCTTTAAGGTATTCATCTTCCCATATAGGGTAAACCTCTACTGGGTTTCCATCTTTTTGTGCGTAAATATTTGTCAACTTATATTTTTCCGAATATTTGTCATCAATGTCTGTAATACCAAATAGACTCAAAACAAACTTTATGTAAGCTTCCTTGTTTTCCCTGAGATTCATTATTCTCTGGAAATCATAGGCACCTACTGAAACTACACAAAATGGATTGGGATCTTTATTGTACTTTTCAGTACTCCTCGCATCTTCTCCAAGTTTTTTAGAATCAGATATCTCAAGTAGTCTTTTTTGCATTGTGTATATGGCGTGTTTTCCAAAGTCGCACATAATCCAACGCCTGCCTAGCTTTTCAGAAACCGAAGCTGTAGTGCCCGAACCAGCAAATGCGTCAAGAACCAAATCACCTTCATTTGTAGAAGATGCTACTATGTTGAATAATAAATCTTCTGGCTTCTGCGTAGGATAATTATTTGCTGAGTCTCGTTCTTTTGATGCGGATCCCTGTATCATTGGTATTTCCCATGTATCTGACATATACGTACCTTTAGATATTTCATCAGTTTTGACTTTTTTAATAGTACCCCTTTCTGTGATTTCAGTGGTCAATTTTGTGTTACCAAATGCCCTTAGGGTTGATTCTGATTTGGATTCATATAATTGGTTCCAGATTAGGTTTGTTTTATGGGCATATCTAAAAATTACATCATGCATTTTTTGGAAGTTCTTTTGAGGTGCAGGCCATCTTCTATATCTCCAAATGATTTCATTTCTGAATTTATCTTTTCCAAAAATCTCATCCATCAATATTTTTACGTAATGACTCATCTTTTGATCAAGGTGTACATAGATACTTCCATCACCGGCTAATATCTCACGCATAAAAATTAGCCGTTCTCTCAGCCCTTCAAGAAATTCTGCTCTAGCTACCTTATCTGAATAACTTATTTCCCCCTCACTGCTGGAAAAATCATTGCCAGTTGCAAAAGGAGGATCTATGTAGATAAGTTTTACTTTTCCTTTAACTTTATCTTTTATTAAAGGATCTTGGTTTAGATAGCAGGTTTTTAAAAACTGTAAATTGTCACCCTGTACAATTAGATTTTTCCAGTCTGTTTTATCCTTACTTTCTTCAAATATTTCTAATTGTGACTTATTCTTTTGAGTAATCCCATCAAAACATCTTTCTACCTGTAGTGGCGATCCTCCGCCTAATAATCCAGCTTGACTTAAAATTAAGGCCTCTGGTCTTTTACCTGAATATTCTATAGTTGGGATTTTATATTTATCTAACTTTTGATAATCAAACTTTGCATCTTCTGCCAATTTCTCAAAGAAGCTAGGATTAAGTTTTGGTAACAAATCCTCTGGTATCTCAGTGTTATTTTCAATTGCTTTTGTGATTTCTAATATATCTTGTTCTGTCAGTTTATTTTTTGACATACTTTTCTTTAAATTCTTTATACTTTGTTTCTATCATATCATTTAGATTTTCCACCTCATTATCGTTTTCGAAGAGATTAAATTTATTAACTCTAAGTACCATGTATCCTAAATTTTCTAAATCGTTCTGCCTATATATATCTTCGTTAGTCAAACTATCAGCCGTTTCTTTGTCATTAGTTACATTTTGGATATCGTTGCTATGAAACTTAACTCCATCGTACTCAATTACTAACTTAAAAGGTGCTTCGCTTTCTTTTAGTTTTAATAATAAGTCAGCTTCATAGTTTTTTATCTTTTTATTGATTTCTACACCTAAATTATTCCTATGTTCTTTATAAAAGTCTGTTTCTAATAATATCTTGTGGAGTTTCTCCTCCATTGGAGATCTATAAATATCGCTTTGGTACACACTGTCATTTGAACTGTCCTTTACTCTATAGGAAATATTCGGTGTATGTTCCTCATAACTGGTCAAAACATCAATAAACTCTTTTATTAACAAATCATTAAGTACATCTAATTCTGTCCTACCTTTTTCTTTGGGAAGAATGTTGAATTTATTTATTCTTAAAAATTTATATCCATACGTTTCTATTTCTAGTTGTCTTTGAAGATCGTAATCGAGGTATTCCTTATCAAATGTAGTTGCAGAATATACATTGTAGGGATCTTTTGTGTGGTATTCTAAACCATCATACTCAATGATCAATGCTTTTTCATGACCATTCTTTGATAAAGTTAATAAGAAATCAACTCTGTACTTTGGAATATTTTTTCTAAATTCTTCTTTGATATATTTTCCAATTTCAAATTGTGCTACTAGTTTTAGGTCATCTATATTTTCTTTGAAAAAATCTGTTTGCGTTATTAGGTTATATAGATTTTGTTCTGCAGGTGAGTCAAATACTGTAGTATCCTCAATATAATAATCTTTTGTTTCTGTAAGAATGTTACTGTAGTGTTTTAATGCGTAACCCAATCTCGTGGTCATGTACTCTTCCAAGGGCATGCTATGCACGAATACCATTTTGTCTTCAGCCCGGCTAAACCCAACGTTTAGTCTTTGCATTCTCAGGTTTCTAACATCATCAGCTTGACCCCCAATTACTGGATAAATGTAATAAAGGTTTGCATTTTCAATGTTTTTATCTTCTACAAAAGAGTAGAAAATTATTTTCCTTTCTTCCCCTTGTACATCACCGACAAACCAGATCTTAAGGTTATTTTCTCGTTCAAGATTTGGATAAAAGTCTAGATCTTTTCTTAATATCTCTGTCATTCTTTCAGTTTGTTCTCTGAAGGAACATATTATTCCCAAGGTACCCTTATATTTTGAATTATGGAGTTTTGTTAGCTCATCTTTTATGACTTCTATTTCGTCCAGATTAATATTGTTACCGGCATTACCTTTAGTATCGACTTTAATGAATTCTAAGACTTCTTTAATTGGTTTTGTTCTAATTCTGCTGGTAACTAAATTTATTTCATTTGGTTTATAAAATGTTTCATTTGAATAACTAATTATTTCCGGATAACTTCTAAAATGTGTTGTTAAAGAGTCTGAATAATTAGCAAGTGCTCTTGCAAAAGAAAGTGTGGATGTCCTTATACTAAATGTTTTTAACCACTCTTTAGTACTCTGATCAACTTTGTAAATATCTCTACTAGGTACAGTAATATCATCTTCTGCAATATTTTGAGATACTTCGGTAGCAATTTTTTCTATATCCTCGGCACTGAGAGATTCATTTTTATCTATAATATAGTCACTTAGTACTTCTTTAAAGTATTGTTTTGAATACTCAAGACTTACATTTATAGCCCCCACAGCACCATA
>Ga0116191_1003896_pt1 | contig 10796 bp, 8 predicted proteins | sample AD_UKC111_MetaG_FD_89897 | JGI IMG/M metagenome (GOLD analysis project Ga0116191, IMG submission 89897) | Active sludge microbial communities of municipal wastewater-treating anaerobic digesters from Hong Kong - AD_UKC111_MetaG | ecosystem: Engineered > Bioreactor > Anaerobic > Digestate | place...
CTGATAGGGGACACTGTAAGAGTGTCTCTCTTTTCCTATCTGGACATGATAGCTGGACGGTACAAGGAACTCTTTCCTATGTTTTAACATAAATGGCTCTGCCGGAAGAGGCTTGAGTAATGGCTTCTCCTCCTTCTCGAAAAGTTCCATCCGGCTGTAGGTGCGCCCCGTCATATTACGCCCGTTGAACTCACCGGTGAGCTCAAATATGCGTGCATTAAGCGAATCAAGCGTCTCATACTCCTCATTCCGTATACGGGAATAAACGAACTGATATGTCTTGTTCACAAATCCCTCAACGGGAGCCTTATCCTTCGGATGAACCGGCCTCGTGGCGACAAGCTCCGTGTCATAGTGGACGCTCCATTGCATGGTGGACTCGCTGAAGGTCGGCTCGTACCTGTCCGAACGTATCACCCATTGACGCATGTTGTCACTCTTGACTGATTCCGGTATCCCTCCAAAATATGACAGTGCTTTTGAGAGACCGTAATAAAAACATTCCTGGGTTGCATTGTAAAGTGCCATTATGAAGGCAATGGAACTATATGGAAGAATACAGCACAGAACGACTACCTCTGTAATTAATCCAGTTTTACGATCAATCAGATTCAGTTTGTCTCCGGCAAAATCAACCTGCATCTCGAAGCCCGGGGCATATACATTGTGGTATGAATAATGATGGGATTTGATATAGCCTTGTATGTATGCCTTGAAACGTGTGTATCCATAGCCCTCCGGATGTAATTTCAGGTATTCCTCCCAAAGGCACTCATATGTACTGCGATTTTGTGTGATGTCGTGGCTATAATCCTTCAGAAGAGGCTCAAGCTTGTCATAACGGGCATCTTTACCCGGACGGTAATCCTTGCGCTGAAGCACTGAGACCACATCAGAGTCACTCATTTGTAAAAGTTCCTGATAACTCTTGCCCGATGAATCGGCTCTCTCCTTGTAGGCTGTTATAGATGACCTGCTTATTCCAACCTTGTTGCTGATCTCCCGTTGAGAGACTCCAGCTGCCAGTAATTGTAAAATCCTTTTAAGCTTTAGCATTGTAATCTTCTTGTTTGACATCTCCTTAGTGTATTTTTTTCAAAAATACACAGGAGTGATCTTCAAGATTACATCCCTTTATTGTGGCACATTTGTGGGTGATACGCCTGGCTCATTTGTGACTGATACACCCGGTACATTTGTGAGTGATATGACCGGCACATTTGGTGTGATATTATCACATTTGGACTTCCATTGGAATTTTTAATAGATATCAAAAAAATTTCAACCCTTCCTATAGATATTCACTTAATGGTAGAAAATGTTGAAGCTGTCGTTGACAAACTTTTAGTTATAAACGTCGACACAATAACAATACCAATAGAATGCATTGTATCAAATGCTTTTAGAATTGTTAGAAAGATAAAAAATGCAAATATAAAAGTTGGAGTTGCTATAAATCCTATAACACCTATACATAATCTGGATTATATTTTAGAAGAAGCAGATAAAATAAGTGTTCTGACATTTGATCCGGGTATTGCTGGCCAACTGTTAGTTGATAGCACCATAAAAAAAATATCTAAACTTGCTGAAATAAGATACAAGAATGGGTATTTGTTTGATTTAGAAGCCGATGGATCGTGTAATGAAAAAAATTTTCATAAAATGATTGATGCCGGTATAAGTCAATGTGTGGTTGGCTCTTCGGGGTTGTTTAATTTAGATAATAATATAAATTATGCATGGAAGAAAATGAAAGGTTATATGAATTATGAAAATTATTAGAAGAATTATAGAATAGGCTTAAGTTATCGATAACACCACTCTTGTTTCGGTTAAATATTTATTTATATTTCACTTTAACCCTATATCCTCTAATTCTTTCTTCGGTTTCTCTTTCTTTCCCTGCACTTAAATTCAAGTACTCCGGAACCTGACTAAAAGAAATAAAATGTATAATTTCTTTTTCTACCAGTTCTTTCTCTACACTCTCTTTTACCTTTTCCAAATGTTTCTCATTTTTTGAGATTACACAAACTCTTGAATAACCCGCATTCAAACATTTTTTAACATTTCTAACCTCATAATCCACAGAATTGGAAACTGCAATTTCGCAGGCAATTTTGATATCATCTCGCATCAATACAACATCAATTCTACCTCCGGTAACCTCTTCTTCAATATTCGCTTTAAAACCCCTCTGTTCCGCTATCTTTTTTACAAATGTTTGAATGTATCTATGTTCTCTTATTTCCTCCTGTTCTTTGAAACCTTCCAAATATTCCTTTCCCTTTATCTCAACATTCTGTTTATCTCCAACATTTTTCTTCTCTAGTTCATTCGACAAGGCAACAGAACTCGAAATCTTGCTATCAACCTCTATTTCAACTTCAGCATTCTTTCTGTAATAATTCTTCCTTGAATTTTCAATAACAAATTGAAGGTTATCCTCATTAGTGGAACCCGAAATCGGTAATGTGTTTAAAGAAAAATCATTTGTATTCTTCCCAACTCTAACAATGGCTTCTCCGATATCGAGATTCTGTAAATCATTGCTCTCAAAATATGAGAATCCTGATTCTAGTTTCTTGGCATCAAAATCACCTAACCTGAAACATATCCTGATATTGGCATTTGATAATACAGAGTTGTAAACATGTGCATCTTTAATTTGACTTAATTCTTGATGGGCTAAGACAAGTCCTACTCCATATTTTCTTGAGCCAGATAAAATGGAGACAATTGAAGGACTGATAAAATTATGGAATTCATCCAGATAGATATAGAAAGGATGACGGTCAGATTTACTTATATTCTGCCTTGCTTGAGCAACTTGGTATATCTTTGACAGTATTAATGTTCCTAACAAATAGCTATTTTCTTCACCGATTAATCCCTGAGACAGCTTTACAAGTAATATCTTCCTATCATTTAAAACCTCATTAAAATCTAAGCCATTCTTTTGAGATAGGATATTGCGAATTATCTTAGGTCTCAAGAAGGTATCCAACCTTGTTAATAATGGGCTAATACTGCCTTTCTTTAACAGTATATATTCGTTCTCCCAGTAATAAGAAATACTAGGATCATCCACAGACTTTAAAAATTCTTTGCGGAAAGAGCTTTCAAGCAAAAACCTCCTCAAGTCAGCTAACGTGCCCCCCTTGCTTGAATACAGAAATGCATTAATAGCATTTGAAAGAACAGATGTCATCTGATCTCCCCATGAAGTTGAATGTCTAATAAAGGCATCAACTAAGTCAGATGATAGAACGATTCTCTCGACTTCCGTTTTAGCAGATAAAAGATTAAAACCAAACGAATATTCGCTATCAGATGGGTCAAGCAGTATTACATCATTAAGTCTTTCTTTAGGTATCCTAGGAATTATTTCGTCTATTGTATCGCCATGAGGGTCAAATATTGCACAGCCATTACCATGTTGAATATCTTCAAGAAAAAGGTTTGTGATTAAAGTTGATTTACCCGTCCCTGTTGCTCCGATAATATGGCAATGTTTAAGCCTGTGTTCGTCTGTAAGGGAAACATCCTTCTCTACTCCCAAATGCGTATTAACCCCTAAAAAATAGTCATTGTTGATTAATTCTTTTGGGACTGTCTTTGTCTTTGATGTACTTGTATGATATTTAGAGATAATTGAAAAATTAACAAACGATGCCATCTCTTGGCTGTTCATTATCATTCCAAACCTATTTGTCCCTCTAAGCTTTAGATTAGCCAAGTGTGATTCATATTGATAATCTTGGTTACTAAGTGGCACAAGAGAATTAAAGCCAGACTTTGAGGAAGTAATGACATTTAATATTAATTCATTCGCAACTCTCTCGGCTTCATTTGAGTCATATGATTGGACAGCCAATCTGAAAACAACCGCAAACAATGGAGAAGAAACCTTCGTTTTTGCACAAGTCAGCATTTCTGGAGAATCAGGAAAGAAACTACTAGACCCAATACTCACTGACTTTAAGATACTATCTGCCCAAGGACTATTCACTCCTTGAAAAATAACTTGAATCATTCCTGATTCGCCATCTCTTAACCCTTCAAAAACGGCCATAATACTGGTTAGTGCATCTGAAGAATACTTTATTGGTCTTATAAACTCCTCATCATATCCGAAATCAACAATTAAGACAGTATTCTTGGAATTAAAAGGGAACCTATTTGAGTTGTCTGCTTTAATAGTAGATGATGGAAAGTAAGCTTCAAGTAAGTGTAGTACTCTTCTGCTATCATCAGTACTGGAAACTATTTGCATATCAATCACTCCTTCTTTCCCAATAATCTCAAAAGAGACCGGATTATAGCTTTCTGAGAGCATGTTTAGGAACTCAAGCATAAGGGAAGAATCAATCTTCTGTTTGGTGGAGAAGTTAAGATTGTAAAAATTTAGGAATGGACTGTATTCAAATACCTTAGGCGGTCTTTCTTCAAATTCTTCTTTTGTAATATTGTTTTGCTTGGTAAAAATCTTCTGGAATATTGTCGGAACCTTACCATCATCAACATATTCAGTATTTGAGAAAACATGATAGAAATCTCTATAGGTCGGTTCAAGATGAACCTGATATGGAAATAATTGATATCCTCTACCTTTTAATTCCCAATCATAGAAATTCTTTGTTGCCTTCTCAGAAGTCATTACCGTATAAAGATGTTATTCATGATTGGTTTTCTATCACTTTCATCTATCCTTATCCCTGTATTTTTTGTTATTTCATCAATAACCGCCATAACAGATTTCTGGGCATAGGTCATAAACATACTGGCTGTATCTATTTGGTAATATGTTTTTCTGAAAAAAGCATTTTTAATCAGTATCCCTATTAAAGGCATTTTTGTGAAAAAATCCTCAGCATCTGAACTCTTAAATAAAAGCCACCAAGAAACAAAGCACCCATCGCCAAAAGGAGCAAAACAGACATCGTAATAGTAATCTTTCCAACTAACTCGAAGATACAACCGCTCAGACGAGAAAGCATTACCAATTTTCAGTGAGACTTCTTCAAAATTTAATCCTTGAATATCATGACTCTCCATTTCCTTTTTAACAAGTTCGTAGAACTCCTTTGTGGAAAATAGAAATGATGGGATTAATTGTGACCAATGAGAATGATAGTCGACTTTTGACTTCCTTAATAATCCAATAACAACAAGGATTATTATAATTAAAAATATTAATAATAACATCTTGATTTTGATTATTTAAAATATGTGGAGAAGTTAAGAAGAAAAAATAATATCTGCAATCTGTTTATCATCAAATTATTAAGTTGTCTAAGTGTATATAACTTAAAAAACCGCTCTGTCATTAATGATAAAGCGGTTTTTAATATTTTGTATTTTTTAATCAAATGTCGAAACTCAATTATTTTTGCCAAAGTAATAAGCTAAAGAAAGCCCGATTGTCCTATTGTTTAATTTACCGAGGGTCTCATTCATATTAGCTAGTCCAAACTGATAGTCGATGGAAAGCTGAATATGTTTATATCTTACCCCCATTCCCACAATAGGCCCATAATCCAATCTGTTATAGTTTGATTCAGACCAGTTATAATTATATGTTGCATTATTTAAATCATCTACCGCTTTGTAGTTTAAACCAAATGCAATATATCCTCCGGCAAATACACTTAATTTCCAACTATCAGTAATATTGTATGAATATTTAAACTGTACCGGAACATCAAGATACCCCAAATACTCATATACATAATAGCCATTGTAATATCCCTTTTGTGAGTATTTCAAACCTGTTTCTAATGCAAAATTATTGTTGATTCCAAAAGCGATTATGGCTCCTGCGTTAAATCCTTTTATTGCCTCTGTCTCTATATCCTTCCACGAGACATTGCTATTATTTATTCCTACTTGAATGCCAAATTGTACCTGACCGTATATATTTTTTGGCAGAAACAAAGTGGCTAAAATAACCACCATTGATATTAATAAACTCTTTTTCATATTTTATTTTTTAGAAATTCCAAAATCATATACCTTGTCTAGCGTAGTAAATCCGGTTGGTATTGTTCCAGCATACATAAAGCAATACTCGCCTTGGAGTGGATCATCAAAATATATTCGGAAAATACCCTCAGCAATTTTCTCGGTTTTAAATACTGCTTTGTTTTTGTCATCGATTCCCACAGATGAGCCCATAATATTTGCACTTCCTGTGACAACTTCTCTAGTCTTTTTGTTTTGTTCCAATTTAACAAGCAAGAACTCATTTGGGCTACTTGCAGTAGAGAACCACCATTCACCTGTTCCTGTTGGTTTGTTATTTGAAACATCAAAGTATATGTAGAATTCTGGTTTGGAATTATTTAATTCCAATCTTGAAGACTTACCGTCAATAGTGACCGTTGTTTTAACCTTTGCCAACCCATAAGTGAGAGACATAGCCAACGCCCCTTTACTTTTATTTTGGCTATATATACTTGGATCAAGTCTAAGCATTTCAACCTTTTCTCCAACTTTATTGAAATAATATATGCCTGGGGCATGTATGTCCTTTGGATTATTTGGATCAAATACAATCAACTTCCTAGTGCCATCATTTGCTGCTTCAATCATGGCATTGATAATTTCTTCTGGAATTTTATTTTCCGTCAATAATAGTAATGCCTCGGTTTCAACATTGAATGTGTTTTTTGAAGACTTAATCTTACCCATGATTATTGAAGTTGGTAGCTTCTTTGTAAACATATCAATTACTGAGATATTTGTTAGAACTTCGTCTTGTTGTGCAAACAAGGTAATAGCGATACACAAACCTGTGATAAGGAATAGTAATTTTTTCATAAGAGATTAAATTTTGAGTTAGAGATACAATTTTTCAGAGGGCATATATACCCTATTCTCTGACAAATATAAATAAAAAACTCACACAGAGCATATATGCCCTGTTTTTATTTCTCTTCTCACCATAAATTGGTATGTGATTTTATGCTAGAGATGGAAAAGAACCCGGATGATATAACGACCAAATTAGGCAAAAGAATTGTACAGATTCGAAAAGAGAAAGGGATAAAGCAAGTTGATTTAGCCGTTTTTGTTAATATTGATGACTCCTCTTTGAGAAAAATCATAACTGTCCACTAAAAATCATTTAACGTTCTTTGAATATATTGAAATATAGATAATTGTAAGGTTTTCAAGTGCGCAACGATTTCAATTCTATTTTTGTCAATCAAACTAGATTGACATGCATAAAGAGAAATTCGTTTTTGCTCAACTGGTTTCCTTCATGGATAATTTTAAGTTCCGCCGTATAGTCGCTAAATACAATGGCGACCATTATGTGAAGAAATTTTCCTGCTGGAATCAGTTACTCGTTTTGATGTTCGGACAACTTTCAAACCGTGAAAGTCTTCGGGATTTGATAGTAGCGACTGAAGCTCACAAGAGCAAGGCATACCATCTCGGATTCGGGATTAATGTCACGAGAAGCAACCTGTCAAAAGCAAACCAGAATAGAGATTACAGAATCTTTGAAGAGTTTGCCTACTTCATGGTTGAACAAGCTCGAGCAAAAAGAATCAATGACGTATTCAAGATTGGAGGTAATGTTTATGCATTTGACTCTACAACCATCGATTTATGCCTTAGCGTCTTCTGGTGGGCCAAGTTCCGCAAGACAAAGGGCGGAATAAAAGTCCACACCTTGTATGACTTGGAGACTCAAATTCCGGCATTCTTCCATATCACTACCGCTTCAGTACACGATATGAATGTGATGGATAAAATTCCCTATGAACCAGGTGCTTATTATATCTTTGATAGAGGATACAATGATTACAAGCGACTCTATAACATCCATACGATTGGATCTTACTTTATTGTCAGAGCAAAAACAAATGTCCAAATCAAAGCAACACTTTGGAAACGTAAATTACCTAAAAACGTGCTGTCTGACTCGCGAGGTATGTTTACTTGCTACAAGAGCTCCAGAGTTTATACAGATGAGGTTCGGAAAGTAATTTACTGGGATGACGAGCAGCAAAGGCAGTTCATATTTCTAACAAATGCCAGAAATCTGACAGCTTTGCAAGTAGCCAATCTTTACAAAAACAGATGGCAGATTGAACTTTTTTTCAAGTGGCTGAAACAGCACCTGAAAATAAAGAAATTCTGGGGTGATACGGAAAATGCCGTCAGGATTCAGATTTATTCAGCTATCATCACATACTGTCTGGTTGCAATAGTCCAACACGATATGAAGATAGAAAGAACTACTTATGAAGTCCTTCAGATACTCAGCATATCACTTACAGACACCGCAAGTTTGAAAGACCTTTACGACAAATCTAATTTCAATAATGTCAAAGAACAGGATGGTCTTAGCGAACCAAATTTGTTTAATTTTTAAAATTTATAATCGTCCATATTTTTAGTGGACACTAATGTACAAATTTAACTAATTTTGTATATTTATTAAATGTAAAATTTATATTAACCCAAAAATCTTACAGTTCATGAAAAAATTCAAGAAAAATTGGCTTCGCCATTTACTTCAATGGGGAACCCTTCTTGCAATTATTATCTTTTTGACTAAAGTCTTCGGAAATCAAACCGCTGACCCTGAGTCATACTGCCCAATGGGCGGTCTCGAATCCTTAAGCACATACCTGGTCTCCGGGTCATTAGCATGCAGTATGTCAATGGCCCAAATAATGATGGGTATTGTGTTGGCTCTTACTGTAATCCTTTTCAGTAAACTCTTTTGCGGATATCTCTGCCCTCTCGGCTGGGCTACTGAGTATCTTGGGAAACTCCGCGCAAAAATGAAGATTAAAGAAATTGTTATCAAAAACGGTTCAGTACTTGACAGAATATTGAGACTCGTTAAATATGCTCTTCTCTTCATTCTCTTCTATTTTACCATTACAAACTCTGAATTATTTTGTAAAAATCTTGATCCTTATTATGCAATTGCTACAGGCTTTAAAGGTGAAATTACTCTATGGATGGCAATCACAGCAATCGCACTTTTAGTTTTGGGAAGTTTCTTTATCAAAATGTTTTGGTGTAAATATATTTGCCCACTTGGCGCTATAAGCAACATTTTTAAATTTACAATAACTTTTGTAGTACTTGTAGGTATTTATGCAATTCTGGGAATCAGCGGTCTTTCAATATCATGGGTTTACCTCCTTGCAGCTACATGTCTGATAGGTTATATTTGGGAATCTTTTTATCTTGAGTCAAAGGTATTTCCACTTCTCAAAGTTCACCGAAACACAGAGACTTGCAATAATTGTGGATTGTGTGCTAAAAAATGCCCATACAGTATTGACGTTGACAAAGTAGAGACTGTGAAACATATCGATTGTACACTTTGCGGAGAGTGTGTGGCTTCATGCAACCAAGGTGCACTGACTTTTGGAAAGAAGAAAGGATTAAGGTGGCTTCCGGCAATATTGACTATTATTTTACTTGCTGCAGCATTTTTCCTGGGTAAAATGTGGGAACTTCCGACAATTGATGTCACATGGGCAGATCAATCTAAAATAGAACAACTTCAAAAAACAGAAATTGACGGCTTGCATTCTGTAAAATGTTATGGAAGTTCTATGGCTTTCAAGGCTCAACTTGAGAAAGTCCCGGGCGTATATGGAGTAGCTACATATGTAAAAAAACACAAAGCTATTATTCTCTATGACCCTTCCGAAACTAATCCAGATAAAATAAAAGAAGCAATTTATACACCTGGTAAATTTAAAATAGCTACCCCTCCTGTTGGAGCACAGATCAAAGTTATAACAATTTACACTGAGAAGATGTATGACAAAATGGATCCAAACTATCTCGGAATGCAGTTCCGTCTAACAAAAAAAGGTTACTATGGTTTGGAAACAGAGTATTCTTGCCCACTCACAGTTAGACTATATATGGACGTTAACGAACCTGTTGATGAGTCCTTCATTAAGTCAATAGTTGAGATGAAAGAGCTTGCAATGCCTGCTCACGATGGAGAAACAAATATTATAAAGGTCGATTACAAGTATGAAGGAATGTCTGATCAGATAGATACAATTTCAAGACGTGAGTTTCTTGAAAGACAGATGTATAAATTCGACAAGACTTTCAAAGATAATTATGAAAAGTGGGGAGGAAAGGATGAGGCAGTATATGAAATTGTATATGAAAATCTCGATAAGCCAATTATTACCAGGTACATTCCGTACCTTGCAAGCCATTTGTCAATGATAGATGGATTCTTGGGTTTAGCTGTTGTCCTTAACGACAATGAAGATTATGCATTCCGAATTACTTACTCAAAAGCTGTGCTTGATGACGACAAAATCTGGGCTGCTCTTACACAACCTAAATGGAAAGTGAAATCAAAGGATGGTGAGATTAGCGAGACAGATCCTAAATTTTCATTCGAAACAAAGGGTCATACTATTGTCATCAAACCAAATGATGTAAAATCTAAATAATCCAAGAATTAAAACAGTAAATAATGAAAAATAATATAATTACAAGATTTCTTGTAATACTTTTCCTGCTTTCTGTATCCGGAATTTCAAGAGCTGATGAAGGTATGTGGCTTGTCAATCTACTTGACAAAAATTTAACGCAGCAAATGAAAAAAACCGGTCTTAAACTGGATCCTAAACTAATTTATGACGAAAGCGGTTCAGCAATAAGCAATGCTGTTGTTGCACTAGATTTTGGTTGTACAGGAAGTATTATTTCCGATAAGGGACTTTTAATAACCAATCACCATTGTGCTTATTCGGATATCCATGCACTCAGCACTCCTGAAA
>Ga0116191_1003900_pt1 | contig 10791 bp, 7 predicted proteins | sample AD_UKC111_MetaG_FD_89897 | JGI IMG/M metagenome (GOLD analysis project Ga0116191, IMG submission 89897) | Active sludge microbial communities of municipal wastewater-treating anaerobic digesters from Hong Kong - AD_UKC111_MetaG | ecosystem: Engineered > Bioreactor > Anaerobic > Digestate | place...
CTAGATGACCCGAACCAGCTGAAGCTAAACTTCGAATAATATCCTCTCGAAGTTGTTTCGATACCTTTATAAACTGGTGCAAATCTGCCTGGGCCATAATGCTACTCCAGTGGTGGAAAGTTAATCCATTGAGGAATTATAAAGGCTTTAGGGTAATCAACAAGAAGTTGGTGGTAAAGTTTTTGAGCGCTCTCCCGGGTGCGGAAATCTCCAACCGAAATTTTCCAGTAGGGATTATCGTAGCTCTGGTAAACTCTAATATTAGGATATTTCTCCATAAAGGCATTCATCACTGCCTCTGAGTTGCGACGGGCATTTTGTCCCAACTCCAGGAATATGCGGATACGAAAACCGTTCATCCCCGGATTTTTAGCATTCTGAAGAATGTGGAGCTCCAGTAGGTTTGAAACTACCGGATCCTGGGTAATCTTAACTTTCCCCTGTCCAATGCTTTCAAGCTGATTTTGCGCATTTCCACTCGCCCCCTGCCCGTGGACATGCTCAGTGGCAAATCCACAAATCAGGATAAACAAGTTGAAAGTAATTACTGGCAAACTGCGCATCGGAACATAATTGCACCACAAAAGTAGCAAAAGTTAGCCTAATTGCCAACCGTTGAATCACGGGTGGATATTGTGTCGGTAATAACAAACTCCTTCTGGTACTTGTTGATAAGGTTGCTCAGGGGTTGCCGGGGGATTTTAATTTTTTTAGCAACGGGGAAGCTGCCTCCCTTAACAAACCCCTCAATGGTGATCATTGTCAAAATTTTTTCGCCAGAAATCATAAGCTTCAGGGCATCAGCGGATGACCGTAATGTTAGCTCAACAGGAATAGAGTAGGTTTGACTTGAGCTGGGAAAAATTACAACTCTATCCTTAACTTTTATTGTTCCCAACTCCCTGCTGTTAATCCACGATTTAAACTCTACCTCTTTTACCGTAATTTTTCTGGGATTTGGATTTTCAATCCCTACAGCTAGGTTCAGCTTAACGACGCCATCTTTTAAACCTTTATACTCAACTTTACTTATCCCATTTAACTTAATATCCTGAAACTTTGGCGTGCAACCTGTTATTAATGCTATGATTATCAGCACTGAAACGGCATGAATCCCTTGAGCCTTCATATATCATACAATTTATACTTAACCAGCAATAACCGTTCCATGCTGCTTTCAAAATGAATAAAAAAACCATCGGTCAATTTAGCCGATGGCTCCGATGTAGTCTAGCTCCAGAAAATTTTGCTACTCGTTTTCCATAGCTGCAACAACCTCATCGGTCATTTCTAGGTTATGGTAAACATTCTGCACATCGTCGTTATCCTCAAGCTCATCAATCAACTTAAGAAACCTAAGCGCTGAATCCTTGTCTAGCGTTTTATAGTCGTTGGGAACACGCTGAAGGCTGGCATTTTCAACCTCAACATTCAACTCCTCCAGCTTCTTGTTCATGCGGCCAAAGTCTTCCATTTCGGTAGTTACTATGTAAAAATCTCCATTGTCATCAATACTCTGGGCTCCGGCATCTATCAGGTCAAGCTCCACCTCGTCAAGCTTCAGCTTTTCCTTTGCAATAGTAAAAATACCCTTGCGGTCGAAAAGAAACGACAAAGACCCGTTTGTTCCAAGACTTCCACCGCGCTTGGTAAGAATGGATCGTATGGCGCTGACCGTTCGGTTGTTGTTATCGGTAAGGCATTCTATAAATAATGCAATTCCCCCGGGGCCATAACCCTCAAAGGTAAGCTCATGAAAGTTTTCTGGATCTTTTTCAGCTTTGGAAATTGCCCGCATGATGTTATCCTTGGGCATGTTTACACCCTTTGCATTGTTTATGGCAAGGCGTAGCCGGGGGTTACCATCTGGATCGGAACCGCTTTCCTTAACCGCCACGGTAATTTCCTTGATTATTCTCGAAAACTCCTTGGAGCGTTTGGCATCAAGCGCCCCTTTTTTTCTTTTAATGGTTGACCATTTATTATGTCCTGACATAAAATATTGATTTAACTTTTAAATTATACCATGCAAAATTAACCGCTTGTTTTTTGCTATCAAAAAAAATCGGAAGTTTTCGCACTGGTTTAAAGAAAAATATGGGCTTAGAACTTGCAGGCCTAATAAATGTATATTCCGATTTTCAGCATTTAATTACATTTGTAAAAAAAAAGAATGGATTTTAACGGCGAGGAACCCAACATTTTTGATGGCATATTAACCTCAGGAACTGGAAACGGCTCAAAGGTTTACCTGGAAACTTATGGTTGCCAGATGAATGTAAACGATAGCGAGGTGGTTGCCTCCATTCTGCTGGCAAACGGGTTCTCCATAACCCAGGATATAAACCAGGCGGATGTTATCCTTATTAATACCTGCTCGATTAGGGAAAATGCTGAGACCAGAGTTTTTGGACGGATTGACCTGTTTGGACAGGTTAAGAAAAGTAAACCTTCGGTAATTATAGGAGTTCTGGGATGTATGGCCGAACGGCTTAAAAACGAGCTGCTGGAGAAGAAGAAAATTGTAGATTTGGTGGTTGGTCCGGACGCCTACAGGGAGCTGCCAACACTGCTTAGGGCAGCCGAAAGCGGGCAAAAGGGTGTAAACATTATGCTTTCGGCCGAGGAAACCTATGCCGATATAAGTCCGGTAAGGCTCGACAGGCATGGCGTGTCGGCTTTTGTCTCCATAATGCGGGGGTGCAACAACATGTGCTCCTACTGTGTGGTTCCCTACACCCGAGGAACAGAGCGCAGCCGAGATCCCCAAACCATTATACATGAGGTAGAAGAACTGGTTAAAAATGGGTACCGGGAGGTTACGCTGCTTGGTCAAAATGTAAACTCTTACCGATGGAGCGAATCGAAAGGTATGGTTAAACACATCGTTAACTTTGCCGATCTTCTGGAAATGGTTGCCCTGGTAAACCCAATTCTAAGAGTGCGGTTTTCCACTTCCCATCCAAAAGACCTGACTAATGATGTGCTTTACACCATGGCCATGTACGAGAACATTTGCAACCACATTCATCTGCCCGTGCAGTCAGGCTCAGACCGAATCCTCCAGCTAATGAATCGTAAGTACACCCGTAACGGCTACCTGAATAGGATACAGGCCGTGCGGGAAATAATTCCCGACTGCTCCATCTCAACCGATATTATTGCAGGTTTTTGCACCGAAACCGAACTCGATCACGACCTTACCCTCAGCCTGATGAGAGAGGTGGAATTTGACTTTGCCTACATGTTCAAGTACTCCCAACGTCCAAACACAAAAGCCGCCAGGCATCTAGCCGATGACGTTCCCGATGAAATTAAGTCAAGGCGGTTAACCGAAATTATTGAACTACAAGGTAAGCTGTCGGAGGAAAGCAAGAAAAAGGATGTAGGGAAACGCTTCGAGGTGCTGGTGGAAGGTATCTCAAAAAAATCAGACGATTTCTACTTGGGGCGTACAACCCATAACAAGGTGGTAGTATTCCCAAAAGAAACAAGCAACATTGGCGATTTTGTGCTGGTTGAAATTACCAGCTGCACCCCCGCCACCCTAATTGGTAAGATTGTTGACGAGTAGTAAGCAAAAAAAGGCCGTTTTATACGGCCTACTTTACAAGATGAACTCTACTGATAAGTCTGGCTTTACATCAGCTTATCCTGAAATTCGCTTTTCAAATTTCCCTGCTCGTCAAACCATTCGGTTAGCCCGTAGAAGTTATTTGTGCTCCCTTCGGGTTTAAACTTTACTACCGCTTTAAGATTTTTGGTTAGGCGGGTGAGGTTGGTGGCAACAGCCATTCTCACTCTATCCCTATCCGACTCATCGATCCCCAAGCGCTCCATAGCTTCAACGGTGAGAGAGTTGGCCAGCATTAAATTTTGCTTGTTGCGAAGTATATCCTGAATTACATCAACCCATTTTACCTTATCGGAGCCCGCTCCAGCCTTAATTTTTTTTCTTACAGTGCTTCCCTTACGTGTTTTTTTTGCTGTAGCTGCTTTAGCCTTAGCCTTTGAATTGGCCTTTCTTCCCCTTTTGACAGCCGGTTTTACAACTTCACTAGCTGTTTCGGCCACAACCTTACGCTTTCTCCCTCTACCTTCACCTTTTTCTTTAGGAGCTGTAATTGCCTCCTTTTCTTTGCTTTTACGTACTTTCCTTTTACCAGTTTTTACTGAAGGTTTAGCTGTTTCATCAGCTACCAAAACTGTTTCAACCATTTTTTTTCTTCCTCTTCTTCCAGTAGTTGCTTTCTCGGGAACACTTTCGACACTTTCTTCCTGTGCCCGATCAATCTTTTTTAGAATTGATTTTAAGTTTTCAATTCTACGCTGTGTTCTGTCAATCTCGGTTTGGTAGAGATCAATCAAATCGTTAATCTCTCCGGGGGTTAAATTTATTTTACTCATCTTTTGGTGTTTTTAAAAATTAGTTGGTTGATTGTAATTTCATTCTAAAACTTCTCATCAATACTTTAAAATTTGAGGCATTATCCAAATTAACCAATTGTGAAAATGAAAAATAATTTTTATTGCATAATTTTCCACCAACAAATCAACTAGTTAAAACGTGTCAAAAATAAATAAAAAAATACAACTTCAATATAATTACTATTTTTTTTCATTTTGATAAAGAAAAGTTGAAGCAAGCTCCCTAATGATGGCATGCTCCTGAAAGGCGCATTCAAAATAACCTTTAGGTTAAGCATAAAAATTAAAAACTAAATTAAAAATGATGCTTCGATAGCTGTTGTGCTGTTTATAAAAGTTTTACAATATAAATTGAATAAGGCTGTTGCGTATTCAAAGTTCATTTTATCCATAGTTAACCAGAACATTTTTAACAATTTTCCTTTTCAACGGCTATTTTAGTAGTTCTATTGCTATTGATTTTACCCATCAACATCCAAGCAACAACGAAAGGTCAGATGGTTTAATGCTTCCATGGTTTAATTGTTAGGCTGGCAATATTTAAAGAAAAATTCCACTCAAGTATTCCAGCAGCGGATGTAATGCAGGAACTACTTTGCATACCCAACATTTAGTATAAAAACGACTGTTTGCATGTTAAACCAAAATAACCAAATATTGTCAAATTAACAGGATTATAAACTGGAACGGAATGTCCTGTTCAGGTTAACCTCATCGGGTGTATGCCAATTCCCATGGGCTGCATGGTTCACTCGGTTGTAAAAACAAATACCAAGCAATACGTTTCAAGCGTTATGAAACCACACTTCAATTAAAATGATGGGAGCTGAAAACCATACTAAGCACCCCCCACGCAGAACCAAAAGATATATACTTTGACAAAAGTGAAGAGGTTGGTAATTAAGATGATTTTGGATTACACAAAATAGGGAAATAAAGGTAACTTCTGGATTTTGCCATTTTAGCCTGCCATTTACAAATGACAAAAAGCATAAGGTTGATTTTTTTATAGGAGTAAATTTGTTGAGTGTACTTGTTTTCGCATCAATTGTATGGCCATTATCAATACTTACCATGGAAAACTAAACACCAGTAATATTTCATGAGCAGATTAACAGAAAAACAAAGCTGCAAGCTAATAGGCATTAACACCACAAACTTTTGTCAAAGACTAGCGGCAAGGCATGGTAGAGGTTTCCCTACTCAATTTTTTCTACAAATTGTCAGTATCATTTTTAAAAATTGTAAAAATTTAACCTAATCGTACTTCAAATGAAAAGAAAATCATTAATAGCGGCTTTGCTCCTGGTTTTATCGGGAGGTAGCCTAATGGCGCAGAATAACTCAACACCCCTATGGATGAGGTATCCGGCCATTTCGCCCGATGGTAAGTTTATTGCGTTTTCGTACAAGGGCAACCTCTTTAGGGTTTCGAGCGATGGAGGCACGGCAGAACTTCTAACCTCCAATTCTGCGTATGACTTCAGCCCGGTATGGTCGCCCGATGGTAAAACCATTGCATTCGCAACTAACCGGTATGGCAATTTCGATGTATTCACTATTCCCGCCACGGGTGGAGAGGCAAAGCGGTTAACCTATCATTCAGCCGATGAAGTCCCTTCTGCATTCACGCCTGATGGCAAAAGTATCCTCTTCTCCGCCTTCATACAGGACAATGCCAACAATATTCTCTTTCCTTCGGGAGCGCTCTCCGAACTTTACTCGGTGCCCACACAAGGAGGTCGGGTAACCCAAATTCTCACTACACCGGCCGAGCAGGCAGCCTACAGCCCCGATGGATCCCAAATTGCCTATACCGATGTAAAAGGATACGAGGACAAATGGCGAAAACACCATAAATCGTCGGTTACGCGTGATATCTGGATTTACGACGTTAGCACCAGGCAGCACCATAAAGTAACCACTTTTGAAGGTGAAGACAGAAACCCAGTTTTTGCCCCCGATGGCAAATCGCTTTTCTACCTTTCAGAGCTTCAGGGCAATTCAAACGTTACCATGGTTAGCTTATCCAACCAGGGTCAGCCAGAGGCCATATCAAGCTTCACTAACCACCCTGTGCGATTCCTGTCGGTAGCCCAAAACGGAATGCTCTGCTACCAGTATAACGGGGAACTTTATACTCAAAAGCCGGGTAGCAAACCGCAAAAGGTAAACATTCAAATATCTACAGACCAAACCGAAACGCAGGTAATATATGAAAATCTATCGAACGGAATTACCGAAATGGCCGTTTCGCCCGATGGTAAAGAGGTAGCCTTTATAATCAGGGGTGATATTTTTGTTACCGCTACCGACTACCCTACCACCAAAAGAATAACCAACACGCCCGATCAAGAACGTTCGGTCAGCTTCAGCTCCGATGGTAGGAAGTTGCTGTATGCCTCAGAGCGTGGCGGTAGTTGGAAAGTTTACGAATCATCCATTGCATCGACCGAAGAACCCAACTTCACGCTCTCAACCCTCATTAAAGAGCAGGTTATAGTTGATATACCCGAAGAAGCCTTTCAACCCCTTTACTCACCCGATGGGAAGGAGGTTGCATTCCTCAAGGAAAGGACTACGCTTTGCGTGGTAAACCTCGAAACCAAAAAGATTAGAACCGTCCTCGACGGAAAGTATAGCTACTCCTATAGCGATGGTGACCAGTGGTTCCAATGGGCTCCCGACGGGAATTGGTTAGCCGTAAACTTCATGGAAACCCCATCTTGGCCCGATTCCGATATTGCCCTTGTCAGGGCAGATGGCTCAGGGGAGTTTCACAACATCACCCAAAGTGGGTATGACGATCGAAATCCCAAATGGGCTATGGACGGTAAGGCTATCATCTGGCTAAACGACAAAATGGGCATGAGAAGTCACGGCTCATGGGGCTCACAATTCGACGTGTATTCAGTTTTTCTTACCCGTGAGGCTTACGATGAGTTTAAGCTGAGCAAGCAGGAGTACGAATTGCTTAAAGAAAAACGTAGTAAGGATAAAAAAGACAGCGACGCAGGCGAGAGTAAGGAAAGCCCATCCGATAAGAAAAAGGAGGTAAAGGCTAAAAAAAACAAGGAAGCACAACGCGAACCCTTAATTATTGATTACGAAAACCTCGATGATCGCAAAGTTCGGCTCACAATAAATTCATCCGACCTCTCCGATGCCATTCTTACCGATGATGGAGAAAAACTTTACTACCTCAGCAAGTTTGAGAAGGGATATGACCTTTGGGTTAACAACATTAAGGACAATGAAACCAAGTTACTGGTGAAAATTGATGGATTTGCAGGCGATTTGCAAATTGATAAGGATAAAAAATTCTTATTCGTAAACTCCAACGGTACGCCCATGAAAATTGAGATTGCCACCAATAAGCTCTCGCCCATCAAGTTTAATGCCGAGCTGGAGACAAACTACCCCCGTGAGCGGGACTACATGTTTGAGCATATGTGGCGACAGGTGGAAAAGAAATTTTACGACCCCAACCTGCATGGGGTTGACTGGAAATTCTACAAGAGCGAGTATGTCCGGTTTCTCCCCCACATCAATAATAATTTTGATTTCGCCGAAATGATGAGCGAGCTGCTTGGCGAGCTTAACGCCTCCCACACCGGTTGCAGGTACCGGCCCAAACCCGAAAATGCCGATCAAACTGCCGCCCTGGGGGTTTTCTTCGATTATGATTTTGAAGGAAAAGGAATGAAAATCATTGAGGTTTTGGACAACTCCCCTCTGATGAAAGCAAACAGTAAGGTAAAGCCCGGTTGCATTATTGAAAAGGTTGATGGCATCGCCATTGATTGTAACTCCGACTACTACAAAATGCTCAACCACAAAGCCGATAAGCTAACCCTACTGAGCTTCTATAATCCCCAAAACGGAGAACGGTGGGAAGAATCGGTAAAGCCCATTAGCAGGTCAATAGAATCGGAGCTGATATACAAGCGCTGGGTCAGGAAAAACAATGCCACCGTTGAAAAATTGTCAGGCGGAAGGATAGGCTATGTGCATGTGAGGGGAATGGACTCACAGAGTTTCAGGGAGGTTTACTCCGACATTTTAGGAAAACATCGCAACAAGGAAGCCATCATTGTAGATACCCGATTTAACGGAGGTGGTTGGCTACACGACGATTTGGCCACCCTCCTCTCAGGGAAGCGGTATGTTGATTTTGTTCCCCGAGGCCAGCTAATTGGCTCAGAACCCATATCAAAATGGTATAAGCCATCTGTGGTTATCATAAGCGAGGGTAACTACTCCGATGCCCACGGTTTCCCGTACGTTTATAAAACTCTAGGCATTGGCAAGCTTGTTGGCATGCCGATTGCCGGAACCATGACTGCGGTTTGGTGGGAATCACAGATTGATCCCACCTTGGTTTTTGGTATTCCCCAGATGGGTGTAAAGGACCTAAACGGCAAGTACTTGGAAAACCAGCAGCTGAATCCCGACATTAAAGTAGCCATATCGCCCGAGGAAGCCCAATCAGGAGTTGATAGTCAACTAATTAGAGCGGTTGAGGAGTTGCTTTTAGAGCTCAACAAAAAGTAGGCACCAACAATATCATGAAAATTTTTGCATTTATATATTTTAGTCCTACCTTTGTAATTGTACAAACTAACTAAATCTATACTACTATGAAAAAGATTGCTTTATTTGTAATTGCCGCTGGAATGATTTCCATGGTTGCATGCAAGTCCGCACCAAAACAGGAAGAGGCTACAGAACAACCTGCTACTGAACAAATTCAGGAAGAAGCAGCTCAGCCCGACTCTGCAGCACAAGCTGCCGAAACTCCCGCTGAACCCGCTCCTGCACAGTAGTAAATACTATAAGGACGAATTGCAACACCCCATGTTTTACAATATGGGGTGTTTTTTTATCATATAGGGTGATTTTTGCTGCGTGAAAAAATGTTACTCTTTAATGATGAGGTTTAGCTCATCGAGTTGCTGCTGGCTAATGGATGAAGGCGAGTCAATCATCACATCCCTACCCGCATTATTCTTCGGAAAAGCAATATAGTCCCTGATAGAGTCGGAACCTCCAAAGAGGGAGCAGAGGCGATCGAAACCAAACGCAATTCCACCGTGCGGTGGAGCGCCATATCTGAAAGCATTCAAAAGAAAGCCAAACTGCTTTTGAGCCTCATCATCTGAAAAACCCAACGTGTTAAACATGGTCTGCTGCAGCTCCCTGCTAAAAATTCTAATGGAACCCCCTCCCACTTCAACTCCGTTGATAACCATATCGTAGGCGTTGGCCCGAATGGCCGCAGGGTTTGTTTTGAATAAAGGAATATCATCGGGATGTGGCGATGTAAAGGGGTGGTGCATGGCGAAAAAGCGCTGCAGCTCTTCGTCCCATTCAAGTAAAGGAAAGTCAACTACCCATAGGGGAGCAAATAGGTTCTTGGAACGTAACCCCAGGCGGTTGCCCATTTCGAGCCTTAACTCGCTAAGCGCTGTTAAAGTTTTGTTGCGCTTACCTGCCAAAATCAGCATCAAATCACCAGGTTTGGCTTCAAACATTTTGGCAACCAGCATCAAATCGTCGGTAGAGTAAAACTTGTCAACCGACGATTTCAGTGTCCCATCATCGTTATAGCGTATATAAATCAGGCCACTGGCACCAACCTGTGGCCGTTTAACAAAATCGGTCAGCTCGTCGAGCTGCTTACGTGTGTAGCCTGCACATCCTCCGGCGCAAATTCCCCCCACATACTCCGCACCGTCAATAACCGCAAAACCCTTACCTTTAAGTAGTGCACCAAGTTCCTTGAAAGTCATGCCAAACCGTAAATCGGGTTTATCGGACCCGTAGAGCGACATGGCCTCGTGGTAGGTCATCCTGCGAAAAGGTTCGTCAAACTCAACCCCCTTAACGGTACGGAAAAGATGCTTTGCCATTCCTTCAAAAACATCCAGTATATCATCTCGTTCAACAAACGACATTTCACAATCAATCTGTGTAAATTCAGGCTGCCTATCAGCTCTCAAGTCCTCATCCCTAAAGCACCTCACAAGCTGAAAATACCTGTCGAAACCAGCAACCATGAGAAGCTGCTTGAAGGTTTGTGGTGATTGGGGCAATGCGTAAAACTGTCCGTGATGCAAGCGCGAGGGCACAACAAAATCGCGTGCTCCTTCGGGTGTCGATTTTATCAGGAAAGGGGTTTCTACCTCCAGAAAACCCTTATCACAAAGGTACTTTCGAACCTCCTGTGCCATAACATGCCTTAACATCAGGGCGTTCTTTACGGGATTTCTCCGTAAATCGAGATACCGGTACCTCATCCTGAGCTCGTCGCCCCCATCGGTCTCATCCTCGATGGTGAACGGGGGCAATTCCGACTGGTTC
>Ga0116191_1003901_pt1 | contig 10791 bp, 7 predicted proteins | sample AD_UKC111_MetaG_FD_89897 | JGI IMG/M metagenome (GOLD analysis project Ga0116191, IMG submission 89897) | Active sludge microbial communities of municipal wastewater-treating anaerobic digesters from Hong Kong - AD_UKC111_MetaG | ecosystem: Engineered > Bioreactor > Anaerobic > Digestate | place...
GGACGTTTCGCTTTCGAAGCTCCCAGAAGTCGGCGTAACCGGTGCGCTCTATGGCCCTGGCTACATTCAGCGGCCCGCAGTTATACGCCGCCATGGCCAGGTACCAGTCACCGAACTCGTTGTACAGATCCTTTAGATGCCGGGCGGCCGCGCGCGTGGCCTTTTCGGGATCCAGCCGGTCGTCGTGGTAGGCGCTGCGCATCAAGCCGTACTCGGCAGCCCGGCTTGCCATGAACTGCCACATTCCCGTCGCGCTCGCCCGCGAGACGGCGCGCGGCATGAATCCCGACTCGGCTTGCGCCAGATGGATAAGCTCAAGGGGGACCCCTTCGGCCGACAGGATACGGTTGATCATGGGGCGGTAGCGAGCCGCGCGGCGCAATCCGTATGCCATAATGCGGCGACCGCGTTCGCTGGAGAAGTAGTTTACATAGCTCACCACGGCGTCATTGAGTTCCAGGGGCAACTGGGAAACCGTGGCCGCAAGCTCTTCCTTAACCTTATCCTTGAGCTTGGGGTCGATCGGGAAGGTCATCTCGAGGATTTCCTCGAGCGGCGACTGGTCGAAGCCGGGATCGTCCGGATCCACCCCGGCGCCCAATCCCTCCACATCGTAGTGATGGATAGCCTCGACCATCTGCTCCAGACGGTGCTCCACGCTTGCCCGCGATTGCGGACAATCCAGGGCAGCCATCAGCTTGTCCACCGCCAGATCGAACTCCCGCCGGGCCGCATCCATCTCCCCGTTGTGATAGAAGCCTTTCCCTTTCTGGAAATGCGATTCGGCGAAGCTCACCGCCTCCTGGGCCTCCATCAGGGACCGCGTCGAATCCACACCTGCGGATTCGCGTACAGGCACAATCTTCCTGTCCTCGGGCGCCACAGGGGGAGGGACGGGGAGAGAGGGTTCCATGAGGAACCGGTCGGCGAGGGGGGCTCCGACGGCAAAGGCGACTGGCTGGCAGTTGCCGGGCACCGTCAAAATGGCCGCCAGCGCGACCACCCAGAGGCCAAACCTTGGATTCAGGCGGTTTCCGTGATCAGGCATTCAAACACGCTTACATTGGTGTTACAAGCTCACTTCCGAAACTCGACTTTATAACACAGATTGGGCGGCGGTCAAGCCAATGTTTTGACGGAAGTTGCGGGAGATCTCGCCCACTTTACCCGTAACCGGCTTCCTGTCCATGTCGTCTGAACACGTAACCGGTTGAGATCTCCAATTCTTGCTGCGACACTGGCTGCGTAGCTGTGTGCCCAGACCGCCTACGTCCGCCCCGCGGCGGAGACTTCGTACCCAGCGCCAACGGTGGACGGGAACAGCCCCGGCGTGTGGGTGGGGGAAACCTCCGCGTCTACATCTCGACGGGGTCCCCCGTGGCCATGTCCGGCGGCAGCGTGTACAACCTAAACATGGACCCGACGCCGGTGGTGGAACCGCGCGATCACTTTCCCATCTGGATCGAAGCCGCCTGGACCGACGGCGACGGCACCGTCTACGCCTGGTATCACCATGAACCGCAAGGCGTTTGTCCCGGATCCGGCCTGACCGCACCCGTGATCGGCGCGCTGGTGAGCCAGGACGGCGGATTGACGTTCCGAGACATGGGCGTCGTTCTGTCAAGCGGGTACGCGGTGAACTGCGCCGCCCAGAACAAGTACTTCGCCGGAGGGCACGGCGATTTGGCGGTCATCCTGGACCGGTACCGCCGGTATTTCTATTTCCTGTTCGGCAACTATAGCGGTCCGGTTTCGGCGCAAGGCGTGGGCATAGCACGCATGGCCTTCGACGACAGGAATAATCCGGTGGGAGCCATGCATAAGTGCTTCAACGGGCATTGGCCGCAACCGGGTTAGGAGGCCAGCGTACTCCCATCTTTCCGCTGGCGACGCCTTGGGAGCGATCCAATGCGGACGCGCTCTTGGGGTCCGGCCGTCCACTGGAACAAGCATCTGGGACGGTATGTCGTCGTGATGAACCATTCCTGCTGTGAACCTGGTTGGCCGCAGGTGGGGGGGGTATATCACATGGCACGCGGACCTGGCTAATCCAAGGGGATGGGTACAACCCACCTGCCTGCTCACGAGCGAGCAACTGCGCGACACAGGCGGCGGTTACTATCCGCAACTGGTAGGCGTGAACTACGGCGAGTCGGACACGTTGGCCGGGCAGATCGCGCGCCTCTACGTCAAGGGCATCTCGAAGTGGAATGTCCTCTTCCTTACCAAAAAGGAACTCTCGAACGCTTCAACAACGGCGGATCCGGCAGAAGATACAGATCCTCACGTGCACGTTTTGAGCGACGGGCGCTAGGACTCCGTTCGAAGGATCGCGATAGCCTCGATTTCCACCAGCAATTCCGGCCGGCAGAGCGTGGCCTGAATGCCGGTGGAGGCGGGCAGCGGATCGAGTTGCTCAGCCTTGTAAAAAGCCGTGCGTTCTTCATTGAACGCATCGTAGTCGCGTTCCATGTCTTTCAGGTAGCAGGTGGTCCGGACCACGTCTTTCCACGTGGCACCCTCGCTCTCGAGCAGCTTCTTGATGTTCTGGAAAGTGCGCCGCGTCTGGGCGCGGACATCGCCCTTATGGACGCTCCGGCCGCACTCGTCGATGCTGGCGGTGCCTGAGATCAGCAGGATGGCCAACCCGCAAAGGTCGACGCGCATTCCCCGCGAAAAAGAACTAGGGCGTGGGTAATGGTACGCCTCATTGATCGTCTCGGGACACGAGATAGGGCGTTTGGCGATCGGCAGGGCCGCGAGCTGTTTAAGCGTTTCAGGATCGATCATGACAGGTTCGCAAACAGCCCGCGGCCTCGCCGGCGGCTATTCTTCTTCCTCTTCCTCGCCGGCCTTCGCTGCCTTGGCGGCGGCGACGATCTTCTCCGCCTGGAGTTGCGGCACGTAATCGTAGTGGCTGAACTCCATGGTGAAGGTGGCGCGTCCTTGCGTCATCGAAATCAGGTCGTTCTGGTAATTCAGCATCTCCGACATGGGGACCTGCGCTTTGACGATTTGCGTGTTGCCGCGGGTGTCCATGCCTGAAATGCGGCCCCGGCGGCCATTCATGTCGCCCATGAGGTCGCCAGCGTACTCCACCGGGGCCTGCACTTCGACGTTCATGATGGGTTCGAGCAGGGCCGGCTTGGCCGTCTCCATGGCAGCCTTAAACGCCTTGCGGGCGGCCAGCTTGAACGACAGTTCCGAGGAATCGACGTCGTGGTAGGAACCGTCGTACAGGATCGCCTTGAAGTCCACCATCGGGTAGCCCGCCAGATACCCTTTCGCGGCGGTTTCCACCAAGCCCTTTTCGACGGCCGGGATGAAGTTCTTCGGAATGGCGCCGCCGAAAATATCGTTCACGAACTCGAATCCGCCGCCCCGCGGCAGGGGCTCGAACTTGACCCAGCAATCTCCGAACTGGCCATGGCCGCCGGTCTGTTTCTTGTGGCGCCCCTGCACATCCGCGGTGCCGCGGATGGTCTCGCGGTAGGGGATCTTGGGGGCCTTCAACGCGACGTCCACTCCGTAGCGCTTCTTCAGCCGGCTGACGATCACCTCCACGTGCTGCTGGCCGCTGCCGGCGAGCAGGAACTCTTTGGTCTGCGGGTCGCGGTAGAAGCGCAGCGACTGATCTTCCTCGAGGATACGCTGCACGGCATTACCCAGGCGATCCTCGTCCTGGCGGGACTTAGTTTCGATGGCGTAGGCGATGGAAGGTTCGGGCAGCTTTACGGACGCGTAACTGATCTGCGAGCCCTTCTCACCGAGCGTGTCACCAGTGAGAGTCTCCTTCAGTTTGGCCACGCCGCCGATATCGCCGGCGCAAAGCTCCGTCACCGGCGTGATCGTCTTCCCCATCAGGCAGCCGAGGTGCGCCAGGCGCTCGACGGCGCCGTTGCGCACGTTGCACAGATTCGCGTCGTTCTTGAGCACTCCGGACATCACCTTGAAGTACGACACGCGGCCGGCGAAGGGATCGGCGATGGTCTTGAACACGAACACGGACAAAGGACCGTCGGCCGAGATCGGACGCTCGACGTCCTGTTCGCCTTGCTTCGCCGCAACGGCAGGCCGTTCACAAGGAGCCGGAAAGTGATCGAGGATGAAGTCCAGAATCAGGTCCGTGCCGATGTTCTTGAGAGCCGAAGCTGCCATCACCGGGAACAGCTTCAGCTCCCGGATGCCGGTCTTTAGGCCCTCCAGGATGTGTTCCGGCGAGAGAGTGCCCTGCTCGAAGAACTCTTCCATGAGCGAGTCGTTGCCTTCGGCCACCATCTCCACCAGAGCATCGTGAGCTTTCTGGGCGGCGTCGGCGAGCGAATCCGGAATCGGCACTTCCTTGCCCTTGCCGTTGCCGTCGGCCTCGTACGTGAAGGCCTTCATGTGGATCAGGTCCACCACGCCGGAGAAATCTTTCTCCGCGCCGATGGGGAGTTCGACGGGGACGGCGGCGCGGCCGAAGTTCTCCTGCACGCTCTCCAGCGCGCGCTCGAAACTGGAGCGTTCGCGGTCCAGCTTGTTGATGACGACGGCGCGCGGCAGCTTGAACGTGTCCGCGAAGCCCCATACCTTTTCCGTTTGGACTTCGACACCGGCCACGCCGTCCACCACGACCAGCGCGGCGTCGGCCGCCGTCAGCGCTGCATGCGTGTCATTGATGAAGATGTTGAAACCGGGCGTATCCAGGAAGTTAATCTTCTGCTTCTTCCACTCGACGTAAGCCGCCGCAGTCGAAATACTGATCTTGCGCTGGACTTCTTCTTCGTCGAAGTCGGTGATGGTGTTACCCTCATCGACGCGGGTCAGGCGGTTGGTCGCCCCCGCGGTGAACAGGCTGGCGGCAGCCAGCGTGGTCTTGCCGCAATTGCCGTGTCCAACCAGCCCTACATTGCGAATCTCGTTGCTCTGGTAAACTCTCACGATTTATCACTCCGCTCGGGCTCACACGGTCCCCGCGCGAGCCATTCCGGCATCTGTGCCGGAACCTGAACCTTATGACAGTTTCCTATATTTTGGCGGGCTGTGCATCGTCCGCAACCTGGGGGGCCGGAGCGTTATTCTCTTCAGCCACAACCGGCGGGTTGTAATAGACGATACAGTGGCAGTACTCGCAGGTCATGACTTGGTCGCCCTTCTTGAGATCCTGATAGAACTGCGGCCTCATGGTCATGTTGCAGGCGCTGCAGCGGTCCTCGACAGCCTCGGCCACCGCCGGGCCCCGGCGGCGCTTGCGCAAGCGCTCGTAGGTGGACAAAACTTTCGGGCTCAGGCGCTCCACCATGGCGCGGCGCTGCCGTTTGAGATCCTCCAGCAACTTCTGGTTGACTTCCGTGCTGGCGCGGACGCGCTGCTTTTCCGCCTCGACGTGCTTGCGCTCTTCGGCGAGCGCGGCCTCCGCCTGCTTCACGTTGCGACTGAGAGGCTCTGACTCGGTCATCAACTCCAGGGTTCGGTCTTCGGCCTTGTGTATCTCCTTCTCGCAGAAGTCGATTTCGCCTTGAAAGGCTCGGTACTGTTCGTTGGTCTTGGCCTCCAACATCTGAGTCTTCAGTTTGGAAATCTTGGTCTCCTGGGCCTGAATGTCGCTCTCGACCTTCTTGCGCTCCTTTTGATTCGCGGTGAGTGCGGCACGATCGGCCTCCAGCTTGCGCACACGTGCGTCAAGCGCCTTTTCCGTGCGTGCGAGGTTCTTGGGGAGGGCCGATACTTCCTGCTGGGTGTGGGAGATCCGTTTGTCCAAACTCTGAAGTTGGATGACCAGTTGTAGGTCAGGGATCATCAATTAATTGATTCTAGCACGCCGCGCTGCCAGCCACCGGCCCAAAGGTCCGCCCGCAGCCTGCGAAGCGAGCTCGAGTTCGGGAATCCTCATCAGGCGGGCCGACACGTAGTAGACGGCGAGGCCCAAAGGTATGGATATGGCCAGGTCGGTCAACCGGGCCAGACGCCCGATTCCCAACCAGGTCGCGATCGAATGACTGGAGAAGAACACGGCCACGCCCATCACGGAACTGGCCGCCACGGTCTTAAGAAAACTGGAAAGCAGCTCCCGGCCGTAGATGCCGTAAACGCGCCGCCGCAAGATCCATAGCAAAGCGAGAAAGTTGAACAAGGCAACCAGCGACGTGGAAAGCGCCAGCCCCGCATGCCGCAGGCCGCCCAGTTGGATCATGCTGGACGCCGCCAGGTAGTTGATCAGAATCGAACATAAGCTGATGATCATCGGAGTGCGCGAATCCCGCAGCGCATAGAAGGCCGGAGTGAGCACCTTCAACGCCGAATAACCAGCCAGACCGATCGCGTAAAAAGAAAGCGCCAACGCAGTCTGCTGCGTGTCATAGAGTTGAAACTTACCGTGCTGATAGATGGCTCCGATGATGGATTGCCCCAAAACCACCAATCCCACCGAACTCGGCACGGTGAGCAAAAACACGGTTCCGAGCGAGCGGGACAGCGTGTGGCGGAATTCGTCCAGCTTCTCCGGCGCCGTGTTGCGCGAGATAGACGGCAGCGTGGCCGAAGCGATCGCCACGCCGAACAGGCCTAGCGGTAGTTGCATCAGGCGGAAGGCGTAAGCCAGCCAGCTCACCGGCCCGTCGGCCCCACGCACGGGATCGGCGATCCCGGACGCGAAGTTCGTGTTCACCATGACGTTGATCTGCACTGCGGCGCCACCCAGGATGGCCGGTCCCATCATCTTGATGATGTGGCGCAATCCCGGGTCCGACCAATCGATCAGCGGACGGAACTTAAAGCCGCGGTGGTGCAGGCTGGGGACCTGGTAGAACAACTGCAACGCGCCGCCCAGCACCACGCCGTAAGCCATACCTTCGATCTGCGAAATCCCCAACCACGGCCCACACCAGAAGCCAAGCGTCAGACCAAAGCACAGCGACCCGATGTTGAAGAAGGTCGAAGCCATGGCCGGCACGCCGAACTGGTTCGACGCGTTCAACACGCCCATGGCCTGCGCCGCCAGCGCCACCAGCAGCAGGAACGGGAACATGATGCGCGTCATGGTGACGGCCAGGCCGAACTTACCCGGCACGACAGCGAATCCCGGCGCCAGAAGTTGTACCAGCGCCGGGCTGAAGACGACACCGAGCAGACAGAATGCGCCTACAAACAGGATCACTGCGGTTGCGACAAGGTTCGCCAGCCGCGCGGCATCCGCCTTTCCTCTTGTAGCGAGGTATTCGGTGAAGGTGGGAACGAACGCCGCACTCAGCGCGCCTTCGGCAAACAGGTCGCGCGCAAGATTCGGGATGCGGAAGCCCAGAAGAAAAGCATCATAAGCCGCGCCGGCGCCGAACAACCGGGCCATAACCATCTCGCGGACAAGACCCGTTATCCGGCTTAGGAAGACCGCGGCTGAAACAATGCCGGCCGAGCGGACTACCCTGACGGACTCCGTCACGTCGGAGGCCCGTGCTGGCGACGTCGCCACCATCGGCTCGAGATGATTTTCGTCTTGACTCAAGATATTGGACGCAGACCCAGACTCTAGTGTAAACGTTCGTGCGGCGGAAAGTCCGAAGACAAAAGGTTTGTGGCACAATCAGCAACATGCATTCTCTTTCCCGCCGGTCTCTGGTCGCCGCCGGCATGGCGCCGGCTCTGGTTCGCGCGGGGGGTGGACCCGCCATGCGCCTTCCGAGGAAAGTCCGCGTCGGCCTGCTCGGTCTGGACGGACACATCGCCGAAATCCTGTCCCCCCTGCCCCAGTTGCCGGACGTCGAGCTCGTGGCGGTTTCCGACCCCGACGCCGCGGCCCGCGCGCACCTGGCGCGGAACCCTTTGCTCGCGAACACGCGCTTCTATGGCGGCCACCGCGAACTTCTCGACCACGAGAAGATCGACATCGCCGCCATCTGCAATGCCAATGGCGAGCGAGCAGCTTTGATCCTCGAGTGCCTGGCCCGGAAGCTGCACGTGGTCGCCGAGAAGCCGCTGGCCATCGAGCGCGCCGACCTCGAGAAGATCAAACAGCTTACCGCGAAATCCGGCGTTCGCTTGTCCATGCTTCTTCCCATGCGCTTCGATCCGGTGTACCTGGCGCTCAAGCAAATCGTCGATTCAGGGGAGATCGGCGAGGTGGCGCTGATCGATGCCCAAAAATCCTATAAGGGCGGCTCGCGCGCGCCCTGGTACACCAAGCGTTCCACTTACGGTGGCACCATCCCATGGATCGGCATACACATGGTCGACCTGATGCGTTGGACCAGCGGGCGTGAATTCACCGACGCTATGTCCTTCCAGACTCATATCGCCTATCCCGAACTCGGTGACATGGAGAATGTCACGGCAACGCTTTTCAGAATGGACAACGGAGGCGCCGCCACGCTGCGTATGGATTACCTGCGCCCGGAATCCTGCCCTACCCATGGAGACGACCGGTTACGCCTGGCGGGAACCAAGGGCATAGCGGAGTACATGGCCGCAACGGGCGTCACGGTTCTCAGCGCGGGACGCAAACCGCGCGTGGTCACGCAACTCCCCCCGCGCCGCTGGCTTTTCGCCGAGTTCCTCGAATCGGTTTACAACGGCAAGCCGGAGTCCCTGACGCTGGCCGACATCTATCGGGTGAACGATATCGTCCTCGCCGCCCGCGAAGCGGCCGAGAAGCGGCAAATCATGTCACTCTGAGTAAGAAATCAGCATTCCCGCGTTTGCGAAAAATATATCGCGCTTTGTTTCAGCATATTAGAAATACTCCCGGCGCCTGAATCAATTCGTCCCTCTTATCCTTAGACCGTGATAGTCAACCACCAGTTGACAGCACATCCAAATACATGGGATCCGATCCGATCATCATCATTATCGGCGAATTGTGGTAGGTTCTGTTTTCGAGTAGTGTAGCCAGATGCGCGCCACAGGCGCATATCCCGACATAAGAAGCCACAAAATGGCTTGCCGCATACAGCGGAATTTCTGGTATGATTCCTAGGAGTACTACTGGATAGAGTACTCCTAGGAACTCCAGCTCTGCCGTTCCTCATTTCTACTTAATCCAGGACTCATAAATGAATGGCAAGGCCATAACGGCCTTCGCAACCGCGCTCATTTTTCTTTCGCCGGCAGGCCCTCGCCGGATGAACGGCGCGAATCCGCAGAGATTCGCAACACTGTCTTCACGGGGCGTACAGGATCGGGGTGCGCCCGATTCCGGCAATAGGACCGCCGTTCGATTATTCCAGACCGGCCGCTACATGGAGGCGGCACGGTTGTTCCGCGCCGCTCATCGCGAAGCCTTGGCCAGGAAGGACTACGCCAAGGCTGTTTCGTCCATGAACGACCTGGCGGGCTGCTATTTCGCGACATTCCAATACCGCGAGGCGATGCGCTGCTACCTTGAGGGGAAGCGCCTGGCACAAGCGGGCGATACACGCGGGCACCTGCCGGGACTCCTGGCGAACATCTCTTCCTTGTACCTGCAACTGGGGGAGGTACGAGCGGCGGAGCACGCGGCGGAAGAGTCTCTCGGCAGCCTCGCCGCGGGAGCGGCACCGCAATATCGACCGCTGCTCTTGTTCCAGCTCGGCCAGGTATATTTTCGCGCGGGCAAACAGGACCGCGGCGCGCGAATGTACAGGGAGGGGATCGAAGAGGCCGCGCAACGCGGCGACGTCGAGGCACAGGCTCGCGGTTGGGACCGCTACGGTTGGGAGTTGCTGTTTGTCCGTGACCTTGACGGCGCCGAACGGGCCCTGTGCGAAGCATTCCGGCTGCGCCGGCTGCAGCATAGCTCGAGCATCGCGCTCAGCTATCCGAAGCTGGGCCTGCTGAGATTGGCACAGGGCGATCTGCCATCCGCCGAAGTTCTCCTGGAACGGGCCGTCCAGGCGAGCCGCCTCGCGGCCAACACGATTCCGCCGTGGAGCGTGTATCACGCCCGCGGCCAACTGCGCATGGCGCAGGGGCGCACATCGGAAGCCTTGGACGATTTCCGCGCCGCGCTCGCTCTGGCCCGCCGTTGGAAACTGGAGGTGCTGCCCGCCAACGCCGTACGAATTGCCGCGGGCGTGGGCATGGAGCAGATCTGCTCGTCCCTGGTCTGCGCCGGGAATCGCATTCATGCCGCGCGTCCCAGCCGCGCCCTGGCCGGGGAAACACTGGCCGCAGCCGAGGAGAACCGCGCTTGGGCGCTGCGCATGGTTCTCGCCATCGGCTCGCGGATGGAAACGGCCTTTCCGCAGGAGTACTGGGAGACACTCACCCGGCTACAGCGCGCCGACGCGGCATATCTAGCCACAGGCAGGCCGGAGGCGAACCGGCAGGCCGAGTACCTGCGAGCACGTCTGACCGAAATGGAGACACACGCCGGACTTTCCGGTACAGCCAGCAAACAACCAGCAGCGGCCGCCGAGTCCTCTCTGCTTACTCGCCTGCAGCGGGCGCTCTCGGGCACCCATGCCTTGTTCATCTTCCATACGGATGAAACCGAGAGCTGGGCTTGGGGGGTTACCAACTCATGCTTCGGGCTGTACAAGGTCCCGGGCCGCGACGCACTACGGCCGTTGGTTTTGCAGTTGCGTGAGGGAGTGCTCCGCAACAGTCCCGACGCGCCCATCCTGGGCGGCAAGCTCTATCGCGCTTTGTTCGCGGGGGCTCCGAAGGTGGCGCTGGCTAAGCGCGACTGGATCGTGATAGCCGACGACGTCCTGCACCATGTACCGCTGGCCGCACTAGTGACAGGGCGCGATGAGCGGAATCCGAAATATCTCATTGAGAAGCACAGCTTGCGATCCGTACCTGCGGCCAGCTTGATTGGACAAGCATCGACGGCGA
>Ga0116191_1003902_pt1 | contig 10788 bp, 6 predicted proteins | sample AD_UKC111_MetaG_FD_89897 | JGI IMG/M metagenome (GOLD analysis project Ga0116191, IMG submission 89897) | Active sludge microbial communities of municipal wastewater-treating anaerobic digesters from Hong Kong - AD_UKC111_MetaG | ecosystem: Engineered > Bioreactor > Anaerobic > Digestate | place...
CATGGTCAAAGAGGGTACGTTCAGAGAGGACCTCTTTTACCGCCTCAACGTGCTGCGGATCAACGTGCCTCCTCTTCGTGAGCGGCGGTCGGATATTCCATTCCTGATCCGACGTTTTCTGGACGAAGCCACCAGCGCAGCCCAGAAACGTGTCTGGCTGGAGCCCGAGGCCGCCCAGATATTCGAACGGCACCCATGGCCGGGTAATGTGCGCCAGCTTCAGAACGTGATTCAGCGCGTTGTGGCGCTCAGCGCGCCCGGACCAGTCTTCGCGAGCGATCTCGACCGGTTCCTTGAAGAGCCTGCCGATGTAGGCGGCCAGGAGGAACCGGCTGGATTGGATGAGATCGAGCGGCGGCAGATCCTCCGCGTTCTAGAGCAAACCGGGGGCAACAAGACCCAGGCTGCCGAGATCCTGGGCATCCAGCGCCGGACGCTCTATAAGAAGCTCGCGAGGATCGAGCGAGAGCGTTCCGGGCACAGTGGTATGCCCGATGTATCCGGCTAATCCCGGCTGGCATTGGGAGACATGCCCCATGCGCTCCGCGTCACCTTCGGAGAACCCGGCGCAACCAGTGCGCGCTGGGGCATATCACCCAGTTGCAGAGCCGATTCAGCCGTAATGTGAGGAAAACTCTTGACCCTTGCAAGTGGCATGCCGCTTGCAAGGGTCAGCTACCGAGAGAAAGGAAGTGCAGCGTTCAGCCGTCATTCCGATTGTCCTCCTGCTGGCCATGTGCCTCTGGGTCGTCGAGCCGGCGTCGGCGCAACAAGGAGCGGGCCTCCAGGCCCGCGTCATCTCTCTGTCCGGCACCCTCTCAGTCACGCGGCTGCGGCAGCCCGCCCAGGCACTGAAGGTGAACGATACCGTCACTCCGGGCGATGAGCTCATGACAGGGGAGAATAGCGAAGCGGTGATTCGCGCGGCTGACGGGAGCACGGTGCGGATCTACCCGGATTCGAGAGTCGTCTACAGCGAGCAGTCGCCGGATATCAGCGAGTTCCTCCACCTGTTCTTTGGCTCGATCAAAGTTCACATCGAACGGCTGAGCGGACGTCCAAACCCGCAGAAGCTGACGACTCCGACAGCGGTGATCGCCGTGCGTGGTACGACCTTCAGCGTCTTGGTTGACGACACTGACGCGACGCTCGTGGCTGTTGATGAAGGCCTAGTCGCGGTGGCGAGCATCTCCGCGCCGGGCGATGAAGTGCTGCTTGGTCCAGGGCAGCGAACCTGGGTCCGTCGAGGCCAGCGTCCGGCGATTGCGCAGCGGTTCCGTGGGCGCTCGGAACGCGCCGGCCTGGCGCCAGGCATCGGCACGGGGGCAGATTCCCGGAGTTCGTCCGCCGCCGCCATGATGCGGGGCGGTACGGAGATGACGCAGTGGTCCTCCGGATACCAGGGAACATGGTGCGGTGTGCCCAGCAGCATGGGATCGCACCGCTGAGATGAGGCCATCATGGTTCGGTTTTTCTTAATCTGTCTTTTTGCCTTCGCGGCCCTCGCTCAACAGAGAGACCCTTTGCTCGACTCGGAGATCAAGCGATTGGATGCGCTTGCGGCTGATCCGGAGACGAAACTGCTCGTCGTCGGCGCAATAGCCGATGACCTCGGTGTCCACACCAATCGCCTGCTCCTGCTGCGGCGGCAGACGGGAAAGAGCTTCGGCGAGACCTATCTCTCCTCCCTTGAGGAGCAACATCAGCGGCAGGATGCCATCCTGGTTCGTCTTCGGCGCGTTCGCGAGGAAATCGACCGCAGATCCCGCCAAGGGCGGGAGCCGGAGTTCTCCGCGGTTCCCATTCTCTTCATCGGAACCTCCGTGGATCACAACTCGGTGGGCACGTTGTTTGCCGTCGTCCCTGAGGTTGGAATCGAGTTCAGGCACGGGTATGTGGTGGCGGGAGTCCCCTACTATGAAGGCGCTGGCGGCCAACTTTCTTCGGGCGGCGTCGGCGACGCGCATGTCACCGGATCGGTTTACAGCGCGATTCGCGGCGTCGAACTCGCTTCAGCGATAACCATTGGCGCGCCCACGGGCGACCGCTCCCGCGGGCTTGGCGCCGGCAAAACGACGCTGAATGTAACAGGCACCATAGCGCGTCGATTCGGCCGCGCCCGGCCGTTCTTTACGGCCGGCTTGGCGAACTCGGTTTTCAACAACATCGGCTATCAGCGCCCATATGTGTCCGACGGCAATGCCGGCCTTTTCGCCGGTGGGATTGACTTGTCCGCGGGGCGTCGCTTCCGGGCCGGCGCTGGGGCGTTCGCCGTGCGGCCGTTCGGCCAGCAGACGGTATATAGCTGGGTGAGCACGGTTTCCGCTTCGTCGGGCACTGGCACCCAACCGCCCCCTGCAACGTGGCCTGGGATGGGGGGCGGGATGCCAGGAATGGGCGGCTGGATGCCGGGCACGGGGTCCGGAAGCTCCGAGATGCACGTGTGGGAACGCGGGACGAATGTCGCCGCGACTCCCGATGAGTTGCGCGACCACGGCGTTAACGCTTGGGCTTCCATTGCACTCCATCCGGCCGTGGCGCTGAACGTGGGAATTGCCAGGAGCCTGCCATTCCACCTAACGACCGCACGCTTCGGCCTCGGTTTCAACCTCTCGCGCATTCTGTTTCCTCGCCGTCATTTCTGACACGGCGAGAAGGGCACACTGCGCGTGTACTCCGGGCACGTTCGCTGATCAATCCGGGCTATCGACGTTTGGTGGCACAGGGATTTGCGGCCCTTGGGCCCTGGCAATGAGAGTGCTTTGACCATATCGGATACGGGAATCCGCAAAGGAGGTTCGAATGAAACGGCTTTTGATCATCTCCGGAATGGCTCTCTGCTTCTCGGCGTTGCCTGCTTTCGCGCAGCGCGGCTGCAGCATGCACGGCATGGGAGGGCCGGGGTTCGGCATGGGTGGAATGCACGGCTCCTGGGGGCACTCCTGGGGGCAAATGTCGCGAGGAAGCGGCACGTGGATGAACGGCGCCGGCAGAGCGGCAAGCGCCCCGTACGGAACGTACCCCTCAAACATGCAGGCAGGGCCTGCCGCTAGAGCGGGCGGCGTCTCTCCCTGGCGCCGCATGGCCGGGGCCCTGGGTTTTGCCAAGTCAAGGCCGAACCCGGCGAGCACGAAGGGCACAACCGACGTGCCCGAAACGCTCCACCAAGGTGCGCCGCACAACGGGTATTCAGTGCGTTAGGAGTGGCAGCGGACCTGCTTAGGTATTCAGCGGTGTGACTCTTAATATCTTCTTCGAGGTGAAAACAATGAAAACGACATTCCGAATGGGACGGCATGCAATTCGTCTGATTGCACTGGTGTCGGTTTTGGCAGCGGTGAGCCTGGCCCAGATGGGCGGCGGGATGATGGGCTGCGGTTACGGCAATGGTTACGGCAGCATGATGGGTGGCTCGCTGGGTGGCATGATGGGCGGCTCCTTATCAGGCATGATGGGTGGTGGATCGGGCTTGGCCGTTGGAACAGACGGAACGCTGTACATCACGCGCTCTGCCACAACAGCTCAAGGTCAAGTTCTTCAAACGCCAACTACCCAATTGGCGGCGATTGATCCGAATGGGACTCCCAAATGGACCGTGCCGATCAACGCCGGCAGCGCCTCACAGCCTGCCTTGGGCAAGGACGGCACACTCTTTGTAACGACCTCCGATTGGCTGAACTGGATGTACGATTGGATGTACAACCGCAGCACACCGGCCGCCGGAACTACCTCGAATCTTCTGGTTATAAAACCAGGCGCGACTTCAGCCAGCGTCACTACCGTGCCGCTCGCCGGCCAGGTCGCATCGGCGCCGCAAATCGCCACCGACAACGCCGGTGGGTACGTCGTGTATGTCGTCACGGTGGATGGCTTCCATGGTACGGGCTTCAACACGAGCACGACGTCGGGGACTTACTTGTATGCCTTTTCGCCCACCGGCACGCTGAAGTACCGTCTTCAGTTGAGCCAGGGCGGCTATGGAATGATGGGGTTCTGAACCCTCCCTGGCGTGAGGCCACGCGGCCCGCTCGCAGGAGGCAGCGCATGCAGAGGCGAAAATTCCTTGGCATTGGCGTGGGCGCTTCGGCAGGGTTCCTGCTGAGGTCGCAATTAAGGGGGCAGCAGTATGTCTCCTCGGTTGGCAGTGGACTGGTAGAGATTCCACTCACGGCAGCAAGTACGTGGCTGTCCCTCGCGACCCGCCAGGCTCTGCTGTATTCCTACAACGCTCAGATGCCCGGGCCGCTGATCGAGGCACGCGCGGGCGATACGGTGCGGCTCCGGTTCAAGAACGACCTACCGGAGCCCACCAATCTGCACTACCACGGGCTCCACGTCTCGCCGACCGGAAATGCGGATAACAGCTTCCTTGAGATACCGTCCGGGGAAGCATTCACCTACGAGTTCAGTCTCCCGTCCGATCATCCGGCAGGCACCTTCTGGTACCACCCGCATATGCACGGAACGGTTGCCCGGCAGGTGTCGCGAGGGTTGGCCGGTGTTTTCGTTGTGCGTGGAGAACTCGATTCCATTCCCGAGATCCGTGACACGCCAGAGTACTTTCTGGTTTTGCAGGACTTCGACCTATACGTCAATGGTCTTATCCGTGAGCCGAGCTTCATGGAGCGAATACAGGGAAGAGAGGGGCCGCTGGTTACGGTCGGCGGACAGGTGAACCCGCGGATCTCGATCCAGCAGGGCGGATGGGTCCGCTTGCGAATTGTGAACGCCTCCAGTTCGCGTTTCTATCGGCTACGACTGGAGGAGCACCCGCTCTACCTGATCGCCACGGACGGAGGGGCGGTGCCTTCGCCGATTGCGGTCGAAGAGATTCTGCTGGTGCCCGGTGAACGTATTGATGTGCTCGTTCAGGGTCAACGAGCAGACGGGAGTTACCGTCTGCTCAGCCTGCCGTACAACCGAGGTGGGATGGGGATGATGGGCGGCATGGGCATGATGGGAGGCATGGGGCCGTCCTTCGGCGGATCTGCTGCGCAGGTGCTGGCCACTCTGAGCTACCAGGGGCGGACCGACCGCACCTGGAGCTTGCCAGCCCGCCTCCTAATAGTGGAGCCACTTCCCCAGCCCGTATCTCCACCTCGGAGCTTCGCGTTCGGAATGGGAATGGGCATGGGGATGGGGATGGGCCGAGGAATGAGTTTCGTGATCAACGGGAGGGAATTCGACCCGAACAGGATCGACACGCGAGTGCGGCTCAACACGGTGGAGGATTGGGAGATCCTCAATCCTCATTGGATGGACCATCCTTTTCATGTCCACACAAATCCGTTCCAGGTTCTCGACCGCGACGGGGCAGCCGAACGGGCTTGGCGAGACACGTTTCTGGTGCCCGCAGGAAGCCGCGTCCGGTTACGGCTCCAATTCAAGGACTACACCGGCACTACGCTATACCACTGCCACATCCTGGATCACTCGGACCTGGGGATGATGGCTACGTTGCAGATTGTGTAAGAGAGGTTTGACCTCGCGACGAGTGGGATGGCATTAGCCTACGCTGGGGAGAGCTGTCTTGAATCGACCAAGCGCGCGGATAGTGGATAGTGGCGACATCGCCCCGTTGGATGTGGTCGAGATGGATCTTCATGGGTTTGTGTAAAGCAAGATGTAGCCGAGAGTGGTCCCTGCGGGTGTTTTCACCTTGAGCACGCCGGACCAACCGGATGGATTGTTGGCCGCGCCGAGTTCGGCGAAGCGGTAGCCGTTCCCGGAGCCGCTGGCGAGGATGAGTTCGCCATTGGCCGTGAGTTCGAGGAGAGTGCTGTCAGCGAGGTTGGAGCCGGGGCCGGTGACTTTGAGAGGCGAGGTGACGGTGTCCGGAGCGGCGATGACGGTCGGGCCGGCGGCGATGGCGGAAGCCAGGTGTTGCGTCTGGATCGCCCAGGTCCGCACGTAGGCGGCCTGCGGGTCGTTGCCCTGCTGGAGGCAGGCGCCCCAGAGGTGGATGTCGCCGGTGGTCCAGTCGTCGCCGTTTCCGGAGAACTGGCGGACGACGATCCAGAGGCCGGTTTGACCGCTCGCGAGGGTGCCGGTGATTTTGAATCGCTGCCACGAGGTCGTCAGCGTCACCTGCGTGGGCCCGGCCAAGTAGGCGGCGTAAGCGTTGTTGACGATAGCGAGCGAGATCTTGCGCGTGTCAGACGCCACGCGGGCCCAGATGTAGAACGTGTAGGTGCCGCCGTCGGCGAGGCCGGCCGCCTGCTGTTGGAGCACTGGCGTGGTGGTGACAGCGGTGATCACGTCGGCGGTTTGGTTGCCGTCCGGGGCGATGATAGCGTTCGAGGTGACCGAGCAGGAGCCGCCGTTCCTGTCCCAGGCGGCCGCGGCGAAGTTCTCCGAGTGCTTCGCCATGTTCTCCAGCGGGCCGCCGAGGGTCTGGTGCGGGCCACAGTCGATGGGGCCGGTGAAGTGCTCGCCCGCGCGGTTGGCAGGGACGTAACCGAGGGCGTTTGTGATCTCGCCGGCTTCAGGTGGGCTCGCCCCGATTGTCACGCTGACGCGATCGTTCGCAGGATCATCGGCCGCAGAGATCGAGACGCGACTGCCCTGAACGAGGTTGAGCGCCCGGCGCGTCCCGACGTCGGCACCGTCCTTCTGAACCTTGTGAGGAAGCTCGCCGCTCACGATGTCGCCGGCGGTGTGCGTGTGGCCGGGCAGGTCGCCGGCTGCGAGGTTCGCGCCCGCGGTCACGCGCCCCTTGGCATCGACGGTGACCTTCGAGTAAGTGCCTGGCGTGGCTCCGGACTGGCCCATCGACAGCACGCCGGCCTCGACGGCCAGGCCTCCGGCGGCGTCGACCTGCACGATGCCTTTGTTGCCGTAGCCTGCGTCCGGGTAGGAGAACGCGCCAAAGGTCTGCCCGGGCGCGAAGTCGATGATGGCGTCTGCGGCGAGATGGTCGTTGGCATTCAGCGCGAGGCCCAGGTCGCCGGAATCGTCGGCCTTACGCCACTTCACGGCGCCCGAATTGGATAGGCGCACGAGGCCCGTCGCGGCTTTGTTGCCGGAGCCGAATTCCGCTCCATCAACGAAACCCTTCGCGCCCGTCATCGTCACCGCGCCGTCCTTGCGGACGTAGTTCCGGCTCGACGCCGTGCCGAGATCTTGCTCGATCGCGACGACGGCCGCCTGAAGGGCCTTGATGTACGCCGAGACCATGTTGGCGCGCACGGTCGCGTTGGCGGTGTGCTGCGCCGCGACGGTGCCGAACGCGCTGCGCTGGCAGCCGGTGAACTGTGTGGCGTTCTTCGCGGTATAGACGATCAGCTCGTCGTCGATCGAGAGGATGCCGTACTCGTCCGGAAAGCCAACGCCGGTGGACTCGACGCTGATGGTCGAGTCGCCCGCGTAGACCGGCATCGTGGTGATCGTCTCCAGCGGTTTCGCGGAGAAGGCGTCGGCGGGCGAGTAGAGGCTCGACGCGCCGTCGATGTTGGTGGGGAAATCAGCCATTGGCTTTTCTCGCGTTGAAGCGGTAGGTGTTCATCCGGCTGCTCGGCTCGGGCGCGTAGGCCACGGCAATGGGCGCCTCGGGCGAGCGGGCGGCGCGCGGACGGTGATAGGAGACAAGGGTTGAAGCTGACTGCGTGGCCACCTCCAGCGGTACGGGCCGGGAGTTCAGACAGAACTGGTCGAAGGCCCAGAAGCAGAACGAATACAGCCTGCGGTTGCGCCACATGCCGTAGGCCTCGCGCATCGGCGGATCGGGCGGGCCGTAGATGCCGGCCAGGTACATGCACTCCGATGCCGGGCGGCCGAGCTCCAGCGGGAACTCCAGCGTCTGGCGCATGAGCCGCGCGTTCTTCTGCCAGACGTCGTAGTCGAAGCCTTCCGAACGGAAGTACTTCACTCCGTAGGCCGAGGTCTTCCACTCGTTGGGCAAGTTCACGTGGAAGTTCAGCGCGCGGAAAGCCGGATCCGGGGCGGGCTTGCCCTGGTTGGCGTCGAGCGGCCAGAGGCACTCGAACACCGCCGCCGGATGGAACCGCCGGACATAGCTGATGACCTCGGCGCAGTACTCCCAGATACGATCGCGTAGGAAGTCGGCCCCTTCGATGTCGTCGCTGGGCGAGTCTGTGTTCGCCAGGAACCGGTGCAATGGCCGTCCATAGCGGGACTGGAACGCCACCTTCGTGTCGTCGTCGTAGAAGCCCATGCCGGAGGCGTTCGGGAAGTACCACCACTGCGTCTCGCCGAACTGAAGCACGATGGGCAGCCCGGCGGCGGCAATCTCGTCAGCGCACTCCTTGTACATCTGCTTCAGGTAGCCCCGCACGCGCGGGCCGAAGTGCATCTGATGCGAAGGGACAGGCAGGAACACCGGTTCGCCGTCCCAGTAGCGCGCGGCCATGGCCATCGGCGGCCGGTAACACTCCATCGAGAACGCGAAGCTGGCGTCGATACCGGCCTGCATGAACTCGCGGGCCAGGTCGCGGAGCCAGTTGCGCGCCCCGTGGGTCATCACGGGCGAGATCGTGTCGATCATCTCCCAGTCGCCCTCGGCACCGGGTTGGTCGAGCGGCGGTGTGCCGTGCGCGACGCTCATCTGCGAACTGGCCGAGATTGTGAACGTGTAGCTCGGCGCGCGCGAGCGGATGTGGATTGAACTGGCATCGCTGGTGCACCAGACGCCCGGAAACGTAACGTTGATCATCGCGCGCAGGTGTGCGGCGATGTCCTCCGTTTCGAGGCCTGCGCCAGGCGCGAAGTAGAGTGTGGTGCCGGAGAGGTTGATCCAAAGGGGCTCGTCCGGTTGCCAGGCGCCGATACTCACCGTGCAACTCGGGTAAGTCGCCTCCACGCGCCGGCGCTTGTTGTTCCAAAAGACGCCCATGTAAACGTCGGCGTGGCCGCGGAGGCCGAGCCGGTCCAGGTGCCACACGTGCCAGGCCGGCGGCTTCTTGTAGCCGTGGTCCGTGTCGAAGTCGATGGCGAGCGAGACGTCGCTGTGGACGGCTGGCGGGTCCGGAGGGTCCTGCGGCTCCAATGGCCAGAGGTAATCGAAGTAGCAGTAGTAGCCGCTGCTGGCCGGGTGCTTGTCGAAGAGCGCGCGGATCTCGACGGTGTGTGTTCCGGCCGGCAACGCGGCGGCGAGCTTCTTCATCGCCGCAAGGCCGTTGTAATCGTTCAGGTAGAGATCGTGGACGACGGGCGCGCCGCCGTCGATCGTGACCTGAATCCGGCCCGCGTCGCAGCCGAGCCACGTGCCGAGGTAGAGATCGTGCTGCGTGGAGCGCGAGTACCGGATGGTGACTTGTCTGAGATCCTGTGCGTCCGTGGGGGCACAGCGCCTCGCGTGCCCCAGCGACCACCACTGCGTGGGCCACGGCGCGCCGTAGCTGTAGTCCTCCCAGAAGCCCTCGTAGCGGCAGCGGCCGTCGGACTCCTCAATGCGCGGGGCGTCACCGCCGACCTTGAGCGTTCTATCGCCGGTGACGGCGAGGTTCGAGACCTTGACCTGCCACTCGATGTCAGAGCGTGTGCCGGTGATGGTGGAGATTCGCTGGATGCGAGTGCCGGCCGGCCAGGCCTGCGGCGTCGACGAGTCCTCGCCGCGGCGTACCAGGATCCGGTAGAACCATGTGGACGGGTCATCCGGATCGGGCCTCGACTGGCCGAAGTTGGCCAGGCAGGTGATGCGTTCCTCGGCGGCGGGTGTGCCGACGTAGTACTTGATGCCGGAGAGCATCGCCTCCGCGTCGGATACCTGCCACTCATCCTCCGTGCCCGGCGCGGATGCGGAGACTGCCACTTTCAGGAAGCCGCCCGCCGCCAGGCCGTACTCCACGTCCTCGAATCGAGGCGCGAAGGTCAGATGGACCTTGACGATGTCGTTGGCCGGGACAGAGACGAGAGCGTTGCGATCCCCATTCCGGTATCCAGAGAGAGACGCGAACGGAAACGTGAAGCGGTAGACGCGGTCATTGTCGGCGCCTTCCACTCGCGCGGCGATCGAGGTGGCTCCAAACTGGCCCTCGGTGTTTTCGAGACGCACGATCTGGTTGCCGCCATCGACGGACACATGCACAGGAATGCCGTTGGCGTCGCGACCGTACTCGCCCAACTGCCCGACGAGCCGAAGTCGGAGTTGGGCAGACGTGTTGGTGGTCGCGAAGCCCTCGGCAGCCAGGCTACCGGGCTGGTCTCCATAGTCCGGGATCGGATGATCCACCATGCGGTCCTTTAACACCCGCCCGAAGTGCCGCGCCCGCGGAAGCACCCGGCACTGGATGTTGTAGAGCTTCCCGTAGTGGGGCTTGGTGAAGTGCGCCGTGAACGTGCCGGACCCCGCTGCGATGACCTTGACGACCTCGTCGCTCGCGCTGCCGATATCGACGCCCACGTAGTCGCCGGCGCGGATCTCGGCGGATGAGGCTACCTGCGCGGTATAGATGCCCGGCACGAAACGGGTGAGCGTAGCTGGCGCCGAGCCGCTGTTGGTCGACACCACCACGGGGCCGTTCACGCCGGTTTCCAGACTGACCGTGATCACGTTGCCGGAAGCGGAGCACTCCACGAGGTAGCTGGAGATCCCTACCATCGAGGCCAAACGCGCGGCGATGTCGGCGGCGTCGGTCGCACCGACCTCCTGGATTCCCGCGCCTCCGTTGTTCACCAGCAGGTAGTGCCAGAAGGTGGGGTCGTCCTGCCACCAGATGGCCTGCTGGCAGGAGGGCACGTCGGGCGCGCCGATGTTGTTCAGAAGACGTGTTTCGAGGTTGCAGAGCGCGACGGCTTCCGGCGACGAGCACGACCACCGCGTGCCCATGA
>Ga0116191_1003904_pt1 | contig 10786 bp, 4 predicted proteins | sample AD_UKC111_MetaG_FD_89897 | JGI IMG/M metagenome (GOLD analysis project Ga0116191, IMG submission 89897) | Active sludge microbial communities of municipal wastewater-treating anaerobic digesters from Hong Kong - AD_UKC111_MetaG | ecosystem: Engineered > Bioreactor > Anaerobic > Digestate | place...
ACATTACAATTTCACTATCCTCATCAATTGTAATAGGTAATTCTAAAACCCAGTGGAAGTTTTGCCCGATATCAAAATCAAAACCTAAACCAAACCCAAAATAGTAAGCATATTTATTATCCCATTTTTTCCTTTCAGGATGGTCTAATATCCGCACATAATAATTATTGGAACTTCGCCGATAATCAACTTCAAATTGCCTAATCCGAGAGTATATTAAAGAGCCACCCCCGAATGCATAAAATCTACCTATATTGTTATTAGCAAGAGTATGTAAATAATTCATAGATGTACTGATAGTGGTTTTTCGTCCATTTTCTGTTTTTGTTATTTCAGAAGCACCACCATAATAACCATATAACTCGTAATCAATATCTTTCGAGCCAGTAGTCATACCCCCCAAAACAATTTGTAAACCACATTTTTCCCAATAGTTCCTATACGCAAAGCCATTTCCTGATAAAGTTCCAAATTGGAAGCCCATACCTGTATCTCTGTTGATTTCTTTTTGCTCTGTTTCCTTAGTTATCGCTTCCATACTAAAAAAGCAGAGCATAACTAAACCGATTAATAAGTATTTCTTCATTTTCACTCCTTCATTTTCATCTCTTTGATAAGACACTGTATGGATAATTTAACCTAATCTTGCTCATTAGCAAATTTTTTTCTGTAGCTTTTTAGTTTTTACATAGTAGCTCATTAAGCTAATCAGTCCTTAGTACTTGACAGCTGAATCGTATTGATATTTATGACTCTGTAAGAGGATTAAGAATGAAAAGCAACCTGTTAATGCTGCACAGACAAACAGCCATACAATTAAATTATTTATCAAAGTGGATTCCGTATTCTATGCGGGAAGACAATCACTTACATAGTAACCAATTATGCTTTTTCATTTGCGTACAGACAGCAAACCAATGAATATAACATTCTAAATTGAAAGAATATAATATAATTAAGAGGATATAAGGACTTTAATGATGAAAATTGCCCAAATTGTAGGAGCCAGACCTCAATTTATAAAACTCGCTCCACTATCCCGAAAAATTAGACAGCGCCATCAAGAAATTATTATTCATAGTGGCCAGCATTACGACCTTCAAATGAATGAGGTTTTTTTCCGTGATATGGAAATTCCAGCTCCGGATTACAATTTAAATGTTGGATCCGGAAGTCAGGCAACTCAAACCGCAGCTATTTTAACCGCCATAGAGCGAATTTTAGAAAATGAGAAACCAGATTTGGTCATTATTTATGGAGATACAAATACAACCCTTGCAGGAGCTTTAGCAGCAGCAAAACTAAATATAAAAATTGCTCATATAGAGGCTTGTTTACGAAGTTTTAATAAAAGTATGCCAGAAGAAGTAAATAGAATTGTTGCGGATCATCTAAGTGATATCTTATTTGCACCCACGGAAACTGCAATGCAAAATGCACACAAAGAAGGTCTGCTAAATAAGACTTTTCAGGTTGGTGATATAATGGTAGATTCACTTATATTTGGGATAAAGAAAGCAGAAAAGGAATCCAAAGTTTTATCTGCTTTGCAATTGGAAGATGAAAACTACTGTCTGTTAACTTTGCATCGTCCTTACAATGTAGATAATCCTGATAACTTATTACATATTCTATCAGGACTCAATACCTTGCAAAGAAAAATTATTTTTCCAGTTCATCCTCGCACTCGCAATATTCTGAAAAAAATAAAGGATAATCATTATCATCATATTCACTATATAGAACCCCAAGCTTATCTGGATTTTTTGTTGTTGATGAAGAATGCCGATATGATTTTTACTGATTCTGGGGGAATTCAAAAAGAAGCATATATCTTGAAAAAGCCTTGTGTAACTCTTCGTCCTGAAACAGAATGGTTGGAAACAGTTCAGAGCGGTTGGAATTTGCTTTTACCAGTTGCTTCTAAAGACTTCCCTAATGAAATCAACAAGTTTACACCTCCCTCAGAGCATCCTGATCTTTTTGGTAAAGATGTAGCTGAGCTAATTCTACAGACCCTTGAAACCTTCTTATAGCTTTCACCGGGGATTTACAGTTCGTTGAGCTACTACTTTATAAAACTGTTTATTCTCACTTGCCAGTGTGATAAAAAAGGTCTCAGAAGTTGAACCAACAAGATTGTATGTCCCATCTGGAGTATCACAAGCATAAATTAGATAATTATTGGCATTATTAACAGCATTCCAATAAATTCTAATAGATGATCCTTGAATCTGCATTTGCGCTTGAGGTGAATTTAAATGAGGAACATACATTCCCACTATCATAAATGGATCTTGAGCTCCACAAAGAGGAGCAGAAACATTGCGATTACTGATATCCGTTGCTGAAATCCAGTAAAATAGTGTATCACCAATCAGCGGAGCATCAAGATTGCAAATCCAATTATCGTTATTCTGATATATCAGGTTGCTGCTACTCCAGGTTCCGTTTTGCCCTATTTTCCAGAAAACATAAGTTGCGTTTAGGTTTAGAGAGTAACTATGGTGGATCTTTATATTAACAGGAAGTTCTTGTAAAAGAGGAGATGGAATTGGAGGAGTTAATTTTACAGAGAGCATCTGTTTATCAAAAATAGTATTAACTCGACAGTGTAAAGCATCTGTAGATTCAAAAGAACTATATGTATAACCTGTTATAGTGTATCCAGGCATAGCATATTGATAAGTTAATAATGCTGCTGAATCATTTGCTGTTCCCATTAAAGGCACATAGATTTGCTTATTTAAAATGTAAGAATTGATATATGGCTCATTATTGGGAGTATCAATTCTATATATTCTATAAGGAGTGCCATAACTGGATAGTGTACTTTGCCATTGAGTTACAATTGTTTCGATAGCATTGTATTGAGGATGGTTTGTTGGAACCCTAATAATTAAAACCTTATCTACATCAAGGAGTTTTGCCCAACAATCAATATGATCTATATATGTATTAGTTGGATCTTCAAACAGCTGGTATTCTGTAATCCCAAGATAAGAATTCATCATCTGATTGATAGAGCTCTGAGATAATGAAGGATTTTCTGTTAGAACCAAATTCGTGCTCATCGCTTTACCTTGACCGTCAGTTATAATGTTTCCCCCAGTATGAGTTAGATTCATCTGATATAAATTTACTCCTAAATAATTGGCTATCGCGGAAGGCACAATATCATCGTTGGGACGTGGACGATTGTAGGTAAAATCTACCAGCTGTAAATTGTTACTGGAATCCATAATTGTCCAGGGGCCATAATCCCTTATCCAGTATGAATCACTGCTGGTGTTTATATAACGCACATTAGCCATATTCACCCCATTGGAAGTGAGAACAGAATTACAGGATTGTTGTAATGAATTAGATACTATTATATACAACAAGCCATTATTAGATATATCTGCGATAAAAGAGTAAGGTAAACCAATAGGATAACGAATAATTGCTCCTTGTGCAGGTTCCCATTCAGCTACAAAACGAGGTTGTATAGGAATGGGATTATATATCTGCTGTAAGGAACCTATATATGTAACTCTATTGAAGGCTGTTACCGTTATTGTATATGTAAATTCTCCTACAGGAGAATTATCTAAATCAACCACTGCTATTCCATTGCTGTTAGTTGTAGCAATGCCATAGATTGTTTCAAAATTAGTTATTGATACAAGAGCGTTTGATACACCTGTTGAGACAGTAATACTATTAGTTTCAGAAGTTATAGACATAGGGTAGCTAACAAACATTGCTAAGGGAGTTTTGGATCTAACTTGTAGAGACGCATCGCCGAAAATATTCCAGGTTCTGAACATATTAACTCCATCGCTTCTATAAGCATCCATCATTTTACAGGAACCGTTGTAGTATAAACCTCCTAAAGTTGTATGCGCTTCACTTGTTAAGAGGTCTGTAACTTCATCCTGGGCACACATAGGAGAATTCCAAGATTGATTTATTGAGCTGGCATAAATTCCAACAGCTCCCCCATTTTCATTGCGCATCCAAGCCTCTGCAAAACAGGTGATAGAAACAAAATTTCCATTCACGCAAGCAATATCCATAATGAAGGGAGTTTTATTTCCGTTAGTTAAAGCTAATACATTGGAATTATTAAAACCAGTAGTACTCCAGGAAGTATTTGAACCATGCCCTACATAGTTAATAAAACCACGCCCAGAATTTACACTTGAAGAAACAATAGAAGCAGGTGCTCCCGGATCATAAATCTGGTCAACACTACTATATCCATAATTTAACAGGTCTGTCCGAATTAGATTCATATGGGTTATATCACTTTCGCCATTATCACCTAAGGAACCTCCTCCTTCTGCTGAAGCGATTCCAATTGCTTCTGAAAGCCAGGTTGCCGTAGTGTTCATATCTCTTTCATATTGAATAGATTTATTAACTTGCGCTGTTAATTCTGCTGCTGTTTCTGCAGAAAATCTTCCAATAAAGATATCAGGATAATTATCGCTACCAGCTACTAAAGAAAAACTGGGATCACTACCTCCTCCTGCATAAAATAATGTAGGTATATATGGTACATCGCCTACCAATTGTACATAAGTTATATCATTATCGATGTTATAGCGGCTCTGGATATATGTCTTTAGTTGATCGGCAGTTGTACCTATAGAGCCGAACTCAATTAGTTCCGTATCTATCCCTTTTTGCCTTTTCCAAGCAACATAAGGAGCTATTTGATTTAGGTAGTTTGCATTACAAATAACCAGGATCTTCCCGAAATTATCATCTACCGATATATAGCGTTCCCTGCTCCAATTCAAAAATTGATTTTCGTAAATATGGTAAAAACTGCGAGAAATAGAAGCTCTGGAACGACTGATAATATTAATACTATCAGTTCCCTGTACATATACCCGCACTTTAAACGAAGTGTAAACTCGTAAAATACCGCTAACCGAATTGTAAGCAAAGGGATTAGCTAAAATCGTAATCCCTCGGAAATCCCTTAAAATATAGGGTTCAGATAAAGTTGCTATATCCTTCGGATAAAAGCAATTATTTTTATATATATCGTTGAAAGGGTAAGGTACTTCGTCTGGATTTATATCCCGAGTAATCACTCCTTTCGAAGGCAATATTCTAAGCTGATAATCTGTGAATTCAACCTCAAATACCCTAATAGCCATCAATGCCTGATCAGGAATGATAATACTCCGATTTAGAACAGGGAGTTCCGGAAAACCTTTATCTTGAGTTATTCCTTCTTTGGGCAGCTTAATATGATACCAATCTTCTCCCTCAAGAGAAATCTTGGTCTTTTCAAATTCTGCAATCCTGTACTGAAGAATAGTTTCGGTTTCATTATCCTCTAACAAGGTTACTTCGTTTTTCCCATTACCGGCGGTTACTAATTCCGCCTTCAGGTTTATCGATAGCAGAAGCAACACGGTTAATAAAACCGTTATTCTTTTCAACTATTCTCCCTGTTCTAAACGGAGAAAAGGAGTTTTTTACCCGTTCAGTTTATTTTTCTTTATCTGATTCTTCTTCTGGTGCGGATGTTTCTTCCGGTTTTGAAGAAGCGTCATCTGCTTTTTCAGGTACCTTTTGTTCTTCAGATACAGATGAATCTATAGCGGTTTCTTCTGTAATAGTTTCTTCGTTGATCTGCTCTTCAGAAACATTTTTTTCTTCCGGTTCAAAGATAACTTCTTCTTTCTGTACCGCTTCTATTGCTTCTTCTGCTTTCTCTATTTCCACGGGGATTTCTTCAGCTTTTTCTGTTTCTATAGGAGCTTCTTCCGTTGTAGGCTCTTGCTGTATTTCTGTTTCTATAGGAGCTTCTTCCGTTGTAGGCTCTTGCTGTATTTCTGTTTTTTCTGTTTCAGGTTCAATAGCTACTGAAACTTCTTCAGCTACAGGCTCTGGAGATTTCTCAACGGTTTCTTCAGCTTTTTCTGCCTCTTCTTGATCCTTTTTAGCAGCTAATTTTTTCTCGCGCATTTCTTTTTCTTGTTTCTTTTTCAATTGTCGGGCTACTTTATCCCGCATATACTGTTCGTGCAGAACAATGTATTCATCCTGCAATTTAGGATCGCGTGAGAAGAAAAATGCCTTAACAGAGAGAATTAAACGCCGGTTTTCCATATCCAGTTCGATAACTTTTAATGGTAATTCTTCTCCTACATAAAAAGCGTCTTCGCTATGTTCAAGCTTGGGAATTGCCAAATGTGAAATAGGAATAAACCCTTCCACTACATCGTTGCCAATAGGAATATCAACTAAGAGACCTTTCGGAATTAGTTTACTTACTTTACCTTTAACCTCAGTATTCACAGGAAGAATTTGATCCAATGTCTCCCAAGGATCAGGAACCATTTGTTTAACGCCTAAAGCAATTCTATGTTGGGCTCTATCTATTGAAAGAACAACTGCTTCAACTTCTTGATTTCTTTTATACACTTCCCGAGGATGGTAAATACGCTTTGTCCAGCTCATATCAGAAATATGAATCAAGCCATCTATACCTTCTTCTATTTCTACAAAAGCTCCAAAAGCAGTTAAACTTTTAATTTTGCGGTTGAGCACGGTTCCAATCGGATAGCGATCTTCAATTGTAAGCCAGGGATTGGGATCCATCTGTTTCATTCCTAAAGAAATCCGTTTATTTTCTTTATCGAGATCAAGCACTATGGCATTAATAGTATCCCCTACTTTCACAAACTTACGAGCATCGGTAATCTTTTTTGTCCAGCTCATTTCTGAGATATGAACCAAACCTTCCACTCCGGGTTCAAGCTCTACAAAAGCACCGAATGATTTTACATTCACAACTTTACCTGTAACTCTGCTTCCTTCAGGATATTTAATTTCAATATTTTCCCAAGGATGAGGTACTAATTGTTTCAAGCCAAGGGATATTCTATTGGTTTCAGCATCAAAATTGATCACTTTAACTTTCACTTTATCGCCAATCTGGAGCATTTCGGAAGGATGATTTATTTTCCCCCAGCTCATATCGGTAAGATGTAATAAACCATCTATACCACCCAAATCTATAAAAGCTCCATATTGTGTAATATTCTTCACTTCTCCATCCAGTTCAGAATCAATCTCAATCTTCTTCAACAATTCTTGCCTTTTAATTTCTGCTTCTTCTTCTAAAACCTGTCTACGAGAAAGAATTATATTATGATGATCCTCATCAATATTAACTACTTTAAAAACAAGTTCTTTCCCAATAAATTGATCAAGATTGGGAATTGGTTTTAAAGACATCTGTGAACCGGGTAGAAAACCTTCAATACCATGAACATCTACAATCATTCCACCTTTAACACGACGACGGATTATTCCGGTTAAAGAAGTTTTCTCGGTGAAAGCTCTTTTAATGCTTTCAATATTGATAAGGTAATCTGCTTTTTTCTTGGATAGCAAAACTTTCCCTTCGCCATTTTCAATTTCACTGATATACACTTTAATTACTGAATTTGTATCTGGTATTCCACTGTAGGCAAATTCGGATATTGGAATCACACCCTCAGATTTAAATCCGATATCAACTCGCACTTCTTTATCGGAAATATCCACAACTGTGCCTTCAATAATCTCACCCTTTTTAAAGCTGGAAAATGATTCTTCATACATTGAAAGCATTTCCTGATGTTCTTTCTCCTCTTGCGTTAGCTCTTTCCGCTTTGTATCAAGTTTAAGAGTTTCAGCAATTTCTTCACTTTGAACCTGTTCCGAGGCATCTGTCTCGGGTTCTTCACTTATAGTTTCTTCGGGTATTGCAATTGAGGGTTCTTCTTTTTCGTCCTCAACTGTTGGTATTGACATCTTGTCTTCACTTTCGTTCAAAACGGTTTCCAATATAGGGTTTTTTTCTTCCGTTTCTTTAACTTCAGTTTCGACTGTGTTATGATCATGTGTTAACATGATTCCTCCTTAAACAATGGGATTTCTTCAATACTCTTCACAGTACTGAAGTGCCCGCTTTTTTGTAATATTACATTATAAACTTTTATGATCATCTCTTCCGGAGTGGAAGCTCCGGCAGTTAATCCGATTCTTTTATACTTTGATAGATCTACTCCAGCTAACTGCATTTCATTCTCTATATGAAAAGTAGGACAGTATTGGGAACTCAACTTTGCCAAAGCAGAAGTATTTGAACTTTTATATCCTCCAATAACTATCACAACATCACTTTTCTTTGCCATTTCTATTGTCGCTTTTTGCCTTAGAGTAGTAGTTAAGCAAATAGTATTAAACACTCGCAATTCGAATACATTAGGGAGCAATTTACTTACCAATTCATTAAGCTTTTCAATCTTTTGTGTGGTTTGGGCTATTAATACTAAACTATTTTCGTTAATTTTAGGTAGCGGTTCATCTTCAGCTACCACAATTGTCTTGTCATTTCCAAAAGAACGCAACCCAATAACTTCCGGATGATGTTTATCACCAAATATAACAACTGGATAACCCTCTGCGGTCATTTTTTGGAGTATTGTATGAGTCCGTTTTACATACGGGCAAGTGGCATCAATAATCTCATTATTATTTTTCTGTAGTGTTTCATATTCTTCCCTCGTTATTCCATGCGAGCGTATAATTACTGTACTGTCTTTAAGATCGGAAACATTATTGGCAACATGAATTCCCTTTTCTTCCAGTTCCTGAACAATACCAGGATTGTGAATAATCTCACCTAAAGTATATACAGGTTTATCACAAACTTTGGCTTCTCTTGCCATCTGTATAGCCCGTTTCACACCAAAACAATATCCTGAGCTATGCGCCAAATAAACCTCAATTCCATCAGGAACACTATTATTTGGACTATTGCTTTCACCCAGTTCGGCTATTTTTCTTAATGTTATTTCATAGAGTTTATTAACCTGCTCTTCGATAGACAAATTACTTGTATCAACTAATATGGCATCCGAAGCTGGTTTTAACGGTGCAAGAGATCTACTTGCATCTGCTTCATCCCGAGCTTTTAGCTCTTGCAAAACATCCTCATATCTGCTTTCTATACCTTTTGCTTTCAACTCTTGATATCTACGCCTTGCACGCACTTCCAAATCTGCTACCATAAAAAACTTAGCTTCCGCCTCTGGAAATACAAAAGTGCCTATATCTCGACCCTCTAAAACTACGCCTCCATCTTTTCCAAGTTTACGCTGCAATTCCACCATTTTATAACGAACACTCGGTATTGCAGATATTTTAGAAGCTGCAGCAGAAATCTCTGGAGTACGAATTTGCTGGCTTACATCTCTTCCATTAAGCCATATGATATTTCCACTTTCTGAATATGATATTTTTATATCTATCCGTTCCAACATCGGAATAATTGAGGAAAGATCATCAATAGCAAATCCTTCAAGTTTTGCCTGTAAAGCACAAGCACGATACATAGCACCTGTGTCAATATATATGTATCCTAATTTTTCAGCAAGAAACTTGGCTGTTGTGCTTTTCCCAGAAGCAGCAGGACCGTCTATGGCAACAATAATTCTTCGCATTTATCGCATAATACTCCATATAATCCTTTTTTTTAAAAGTCCACAATATCGTCAATACTTTTTTTATTTTAGGCTATTAGTATTTTCGCAACAAAGATTTTTTACAAAGGATTAGTTTCACTCAAATAAATATGATTGACATTTATCGGTAGTTAAAAATTGTGATTCTTTATTCACCTTCAAAATATGATGTTATTATTTTAAATCTTTATTTTTAATGGGGTTATCTTATGAAATACAGTGATTATGAAACAGCAAAAAGAACTAGGATTAAATGGTTGGTAGTTATGGCTATCTTTACCTTGGCTACAATTAACTTATTTAGTTACAACAAAGGGGATTATCGCACAAAATGGGGTGGTAATTTTGAAGACCTTGGTTTATGGGAATATTATAATGGTTCAGGATGGGAAAATGCTACTCAGTTGCCATCTTCTCCTTTTGCCAATACAATCTATATAAACACTCAGAACATAGCTATACATACTTCTATAATTATTGAGGGTGGTCTAGTTATAACTGGAACTTTACAATTATATTCTGGAATTGCAGTGACAATCAATAAAGATGCTAATTGCGAGATTGGAACAATTCAAATATACAGTGCTTCAAAACTGATTAATAATGGTAAAATAAAAAACGGTAATACCAATTCATCAATCACTGTTATGGATGGCGGAACCCTTGAAAACAATGGTCTTATATCTAATTCTTATGAAAGCCAAAATTGCCAGGTTACAGCAAATTCCAATGGGATAATCATCTTCGGTAGCCAAGGTTCAATAACAGGGAATTGTTCTTTTACCGCTAATTACGGAAGCACTATAGCTACTTCTAATCCACAAGGTATGGATGGTTCCTTAACTTGTAGCGGAACAATCATCTATGATCATCCTTACCTTATATTCAATGGTTCAGAACCTCAAATTACCGGATCAAAAATACCGGAACAGGTTTTAGGTATAGATTTTAATAATCCTACCGGCATAAGCTTAAGTAAGAATATCAAACTTGTATATACTTCTTTGGTTCATAGCGGAACCACTCTCTATTTTGGTATGTCTGTTATTGAAGAAGCATGGTGGGGTTCAGGAACTTTTTCTATGGAAGATAGTTCTTCTATAGCCACAGCTAATCCCGACGGTTTTTCTTCTACCGGTAAAACCGGCAGTGTGCAAGTAGGCACAAGAAATTATAACAGCAATGGCAATTATATTTTTAATGGCACAGTTCATCAAAAAACCGGTAATTTTAATCCTACACCCACTTCCTATACTGTAAAC
>Ga0116191_1003905_pt1 | contig 10785 bp, 10 predicted proteins | sample AD_UKC111_MetaG_FD_89897 | JGI IMG/M metagenome (GOLD analysis project Ga0116191, IMG submission 89897) | Active sludge microbial communities of municipal wastewater-treating anaerobic digesters from Hong Kong - AD_UKC111_MetaG | ecosystem: Engineered > Bioreactor > Anaerobic > Digestate...
TCGCCTTCCCGCAGCGCGCCGTCTACGACAAAGCGGCCGGCGAACGGCACTGGGAGCGGCTGTTCAGCCTCTATCGGCGACGCCTGGGGTAGCGGCGCGGTCGTCTGGCTTTCCCCTCCGCCGACCTCGGTTCAATCGCCGATCTTTACGACCACCTTGCCGACGTGGCGGCCGGAGATGACGCGCTCGAAGGCGGCGCGGGCGTCGGCGAAGGGCACGACCGTGTCGATCACCGGCTGCAGGCCCGTGGCGCTCCAGGCGCGGACGAGGTCTTCCAAGGCGGCGCGGTCGCCCACCGAGATCGGCCGGATGGTCGCGCCGGCGCCCTTGAGCAGGAAGTAGTCGATCCCCGGGTTCTCCTCGGAGAGGAAGCCGATGACAGCGATCTCGCCGCCGGGGCGGACCGCACGCAGGGATTGGTTGATCGTCGCCGGGCCGCCGACCTCGACGACCACGTCGACCCCGGCCCCGCCGGTGACCTCGCGCCGGACGTGGCGGCCCCACTCCGTAACCTCGCGGTAGTTGACCACCTGATCGGCGCCGAGGGCGCGCAGGGTGTCCGCCTTGTCGTCGCTGGACGTGGTGGCGACCACGCGGGCGCCGAGCGCCTTGGCGAGCTGCAGGGCGAAGATCGACACCCCGCCCGAGCCGAGGGTCAGGACGGTGGTTCCCGCCCGAGCCGGGACCGTGCCGGACAGGGCGGACCAGGCGGTCGTGGCGGCGCAGGGCAGGGTGGCGCCCGCCTCGAACCCGATGCTGTCGGGCAGGGCCACGACAGCCTCCTGGGAAACGGCCTTGTATTCGCAGAGCCAACCGTCGACGCCGTTGCCGTAGGTCTGCATGGCCGCGCCCTTCGGCGCGCGGCCGCCGAACCATCGTGGGTGAAAGGTGGAGATGACCCGGTCGCCGGGGGCGAAGTCGACGACGCCCTCGCCCACAGCCACGATCTCGCCCGCCGCGTCGCTGCAAGGCACAAGGCCGGGGTTCGCGCCCCAGACATAACGGCCCAACACCAGCGAAACGTCGCGGTAGTTGAGGGACACCGCGCGCACGCGGACGAGGACCTCGCCGCGCTGGGGCGTCGGCATCGGCTCTTCGCGGATCTTCAACGCGTCCAGGTTGAAGCTTTCGCCGAAGCGATAGGCGAGCATGAATGTGGTCTCCGCACGGCGGACCGGTCAGTACGAAGCGTTAGACGTCGCCGACCGTAATCCCCGGCCTTTCGTTGTCCCAGATCATCGAAATGATGCGCCAGCGGCCGTCCTCGCCGCGGTAGAGCTGGATGGAGTTGATCCCGCGCCGTTCCGGCGTCTCGTCGTCCGGCGCGGTGCGCGCCTCATAGACGCTCCAGGCGTGGGCGATGTTGCCGAAGACGTGCAGGCGACGCGCCGTCTCGACCTCAAAGAAGGCGTGGGCGGCGAAGAAGTCGGCGACGTCGGCGCGGTAGTCGTCGAGCCCCATGATCTTGATCCAGGGCGCGCCGTCCGGGTCTACGCCCGTGCGCATCTGACGCGCCTCGGGATGGAAGACCTCGCGCTGGAGCGACCAGTCCCGGGGCCCGGCGGGCCCCGAGATCATGGCGTACATGGCGTCGATGACCGCGCCCGGATCGGTGAAGTCGACGGCGCTCGGCATCAGGTCAGAGGCGCTTGGGGATCACCACGGGGAGGCGCTCGTAGCCTTTCACGAAGGTCGAGTAAGAACGCTTGGGCTCGTCGACGACCTGGATGTCCGGGAAGCGCTTCATGATCTCTTCCCAGATGATCCGAAGCTGCAGCTCGGCCAGACGGTTGCCCACGCAACGGTGGATGCCGAAGCCGAAGGAGATGTGATGGCGGGGCCGTTCACGGTCGATGATGTAGTCGTTCGGCCGTTCGATGACTTCCTCGTCACGGTTGCCGGAGACGTACCACATGACGACCTTGTCGCCCGCGCGGATGGTCTTGCCGCCCATCTCGAAGTCGCGGGTCGCGCGGCGGCGCATATGGGCCAGCGGCGTCTGCCAGCGGATGGTCTCGGACACCATCGACGTGATGAGGTCGGGGTTCTCGCGCAGCTTCCGGTACTGGTCCGGGTTCTTGTTGAGGGCGTAGACCGAGCCGGAGATGGTGTTGCGGGTCGTGTCGTTGCCGCCGACCGTCAGCAGCACCACGTTGCCGAAATACTCACGCGGCTCCATGCCACGGGTCGAGTCGCCGTGGGCGAGCATGGAGATCAGGTCGCCCGTGGGCTCGGAATTGACGCGATCGTTCCAGAGCGCGTCGAAATAGCCGCGGTACTCCATGAAGATCTGCATCTTGTGCTCGAGGCTGTCGACCAGCCCCTGGCCCGGAACGGCGGTGACGACGTCGGACCAGTAGGTGAGCTTGCGGCGGTCTTCCTGCTTGATGCCGAACAGCGTGGCCAGGGTCATGGCCGTCAGTTCCATCGACACCTTGTCGACCCAATCGAACTCCTCGCCGATCGGCAGGCCGTCCAGGATCGCCCCGGCGCGTTCGCGGATCAGCGGCTCCAGCTTGGCGAGGTTGTGCGGCGACACGGCCGGGCTGACCGTCTTGCGCTGGACGTCGTGCTTGGGCGGGTCCATCGCGATGAACATCGGCAGGGGGCCTTCGTCGCCCTGCTGATCGGCGATGGTGATGCCCGGCTGCGAGGAGAACACGTCGTGGTTCGTGTCCACGGCCATGATGTCGTTGAACTTGGTGATCGACCAATAGGGGCCGTACTCGCTCTCCGCCGTATAGTGGACCGGCGCTTCCTTCCGGAGGCGCTCGAAATAGGGCCACATGGCGTCGTTCTGGAACAGCGTCGGCTGGGCCGGGTTCAGTTTGTCCAGCGGGGTGGCGTAGGCTTCGGCCTCAGCGGCCTTGCGAATGTCGACGGCTCCGTCAGCCATGGTGGTCCTCCCAAGTTTATCAATGCGTAGACCTTAGGTGACGCTGGCGTCAACTTTTCTCTGCATCTCATGTGCAGTATGGCCGACGTCGAGCGCAGGAAGCGCCCCCAGGCGAGGATCTAGAAGACGCAAATGGACCATGCCCGGGTCGAGTTCGTCGATGATGCGGAGGATCCGAGAATCGCGCCCTTTCGCGCGGTGCGAGAGCGCGACCTCGTCGGCCGCGACGGCCTGTTCATCGCCGAAGGGGAGGTGGTCCTCCGGCTTCTGTCCCGCGCGCCGCGGCATCGCGCGCGGGCGGTTCTCATCGCAAGTCACCGCCTGGACTCGCGCGCGGACCTGATCGCCGCCTTTCGGCCCGAGGTGCGGATCTTCGCCGCCAACCAGGCGGTGATGGACGCCATTGTCGGCTTTCCGATCCACAGGGGACTGCTGGCGCTGGGCGAGCGGGCCGAACAGCTCGACGCCGAAGCCCTGCTTTCAAGCCTGCCCGCGCGGGCTCTGGTGCTGGTCGCGAGCGGAATCGGCAATCACGACAATATGGGCGGGCTGTTCCGCAACGCGGCGGCCTTCGGCGTCGATGCGGTGGTGCTGGACGCCGGCTGCTGCGATCCGCTTTACCGCAAGGCGATTCGCGTGTCGGTCGGCGCGGCTTTGACCATGCCCTGCGCGCGCCTCGAGCCGGGCGCGGACCTCGCCGACCTGCTGGCGCGGACTGGTTTCGAGGGCCTGGCGCTCAGCCCGGGCGGCGCGATGCGGCTGACCGACGTCCGCAAGCCAGACCGAGCGGCGGTGATCGTCGGCGCGGAGGGACCTGGTCTCCCTGCGGACTTGATGGCGCGACTGAAGACGGTTCGCATTCCGATGGCGGCCGGATTCGATTCGCTGAACGTGGCCGTCGCCTCGGCCATCGTCCTGCATCATCTGGCCGCTGCCGGCGAGGCCGGCTGAGGCTGGACTCCGATGCGGCGGCGCCCGCATTCTGCCGAAAATTCTACGGAGCAGTCTGGAGCCAAGGCGGCTCTCGGAACGGTACGCCGACCATGATGCAGATGATCCCAGCGACACCACGGCGGCGCTACCACGTCGGAAATCTGCATGCAGACCTCTTGCGCCACGCTCGCACCATCCTGGAAGAGGCGGGTATTGCGGCGCTCAATCTGCGAAGTCTGGCGGCCCGCGCCGGGATCGCGCCCGGATCGGTCTACCACCACTACGCCAACAAGAACGCCCTGCTGGCGGGGCTGGCTGCTGAGGGGTTCGGCGAACTGCGGGCCCAACTCGAGCGGGCCGCCCGCGAGGCGCCTGCCGGGGCGCGCATACGCGGCAATGTGCGGGCCTATGTCGCCTTCGCCCAGTGTCAGCCGGCGCTCTACGCGCTGATGTTCGATCCGGCCAAAGGCACGCATCCAGACGTCTGCGCCGCTTCCGAGGACGCCTTCACGGTGATGGCCGATCTCATCGCCGAGGTCATGGGCGAAGCGCGGCCGGTGAGCGCGGAGGTGGTTCGTCGCATGGCCCTCGCCGCCTGGACCTGCGCGCATGGCGCGGCCTCGATGTCGCTGTCTCGCCCGGATCAGGGGGGCGACCTTCTCGACGAGGTTCTCGCCGGGCTCGAGGCGCTTTTCGTCAGGGCTTGAGCAACAGGCGGGATTTTCTCTACCGATCAGGTGCTTGCACGGGGCTCCTGGTCCTGGGCGCAATGCGAACGTCTGGCAGGTTGGCTGCAGGGGCTTGATTTCAGCGCCCGCGCCCGATGGTTAGGCGCATGTCTCGCCAACAGCGAATCCATGTGGCTGGCGCGGGCGCCTTCGGCCTGGCCTGCGCCCTTGGGCTGGCCGAGGCGGGCGCGGCCGTCACCGTGTTCGATCCGGCCCCAGGGGCCAATGCTTCGGCGGTCGCCGCCGGCATGCTGGGTCCGGCCTTCGAGACGGCCCTGGACGCCTTGGCCCGGCCGCATGTCGCCTTGCTTCGGTCGGCCATTTCGTTCTGGCCAAGTTTCGCTGAGCAGGCCGGGCTGCGGCTCGATCGCCGCGGCGCGCTGGCGGTGGGCGACGGGCAGAGGCTCGCAGACCTCGAACAGGGGCTTGGGGATCTGGGCTTTTCGCCGAAGCGGATCGGCCGGGCGCGGCTGCGCGACCTGGCTCCTGGCCTGTCGGAGACCTTCGGCGAGGCGCTCATCGCGCCTGAGGATTGGCGGATCGAAGCTGCCGAATGCCTTGCCGCGCTTCGGCGACGCGCGTCGGATCTCGGCGTCGCCTTCAGGCCCGAGGCCCTGAGGACGCGCGGCGACGCCGACCTCGTGGTGATCGCCACGGGTCCGTCGCGGGCCTTGCTGGATCTCGCGCCCGAGCTTGCAGCCCTGTCTCCGATCAAGGGACATATTCTGCGTCTGCCGCGCTTCGCCTATTCCGGCTTGGTCGTGCGCGGGCCCCGGGCCTATGCGGCGCCGGCGGACGGGGGCATTACAGTGGGCGCGACCATGGAGGCGGGACTGGCGGATCTCGCCGTGGACGCCGCCCACGTCGACCGCCTGCTCGAGGCCGGGCGCGAGCTCTTTCCCACTATCGAGGCGGACGCTGAGGTGCGGGTGTCGGTCGGGGTGCGCGCGGCAACCCCGGACGGCCTGCCGCTTGTCGGGCCGAGCACGGCGCCGGGCGTGTTGCTGGCGGCCGGCGCGCGCCGCAACGGCTGGCTTCTGGCACCGCTTGCCGCCAGGATCGTCACGGCCTGGGCGACCGGGGGCGATACCGGTCCCCTGGCGCAAGCCCTGGCGCCGGCGCGCTTCGCGGCCGCCTGAACGCGGCTGGGCCGGCAGGAAGGACAGGAGGGGGCGTTGGCAGGGTTCTGGCTGAGCGACGAGCAGGAGGCGATTCGCGACAGCGTCGAACGCACCTGCGACCGGTTCGATGCGGACTACTGGCGCAGCGGCGACGAGACCGGCGCCTTTCCGGAGGCGTTTGTCGAGGCCATGGCCGAGGGCGGCTGGCTGGGGACGGCGATGCCCGTTGAATTGGGCGGGGCCGGGCTGGGGCTGACCGAGGCCACCATCGTTATGCAGGCGGTGGCCCAGTCGGGCGCCGGCTTCTCCGGCGCGAGCGCCATTCACCTGAACATCTTCGGTCCCATGCCTGTCGCGCGATACGGCTCCGAGGCGTTGCGGCGTCAGGCGATCCCGCGGATCATCTCCGGCCAGGACAAGATGTGCTTCGCCGTGACCGAGCCCGACGCCGGTCTGGACACCACGAGCCTCACCACCCGCGCCGAGCGCCGGCCGGGCGGAGGCTGGACGATCAATGGCCGCAAGATCTGGACGAGCGGCGCCCAGCGCGCCAACAAGATCCTGATCATCGCCCGCTCCACGCCGCGCGAGGCGGTCAAGCGTCCGGCCGAGGGGCTTTCGCTGTTCTACTGCGATTTCGACCGAAGCCGGATCGAAGCCAGGCCGATCCCGAAGATGGGCCGCAAGGCCGTCGAGTCGAACGCCGTGTTCATTGACAACCTCGAGGTTCCGGACGAGGCGCTGGTCGGGGAGGAGGGGCGCGGCTTCTATTACCTTCTGGACGGACTCAACCCCGAGCGGGTGCTGATCGGCGCCGAGGCGGTAGGCCTTGGACGGGCCGCCCTCGCCAGGGCGGCGGACTACGCCAAGGCCCGCGTCGTGTTCGGTCGGCCGATCGGACAGAACCAGGGTGTCGCCCATCCGCTCGCCAGGGCCTGGGCCGAGCTCGAGGCGGCCAATCTGATGGCCTTCAAGGCCGCGGCCCTTTTCGACGCCGGCCGGGAGTGCGGCGCCGAGGCCAACGCGGCCAAGTATCTGGGCGGCGAGGCAGGGTTCCGCGCCTGCGAGGCGGCCGTGATGGCGCACGGCGGCATGGGCTACGCCAAGGCCTATGACGTCGAGCGTTACATGCGAGAGGCGATGATCGCCCGCCTTGCCCCGGTCAGCCGCGAGATGATCTTCAACTACCTGGCTGAGCGTGAGCTCGGTCTGCCGAAGAGCTACTGAGCCCGCAGCAGGAGCCTCTGGTTAGCGGCTTGTTAACCATGACATAGGCAAATCCTGCCGCATGGCCGTACAGGGAATCCGGGGAGTCGTCGAGGCTGCGATCCAGCGCGCGTCCAATGCGACGGGCGTCGATTTCGGCTTCCTGATGCGCACCGCCGCCCGGGAAAGCTCCTACAATCCCAAGGCCAAGGCGCCGAGTTCGTCGGCCGCCGGCCTGTTCCAGTTCGTCGAGCAGACCTGGCTGTCCACCCTCAAGCAGCATGGCGCGAAATACGGCTACGCCCGCTACGCCGACCTGATCGAGCGCGGCTCGGACGGCCGCTATCGGGTGGCGGGGGGTGACGCGCGCAAGACGGTGATGGACCTGCGGTTCGACCCGCATGCCGCCTCGCTTATGGCTGGCGAACTGACCGCCGACCACGCGGCCTATCTCAAGGGCCGCACCGGCCGAATGCCGACTGCGGGCGAACTCTATGCGGCCCATTTCCTGGGTCCCCAGGGCTCGGCTCGCCTGATCGAGGCGGTGCGCACCCGGCCGGACGCCGCGGCCGCCTCGCTGTTCCCGGACGCCGCCGCGGCGAACCGCAGCATTTTCTATCGCGACGGACGCGCCGCTACGGTGTCGGAGGTCTACGCAAACCTCACGCGCTCCGGGGGGGCGGCGCCCGCTGTCGAGCGTAGCGCGCCTGCCAATGCGGACGACGGCTTCGTCGAGTACGCATCGGCCCGGCGACTGGAGCGCCAGCGGCAGGAGGAAGAACTGGTCGACATGATCCTGCGCGGCTCGCAGCCGGCCGACGGCGGCGCGGGCAGGTCGGCGACCGGGTCGCTTTTCACCAGTGAAATGCTTCGGGTCCTGTCCGAGGCGCGCGACAAAAGCTGAGACAATACAAAGCGTTTTCTCGCCCATGGGGCGAGGTCACGTCAATGTCATGGCGATTCGTCTGGGCCGCTTGATGTCAAGCTGGTAGCTTAACAACTCGTTACCATTCTCATAGCTGAGGACGAGTTGGGCATGCCGGACACCAGTCTTGCCGATACTGTCGTTGTGGCGTGCGGCGCCGCAGAGTCGTCCCAGCGCATCGTCGGAATTCTTTCCGACGCCGGCGTGAGCGTGATCGGTCCGGTGGACTCGGCGCGCATGGCGCTGGCCCTGGCGGCGCAGACCCCCTTCACCCTGGCGGTGGTGGACTCGCAGCTCAGCGGCGAGCGGGACGGCCGCAACCTCGCCGAGGCGCTGATGAGCACGTGGGGCGTGCGCTCGGTCCTCATGGACGACGAGTCCGAGGGCGATGAAGCCTGGCGCGCCGACTGCGCCCTGTCGAACCGCGTCCGCCGCGCGCTGGCCGAAGCCCGCGCCTGACAGGCGCGGGGACGGACGGCTGATCTCAGGCTACGGCCCCGTCGGCGAACATCGCGTCGATCTCGCCCTCCGAGTAGCCGATCTCCAGAAGAATTTCGCGTGTGTGCTGACCCACGCTAGGCGCCGGCCCGCGTCGTAGCGTGTCCGCGCCAGGGAACCGCGCGGGGGCCGACGGCGAGCGGAAAGTCCCGCCGAGGCCGTCCTCGACCTCGACGAAGGCGCCCGCCGCCTCGGCCTGCGGGTCGGCGGCGACGTCGGCCGGCGTCTGGGCGGGCGCCCACGCCAAGTCCTCCTCGTCAAGGCGTCTGGCGATTTCCTCGAACGGGAGGGCGCCGAAAGCCGCGTCCAGCACGGACACCAGTTCAGGGGTGTTTTCCCGACGGGCGCGGCCGGTGCGGAAGCGTTCATCCTCGACCAGTTCAGGCTTGCCCGCCGCCCGGGTCAGCGGCGGCCAGTCCACGGAGCCGCCGCGCGGATTGACCACGAACCAGCGGTCGTCGGAGCTCTTGTAGAAGTTGGCCAGCGGGTCGAACGGTGCGTGTCGCGGCCGGGCCGAGACGACGCGCCCGAACTTCAACTGGACCGCGAGGTCCGAGCCCACCGTATAGACGCCCGTGCCGAGCAGCGAGGTTGCGACCAGTCGGCCGACGCCGGTCTTTTCGCGCTCATAGAGCGCCGCGAGGATGGCCGAAACGGTCGCGAGAGACGTGATGTGGTCGCCAACTCCGGTGCGCAGGAGGAAAGGGTCCTGCCCCTTGGGCACGGTCATGCGCGCCACGCCGGCGCGCGCCCAGAAGGCGGTGACGTCGAATCCGGGCTTGGCCGCGTCGGGACCGTCCAGGCCGTAGCCGGTGACCTGGGCGTAGATCAGGCGGGGATTGGCGGCGCGCAGCGTCGCCTCGTCGAGCCCGACCTTGGCGAGGGATGCGGGGCGCACATTGGTCAGGAAGACGTCCGCCTCGGCGGCCAGCCGGGCCAGGGCGTCGCGGCCGGCAGGCTTGCTGATGTCGATGGCGACGGCGCGCTTGCCGCGGTTGTCCATTTCGAAGACGGGATTGCCGGCCAGGTCGCTCTTGGCGTCGGCGAACGCCTGGCGCATGGCGTCGCCGCCCGGTCGTTCGATCTTGATGACCTCGGCGCCCCAGTCGCCCAGTACGCCCGCGGCGCCGGGGCCGGCGATATAGGTCGCGAACTCGACGACCTTGAGCCCGTTCAGAAGCATGGCGGTTCCTCCCCCGTTCGCTTCGTCTTAGCGAGGTCAGGCAGGGGGCGGAAGTCGACGGAACGTCAGGCGACCTTGCGCCCCGCCTCGTCCGCCCGCGCGGCCACCGCGTCGGCGACGGCGCGGGCGAGCGCGCTCACGCTGATCGGCTTGCGTAGAACCACGTCGGCGCCGGCCGTCACGCAGTCGGCGGCTGCGTCGGCGTCACCCTCGACCATGGCGATCACCGGAGTCTCGGCCTTGGCGCCCGCGCGGATGGTTCGGATCGCCTCGGCGCCATCCACATTGGGCATTCGGGCGTCGATCATCATCAGGTCGAAGTCGCAGATGCGGGAAAGATCGACAGCACGACGGCCATCGATGGCGTGCACCATCTGATGGCCGAGTTGCTCGAGACTTGCGCGCAGCATGGCGGCTTGGAGGCTTTCGTCCTCAGCGACCAGGACGCGAAGCGGGCCAGGGTTGACGGCCTCGGCGCGCGGCGGGGGCGCTTGCTCGGCGACAGGCGCCTCGCGCGCAGCCGACGGATCGTAGGGCAGCTCGAGACGGAAGCAGCTGCCGACGCCGACCGCGCTGTGGGCGATCAGGTCGCCGCCCATCAGGCGGGCGAGTTGCAGCGATAGCGACAGGCCGAGCCCCGCGCCCGGTACGCCCACGCTGGTGCGCTCCACGCGGTGGAACGGGGCGAAGGCCTGGGCCAGTTCTTCGGCCGTGAGGCCGGGGCCGGTGTCTGCGATCTCGATGGCGATGCGGTCGGAACCGGCGCGCTCGATACGGGCCTCCAGGCGACCGCGAACCGTGAACTTCACGGCGTTGCCGATCAGGCTGACCAGGATCTGGCGTACGCGAAGGGGGTCGGCCAGGGCCGCGCCGGATCCGGCTTCCGCGAGCTCGGCCTCGACGTGAAGGCCAAGCTCCAGGCCCTTGGCCGCGGCGGCGGGACGATGTTGGAGCACGAGGTCCTGCACGACCGCGAGTGCGTCCACGGGCCGACGGTCAACGTGCAGGCGCCCGGTCTCGGCGGTCTCCGCGTCGAGGGTGGTGTCGAGGACGAGGATCAGGTCGTTGGCCGCGGCCAGGGCGGCGGAGAGTTGTTCGCGCGAGGGGGCCTGACGGCCGGAGCGGTCGGCGGCGGCGGCGAGCACGTGTACGACCCCGGCGAGACCGTTGCGGATCTCGTGGGACAGCGTGGAAGTCATCTGCCCGATCAGCGCCAGCCGCTCCCGCCGGCCTGCCTCCTCCTGGAGGCGAAGCTGCCGGGTCAGAAGGCGCTCAAGGGCGACGCCGGTCCCCCA
>Ga0116191_1003906_pt1 | contig 10784 bp, 8 predicted proteins | sample AD_UKC111_MetaG_FD_89897 | JGI IMG/M metagenome (GOLD analysis project Ga0116191, IMG submission 89897) | Active sludge microbial communities of municipal wastewater-treating anaerobic digesters from Hong Kong - AD_UKC111_MetaG | ecosystem: Engineered > Bioreactor > Anaerobic > Digestate | place...
GAGCTATCTTAATGGATATTGGTATAGAAACAGAGTTTCTCAAAGATTATTCGGATGCTTTAGTTTTGAAAGAAAGAGCTAACGTTTTCCTTACTGAAGCATTCAAAGAAGGACTTTTTGAAGTGCAAGATGCTTCTTCACAACTTGTTGCTCCATTGTTAGACGTAAAGCCAGGAATGAGAGTTGTTGATACATGCGCTGGTGCTGGCGGAAAAACTCTTCATCTTGCCTCTCTGATGCAAAACAAAGGACAATTAATTGCTATGGATTTATATGAAAGTAAATTAAAACAATTAAAACTTAGAGCAAAAAGAAACGGTGCATTCAATATTGAATATAGAATCATTGATAGCACTAAAGTGATAAAAAAACTACATGAAAAAGCGGACAGAGTATTAATTGACGCACCATGCAGCGGTTTAGGCGTTTTAAAAAGAAATCCAGATAGCAAATGGAAATTAAAACCCGAGTTTATTGAAAATATTAAAAAAACACAAAGAGAAGTTTTAGAAAGTTATTCAAAAATTTTAAAACCTGGAGGAAAACTAGTTTATGCAACTTGTTCTATATTACCGTCTGAAAATCAAGAACAAATTAAGCATTTTTTAAGTACAGATGCAGGCAAAAACTTTACCTTTGTAGAAGATCATAAAATTTTGTCACAAAACACTGGTTTTGACGGATTTTATATGGCTCTACTTGAAAAAAACAAATCATAATGAAGAAAATTTTAACATTAATAATTGCTCTTTTATCAATTATTTCGCAAGCACAAAATGGTGCTCCAGCTTCTCCATATTATAATGGATTTAACTGGTCACAAACAGGAATGACTTTAAAAGATGCATTAGCAACAAAAATTACAAACACTCACACCAAAGAACTATCTTATTCACAAGTTTGGGAAGCATTAAAAATTGTAGATTTAGACCCTGCAAACTCTAGCAATGTATTACTAGTTTACGGATGGGAGAACGGAACTGATGCAGATGTAACCAATGATAGAACAAGAGCTAAAACCAATAACGGCGGTAGCAATGGGCAATGGAACAGAGAACACATTTTTGCTCAAGCCCTAGGTAATCCAGATTTAGGTCAAACTGGTCCTGGCGCAGACGCTCAAATGCTAAGAGCTTGTGATGTACAAAAAAATGGCTCAAGAGGAAATAGATTATATACTAGCGGAAGTGGTAATGCGGCAGCTGTAGGTAGTAATAATTGGTATCCTGGTGATGAATGGAAAGGAGATGTAGCAAGAATAATACTTTACATGTACTTGAGATATGGTTCACAATGCCTTCCTACATATGTTGCAACAGGAACTACAATATCTACAGACTCTAATGTACCTGAAATTCTATTACAATGGAATGCTGAAGATCCAGTTTCTCAAAATGAAGATAACAGAAACACTTATTTAGGAAATGCTTCAAACACATATGGGCAAGGAAATAGAAATCCTTTTATTGATAATCCATACTTAGCAACGGTAATTTGGGGCGGACCAGTAGCTCAGAATAGATGGCCAACGATATTTTTATCATCTCCAAGATTTGATTTTGCTTCAAAAATATCTGTATTCCCTAACCCTTCTTTTGACGGAAACTTAACTATTTCTACAGAAGAAAACTTAAGTGAAATTGATGTTATCTCTGTAAATGGGCAAATTATTAAAGAATATAAAAATCTTGAAAAAATAAACTCAAACTATAATCTAAATTCCTTACCTAGAGGGTTTTATTTCATAAGGTTCAGTACTGAAAATCAAACAGCTGTTAAAAAAATAACTGTAAACTAAATCAAAACTCCGAAAAAAATCGGAGTTTTTTTATACTTCAAATGATTTAAAAAGGCAGAAAAGATAGATTTTACTTGATGTTTTCTAGTTGTTTTAGTATATTTAGCCCATATTATAACGTGTAACCTTTAATACATTTCAAAAATGTTAGAAGAAAAGAATGATAACCTGCCAGAAGCAGATGGAAACTTGACAAACGAAAATACTGAGTTAGTTCAAGCGGAAAGTCCAGAAGTAATTGAAAACATCGCTGATAACGATGTGATTGAAAATGAAACAATTGTAGAGTTAACTGACGAGCAAGTTGCTGATGATACTCTTGAATTAAACAATGAAAACAATCAATCGGTTGTTGATGCAATTCATGACTACAACGCTGAAGAAAGTGAAGATGAAACACTTAAAGAACGTCATGATATCCCAATGCTTGACTATGAAACATTGTCAATGGAAAGACTTGTTGAAGAGCTTGAAACTCTAGTTTCTACGGATAAAGTCATGTCTATTAAAGACCATGTTGAAGAGATAAAAAAGGCATTTTTATCAAAATATTACCATTTTATTGATGAAAAGAAAGAGGAGTTTCTTAATGAAAATCCTGATAGTACACAAGATTTTCATTATCATTCTCCATTAAAAAATAAGTTCGACCATTTATATTCTAATTACAGAGAAAAGAAAAACAATCATTTCAAAGGTTTACAAGATTCCTTGAAAGCGAATTTGAATAAACGTCTTGAAATTGTTGAAGAACTAAAAAATCTTATTCACAGTCAAGACAGCATTTCTATCACTCTAAAAAAATTCAATGACATTAGAGATAGATGGAAAGTTGCTGGACCTATTCCAAAAGACAAATACAATCATGTTTGGAATAACTATCATTTTCATCTCGAAAATTTTTATGATATTTTACATCTTGATAGAGAAATTCGAGATTTAGATTTTAAAAATAACTTAGAGCAAAAACAAAAAATAATTGCTCGTGCAGAAGAATTACTCAACGAGGAAGATATTTCAAAAGCTTTCAGAGAATTACAAAATCTTCACAGAATTTGGAAAGAAGATATCGGACCTGTTTCTAAGGAACACCGTGAAGAAATTTGGAATCGCTTTAGTGATTTGACCAAACAAATGCACGATAAACGTGAAAGTCTTCAAGAAAGATTCAAGGAAATTGAAAACAATAATTTAGCTAAGAAAAAAGAAATTATTGCTAAAATTGAAGAATTGGCTACTCAAAAAATGAATTCTCACAGCGCATGGAGTGGACAAATTGAAAAAGTTGAAGCGTTGAGAAATGAATTCTTTAGTACTGGTAAAGTTCCTGCAGAGGTGAATGAAAACACTTGGACAGAATTCAAAAATGCCGTAAGAAGTTTCAATGCATTAAAAAATAGTTTCTATAAGGAAATCAAAAAAGATCAAACAGATAACTTATCAAAAAAACAAGCACTTCTTGCTAAAGCATTAGAATTAAAAAACAGCGAAGATTTTAATGCGACAACTCCAATAATGAAACAAATTCAGGAGGAATGGAAAAGCATCGGTCATGTTCCTAGAAAGTTTTCGGATAAACTTTGGGAAGAATTTAGAGCTGCTTGCAATGAATATTTTGACAAAGTAAAAGAGCAGAGAAACGTTATGAGTTCTGAAGAAGTTGAAGCTTTTGAAAATAAGAAAAATTATCTTGAAACACTTCGTTCTTTTGAATTAACAGGTGAGCACAAAACTGATTTAGATGCAATAAAAGCTCATATCGAAAATTGGAAATCATTCGGTAAAGTTCCTTTTCAAAAAAGGCATATTGAGGGCAAATTCAACAAAATTTTAGATGTGTTATTCGAGAAACTTAGCGCTAGCAAAAAAGATAGTGAAATGGCTAGATACGCATCTAAACTTGATAGCTTAGCTCATTCTGATGTTAGAAAAATTGACAATGAAAAAGTTTTCATTATTAGAAAAATAGATGAAGTACAAAGTGAAATTTTCCAACTAGAAAACAACATTCAGTTTTTTGCAAATGCAAAATCTGATAATCCAATGGTGAAAGAAGTTCTTAAAAATATTGAACGTCAAAAAGAAGAATTGGCTACTTGGAAAGAAAAACTAAAACAACTCAGAAATATTTCAGCTTAATAACAAAAAAACCTCGAAATTTCGAGGTTTTTTTATTGAATTTTTGAAGCCAAAAGATAAATAACTGCCATCCTAATTGCTACTCCATTTTCTACTTGATCGAGAATTATTGAACTCGTAGAGTCTGCCACATCAGAGGTTATTTCCACACCTCTATTGATTGGTCCAGGATGCATGATCAAAATTTCTTTATTGAGAGAGTCGAGTAATTTTTTATCCAAACCATATTGCATCGCGTATTCACGAGTAGATGGGAAATAGTTAACATCCATTCGTTCATTTTGAACTCTAAGCATGTTCGCTACATCACACCATTCTAACGCTTTACGCAAACTTGGTTCAACTTTCACTCCAAGACTTTCTATGTGTTTCGGAATTAGTGTTTTTGGACCACAAACTCTAATTTCTGCACCTTGCATTTGAAGAGCATAAATATTAGACAATGCAACTCTAGAATGAAGAATATCACCAACAATCACTACTTTTTTACCTGCAACTTCACCAAGTTTTTCTCTGATTGAAAAACTATCCAATAATGCTTGAGTTGGATGTTCGTGTGCGCCATCGCCTGCGTTAACAATACTTGCTTTCACATTTTTTGATAAAAAATAAGCTGCTCCAGGATTAGCATGGCGCATTACTACCATATCTACTTTCATTGAAAGGATATTATTCACAGTATCAATAAGCGTTTCGCCTTTTTTCACAGAGGATTGCGCTGCAGAAAAACTGATTACATCCGCTGAAAGTCTTTTTTGGGCTAATTCGAATGAAAGTTTTGTTCGAGTACTATTTTCAAAAAATATGTTGGCAATTGTGATATCACGCAATGAAGGAACCTTTTTGATAGGCCTATTAATAACTTCTTTGAAATGATCCGCAGTTTCAAAAATCAAATCGATATCATTTTTATTCAAGTATTTAATTCCTAACAAATGGTTGACTGAAAGTTGAGACATTTTGTAATTGTTGTGTTGAGTTTGTTATAAGTTTTCGGTTAGGTAAACCACGTCTTCGCCATTTTTTTCTTTCCAATAGACTTTAACCTTTTCTTCATTTATAGCATCTACTTGCCTACCTCTGTAATCTGGTTGAATAGGTAAATGACGACTAAATCGTCTATCGATTAAAACCAAAAGTTCAATTTCTGATGGTCTGCCAAAAGACTGAAGCGCTGTTAAAGCAGCATTTATGCTTCTTCCCGTGTAGAGAACATCATCTATGAACACGACTTTTTTATCCTCGACGAGGAAATCAATTTTAGTTTGATTTGCCTCTAATGGTTTATCTTTTTTCCTGAAATCATCTCTGAAAAAAGTGATGTCCAAATAACCTAAATTGATCTTTTCAATATTGTACTCATTTGTCAAAATTGAAGTAATCCTATCAGCTAAAAATATTCCTCTTGGCTGAATACCAATGAGAACTGTATTTTTAAAATCGAGATGTTTTTCAATTAATTGACAAGCCAATCTATGCAGGATGATATTGACTTCTGATGAAGTAAGCAATACTTTTTGACTCATGTTGTTGTGTTGTTTGTACAAATTTAAAATTTAAAATGCATTAAAAGCAAAAAACATAAAAAAAACCATTTCAAAAATTGAAACGGTTATAAATTTATGCATACATCTTTTTTCTTAATTCCTGAATTTTATCATCATCAAGATAATCATCGAATGTCACGTATCTATCAATGCAACCATTTGGCGTTAATTCCAGCACTCTATTGGCAACTGTTTGAGCAAATTCATGGTCATGAGTTGTAAACAGTACAGAACCTTTGAAATTTTTCAATGAATTATTGAACGCTGTAATCGACTCTAGATCAAGGTGATTTGTAGGTTCATCGAGCATCAAAATGTTAGCGCGAAGCATCATCATCCTAGAAATCATACAACGTACTTTTTCACCACCAGACAAAACATTGCATTTTTTCAAAGCTTCTTCACCAGAAAATATCATTTTACCCAAAAATCCTCTAACATATACTTCATCTCTTTCCTCTTCTGTCTTTGCCCATTGACGCAACCAGTCAACAAGATTTAAATCACTTTTAAAAAAATCACTGTTATCATTTGGTAAATAGGACTGAATGGTTGTAATTCCCCAGTCAAATGTTCCGCTATCTGGTTTTAAATTATTGTTCAATATTTCATAAAAAGCAGTTGTAGCACGAGAGTCTTTGGAGAAAACAACAATTTTGTCTCCTTTTGCCATGTTCAAATCAACATCTTTAAACAAGACTTCGCCATCTATTGAAGCCGACAGATTTTGAACATTCAAAATTTGATCACCTGCTTCTCTTTCTTGGTCAAAAATAATCGCTGGATATCTTCTGCTTGAAGGTTTAATCTCTTCGAGATTCAACTTTTCAATCATTTTTTTACGAGATGTTGCTTGCTTTGATTTTGCAACGTTTGCGCTAAATCTTCTAATGAATTCCTCTAATTCAGCTTTTTTCTCTTCGGCTTTTTTGTTTTGTTGCGCTCTTTGTTTCGCTGCTAATTGACTACTTTCATACCAGAAAGTGTAATTTCCTGAATAGTGGTTTATTTTCCCAAAATCAATATCCGAAATGTGCGTACAAACAGCATCTAGAAAGTGTCTGTCGTGAGAAACCACAATTACCGTGTTTTCATAATTGGCAAGGAAGTTTTCAAGCCATGAAATGGTTTCAAAATCCAAATCATTCGTTGGCTCATCCATTACCAAAACATCTGGATTGCCAAAAAGAGCTTGTGCCAATAGCACACGAACTTTCATTTTTCCTTCCATTTCACTCATCAGTGTGTAATGAAAATCTGGAGAAATTCCTAAGTTAGAAAGTAATGCGGCAGCATCAGAGTCGGCATTCCAACCGTTCATTTCCTCAAACTGCACTTGCAACTCGCCTATTCTATCGGCATTTTTATCATCATAATCCGCGTAAAGCGCATCCATTTCAGCTTTTACTGCAAAGAGAACTTTATTTCCCATCAACACTGTTTCCAACACAGTGTGTTCATCAAACATGTTGTGATTTTGGTTCAGAACAGACATTCTTTTGCCTGGTTCTAATATCACTCTTCCCGATGTTGGGTCAATATCGCCTGCTAATATTTTTAAAAAAGTAGATTTTCCGGCACCATTTGCACCTATAACTCCATAACAATTTCCTTGTGTAAAAGTTGTGTTTACCTCATCAAAGAGAATTCTTTTACCAAATTGTACAGATAAATTACTTACTGTAAGCATGTTTTAATCTTATAAAATTCGGTGCAAAAGTAGTGAATTGAGTTTAATAATTTGTGGTGAAAAACTCTTTTAATCTATAATTCTTTCATGACTTTGTCTAACGCCAATTCAAGACTTTCAAAATTGGTTAAAACCTTTAGAATATTACCATTTTTGTCAATGATAAAATGTGTTGGGAATGCATTTAAACTCAAAGTTTCGTTCATGTAGGTTTTCATATTGGGGACAACACTATATGACAACGGTTTCTTTTTTAAAAAAGTTGATAACTGTTGCGGGTTATCTTCTGCTAAACTAATGAACTGAATATCATTTCTAGATTTGTATTTATCGACCAATGCATTGACTTGAGGAAACTCTTTTATGCAAAATGTACAATGAATGTACCAACATTTTATGACTGTAATTTTACCCAAAAAACTTTTGTTGGTTATGGAATTTCCTTCTAAATCTTTGAAATCAAAATCAGGAAACTTTTTACCTTCCATCTTGTAATTATGTAATTCGTCAAAAGCTATTTGAGCAATTGTAGCTCTGATGCTTGTATCTGAAGAAGGTAAAATTTTATAAAGTTGGTATTTGATTTGATTTTGTTCATCAGAAATTTTTACCGGAATAAAATTTCCTTCAGCTAAAATCGTTAAAAAACTTTCTTTCGAAATAACTTTTGAATTTTCATCTATTGGTAAAAAATCTGTTGACAGAAAAATTTGCTCTTTTTGATATTTACTCCATGTTGTGAAATCATTTTGAATATTCTGAATATCAGAAATTTGACAAACTCCACTTAAAGAATACAAGACAGTAAAAAAGATAAATATATTGTATCTCATGATTTTTTTGAAAATTTTTCAAATTATTCACAAAATTCATTAAAAAAATTATATTTGAACGCTTAATTTTTAATTAAATCTACATTTAACTAATGATTAACAGAGATTTTTAAAATGTGTCTATAAATTTGTATTCTAGTTTGAATTAAATGCAGTACCCAAATTTTATTAAATTTATTCTTTACACTTGTTTATCGATTACAATTTTTGGTTGTAAAAAGAAAAATAACGATGGCGAGTATGTAGCGTATTTCGGAGGAGAAATCGTTAATCCAAACAGTCGTGTTGTACTATTTTGTAAAGACGATAATGTTATTGACACTATCAAACTCGACAAAAACAACCGTTTCTTCATCAAGTTTGACTCTTTGGCTCCAGGAATGTATTCTTTTAAACATGAACCAGAATATCAATATGTCTATTTTGATAAAAATGATAGCATAATGGTTCGTGTTAATTCTAATGATTTTGACAATTCGTTGATGTATTGTGGAAGAGGTGATTTGAAAAATAACTTCTTGATGGATTTGTATTTAAAAAACGAAAAAGACAAGAATAAAATGTTTGAAGTTTTTGAATATGACATCAATAAATTCAATAAAAATATAGATTCAACATACCTAGCAACTCAGAAGTTTTTTGAAAAGAAAAAACAAGAAATTCAATGGGATGATGATTTTGATCAATATGCAAAAGCCGCAATGGATTTTCATTACTATTCAAAAAAAGAACTTTATCCAACCATTCACAAAATTAGAACAGGAATTGATGTCTATGAAGTAATTCCAAGCGGATATTATGATTTCAGAAAAAATATAGATTATAATAACGAAAGCCTATCGAGTTATTCTCCTTTTGTAATGTATTTACACAACATGTTGAACAATATGGGTAGCATTAATTATCACAATCATTTCTCTGAGGAAGATATTGCGCTAAAGACTAATATCAACAAACTAAACATTGCAGATACTTTAATCAAAAATGAAAAACTAAAAAATATTATCCTAAATAACATTGCTTTTGGTTACTTATTAGAAGACCAAAACATGATAAACAACAAAACTTTTCTTGATACTTATCATAAATATTCAACAGATAAAAGTAGTAAAAATGAAATCAATAAGATAAGCAATGCTATTCAAAAGATGAAAGTTGGTGGAAATCTACCAGAAGTTATCCTACTTAATCAAAATGATAAAAAAGTATCATCTAATAGTTTTGCAAATAAAAAAACTGTGATTTTCTTTTGGACAGCAAGAGCATACACTCATTTTGAAGCAGCTCACAAGAAAATTATTGAATTCAAAAAACAATATCCAGATTATCAATTTATTGCTATAAACCTTAATGACACGCAAAGTGAATGGAAGAAGATTCTAAAAACTTATAATTTGACTGGAATTACAGAATTAAGATGTGATGATTTTAAAGACATTAAAGAGAAATGGGCAATCAATAAAATCCATAGAACAATTATTCTTGATCAAAATGGAAAAATTAAAAATGCCTTTACCAACATTTTTGACACAAAATTTCTTGAAAATTTAAAATAAAAAAAGGCTTTCAGAATTTGAAAGCCTTTTTTATTATTTATTCCCTTTAGCATAATCTGCTAAGAACTGCGCCAAGCCAATATCCGTTAATGGATGTTTTAATAATCCTAAAATAGAAGACAATGGTCCAGTCATAACGTCTGCACCAATTTTTGCACAATTTACCACGTGCATAGTGTGACGAACAGAAGCTGCTAAAATTTGCGTTTCAAAACCATAGTTGTCATATATATCTCTGATTTCTTGTATCAGATTTAATCCATCTGTTGATATATCGTCTAATCTTCCTAGAAATGGAGAAACATAAGTTGCACCAGCTTTTGCGGCAAGCAATGCTTGACCAGCAGAAAAAACTAACGTAACGTTTGTTCTTATTCCTTTATCAGAAAAAAATTTACAAGCTTTTACACCTTCTTTAGTCATAGGAAGTTTTACCACGATTTGCTCGTGCAATTCAGCAAGCTCTTCTCCTTCTTTTATCATTCCTTCATAATCAGTTGCAATAACTTCTGCACTCACATCACCATCAACTATGTTACAAATATCAACGTAGTGTTTTAGAATGTTATTTTTTCCAGTAATTCCTTCTTTTGCCATCAACGAAGGATTGGTTGTAACGCCATCAAGAACGCCTAGAGACTGAGCTTCTTTAATTTCGTTAAGATTGGCAGTGTCAATAAAAAATTTCATAATATTATTTTGTTGTGTTTTCTAAATAATTGAAGTGCAAAATTATGAATTCAAATCCAATTATTGGCTAATTACTTTTCACTATTCACTAGTTACTTTAGTTTATAGTGGTTCATCAACATCTTTTCATAAACTCTATCAGGCAAAATTCTTTTTAACACAATTGAAAATTTTTGCATAAATGCCCCAACTTTATAGTGAATTTTCGGGTTTTTGTTATTGATGATTTCAAATATAGCTTGAGCCATAATAGTTGGGTTACTACCACTATCTACATGTTCATTCATTTGCTTTAATGTATTGCCATAAGTAGTTTCATAGGCAGAACCATTAATCACTGGAGCATGATATCTTCCTGCAGCAATATTTGTAGCAAAATCGCCTGGCGCAACATTCACAACATTAATCCCAAATGATTTAACTTCCATACTGATGCTCTCTGTTAGAATTTCTAAAGCACCTTTTGAGGCTGAATAAATTCCTCTGTATGGCAAACCCATATAACCAGCGATAGATGTGATATTAATAACC
>Ga0116191_1003907_pt1 | contig 10780 bp, 10 predicted proteins | sample AD_UKC111_MetaG_FD_89897 | JGI IMG/M metagenome (GOLD analysis project Ga0116191, IMG submission 89897) | Active sludge microbial communities of municipal wastewater-treating anaerobic digesters from Hong Kong - AD_UKC111_MetaG | ecosystem: Engineered > Bioreactor > Anaerobic > Digestate...
AAGAAGATCTGCAAGGTGATGGACCTCGGGATGCAGAACGGGTATCCCGTGGTGGGGCTGAACGACAGCGGCGGCGCGAGGATCCAGGAAGCGGTGGACAGCCTCTCGGGTTACGGCCAGATCTTCTACCGGAACACGGTAGCCTCGGGCGTGGTGCCGCAGATCTCCGTGATCGTCGGCCCGTGCGCGGGCGGCGCGGTCTACAGCCCTGCGCTGACGGACTTCGTGCTGATGGCCCAGGGATCGGGCATCATGCACATCACGGGTCCTCAGGTCATCAAGGCGGTAACGGGCGAGGACGTGACGAGCGAGCAGCTGGGCGGCGCCATGACCCACAACGCGATCTCGGGGAACGCCCATTTCTTCGCGAAGGACGAGCATGAGTGCTATGCGCAGACGAGGAAGCTTTTGAGCTACCTGCCGTCCAACAACATGGAAGACGTGCCGGTGAAGGAGACAGCGGACCCGGTGGAGAGGGCGGACGCGGCCCTGAGGGATATCGTCCCGACAAACCCGAACAAGGGCTACGACGTGCGGAAAGTGCTGGCCCTGGTCGTGGACGACGGGGACTTCTTCGAAGTGCAGCCCCTGTGGGCGAAGAACATCGTCACGGGGTTCGGGCGCGTGGGCGGCAAGACCATCGGGATCATCGCCAACCAGGCGATGAACATGGCGGGTTGCCTCGACATCGACGCCTCGGACAAGGCGAGCCGGTTCATCCGGATATGCGACGCCTACAACATCCCGATCGTGACGTTCGTGGACGTGCCGGGTTACCTGCCCGGGACGGCGCAGGAATACGGCGGGATCATCCGCCACGGGGCGAAGATGCTTTACGCGTACAGCGAAGCGACGGCCCCGAAGATCACGGTGATCCTGCGGAAGGCCTACGGCGGCGCCTACCTGGGCATGTGCAGCAAGGACCTGGGGGCCGACGTCGTCCTGGCTTGGCCGCAGGCGGAGATAGCGGTCATGGGGGCCGAGGGTGCCGCGAACATCATCTTCCGCAAGGAGATCGAGGGCTCGTCCGACCCGAACGCGACCCGCAGCCAGAAGATCGAGGAGTACCGGGAGGCCTTCGCGAACCCGTTCGTGGCCGCTTCCAGGGGCTTCGTGGACCGCGTGATCCTGCCCGAGGAGACGCGCCTTTGCATCTGGCAGGCGCTCAACTCGCTCGAGGGCAAGCGGGTCGTCCGCCCGAAGCGGCGGCACGGCATTTTGCCGCACTAGGAGGAAGCGACGATGGGAACCTTGTCGAGCCATTTCCAGGGAATCCCGGGCGGGGTGGTCATGTCGCTGATCGCCTTCTCGATCGTGTTCATCGCCCTGACCGGTTTGTGCCTCATCATCTACGGGGTGAAGTACCTCGCTGCGGCCGTGGACGCCTCGGCGCGGGCGAAGGGGAACACGACGGCGGCGAAGGCCGACGCCCCGAAGGGGACGCAGGTCGTGCAGGCGGTGGCGACCCCTGCGCCGCTGGCAGCGACGACAGCCGGCGAGGACGCGAATCTCCTGGCGGTGATCGGTGCCGTGCTGGCGTCGACGCTGGGCGGGGGTTTTGCCGTGAAGTCCGTTCGTCCGCTGGTGGCTCCGTCCCGTTTGGGCGGCATCTGGAAAGGAGCGTCCCGGATCGAGTCCCAGGAGGGGTTCTAGGGAACGCACTCCAGCGCGTGCCAAGGGAAAATGAAGACCTGCCGCCGTAGGCGGAGGGATAAAGTTCGGACAATCGAGGAGGAAGGAAATCCATGGCCCGGAAGTTTCGAGTAGTCGTGAACGGCAAGAGTTACGAAGTCGAAGTGGAAGACCTGGGAACGGGATCGGCCCCCGCGGCGGCGCCCGCCCCCGCAGCTGTCGCAGCACCGGCACCGGTGTCGGCCCCCGTACCGGTGGCTGCCCGTGCTCCCGCGCCTGCGGCAGGCCCCGCGCCCGTCGCGGCTGGAGCCGAGGTTATCGCCTCGCCCATGCCCGGGAAGATCCTTAAAGTGATGGTCTCGGTCGGGTCGGCTGTGAACGCCGGTGATGTGGTCCTGATCCTCGAGGCCATGAAGATGGAGAACGAGATCATGGCAAACGCCAGCGGGACGGTGAAGGAAGTTCGGACGAAGGAAGGGGACTCGGTCAACACCGGGGACGTCCTTGTCGTGATCGGCTAACGCCGTCGCGGCCAGGGGGAGGAAGGAAGAGATGGAACTCTATCTCAAGGCGCTGGGAAGCATCATCGAGTTTTCGGGTTTCGCGGGACTCACGCCGGGCAACATGATCATGCTGGTGGTGGGCTTCGTCCTGCTGTACCTGGCGATCGGGAAGGGCTTCGAACCCCTCCTGCTGGTTCCGATCGCGTTCGGGTGCGTGCTGGTCAACCTGCCGCTGTCGGGCATCATGGAGCACGGGGGTTTCTTGAAATATGTGTCTTTCGGCACGGAACACGAGCTGTACCCGGTCATCATCTTCATGGGTATCGGCGCGTTGACGGACTTCGGGCCTCTGCTGGCGAACCCGATCACGTTCCTGCTGGGCGCGGCTGCCCAGCTGGGCGTCTTCATCGCGGTCGTCGGGGCGATGGCACTGGGCTTCACGATCCAGGAGGCTGCGGCCATCGGCATCATCGGCGGAGCCGACGGGCCGACGGCGATCTACCTGACGATGAAGCTGGCTCCGCACCTTCTGGGAGCGGTAGCCGTGGCGGCCTACAGTTACATGTCGCTGGTGCCCCTGATCCAGCCGCCCATGATCCGCATGTGCACCACGAAGAAAGACCGGGGGATCAAGATGGCGCAACTCCGCCCGGTGAGCCGGACAGAACGGATCCTGTTCCCGATCATCGCGACGGTGGTCTGCGGGCTGCTTCTTCCGCCGGCGGTACCCCTGATCGGGTTGTTGATGTTCGGTAACCTGCTGAGGGAATGCGGCTGCACGGAGCGCCTGAACCACGCGGCGCAGAACGAGATCCTGAATGCCACGACGATCTTCCTGGGTATCACGGTGGGCGCGACGATGGAAGCGAAAACGTTCCTCACCCCCAATACCCTGAAGATCATCGCCCTGGGGCTGGTCGCCTTCGCCTCGAGCACGGTCGGCGGTGTGCTGTTCGGCCAGGTCATGAAGGTGTTCTCCGGCGGGAAGATCAACCCCATGATCGGGGCGGCGGGTGTGTCCGCGGTGCCGATGGCCGCACGCGTCGTCCAGAGGGAGGTCCAGAGGGAATTCCCCGGGACGTACCTGCTGATGCACGCCATGGGACCGAACGTGGCGGGAGTCATCGGGACGGCCGTCGCAGCCGGCGCCATGCTGACCCTGCTCACGGCGTAGCGAAGAAACCGACGTTCTTTTGCTTTAAAAGGCGGAGCTTCCAAGTCGAACGGAAGTTCCGCTTTTTTTACGCCGGAACAAAGGCCTGGTTAAAAACGGGTATCGCTTCGACAAACCGAAAGGAAGAAAATTAAAGGTACGGACCAAATAACCGTGGGTAATTGGCGGGGACAAGGAGAAAATTGCATCTATTCCAAGGGCAGCTTAAACCCTTGTGCATATCGGCATTGTATGCTGAAATAGGCACGAAGTTTGGTATCCAATTTTCAGGGGGTGGATTGAAAGTGAAGAAAGCTTTGCGTCTGCTGGCGGTTTCCTGCGTGCTCCTGGGCCTTCTGGGCGGCTCGGCGTTTGCCGCTGCCACGTTCATCAACATCGGTACCGGCAGCACGGGCGGGACCTATTATCCCGTCGGGGCCGCCATGTGCAAGATCTGGAACACCGCGATCCCGGGCCTCAAGGCCAGCGCCCAGTCCACGGGCGGCACCGTGCACAACCTGCAGCTCATGGCCAACAAGGAGGCCGAGGCTGGCTTCATGGACGGGCTTTACTACTTTGCCTACTCCGGCAAGGGCAAGTACGAGGGCAACCCCCAGAGCAACCTCAGGGCTTTGGTGCCTCTCTACGCCGAACCCGTCCACATCATGGTCGCGAAAGGGAGCGGCATCAAGAGCCTGAAGGACTTCAAAGGCAAGAGGGTTTCCGTGGGAGCGGTCGCGAGCGGAACCGAGGTCACCGCCAAGGAACTCCTGAAGATTGCCGGCCTGAACCCGGAAAAGGACATCAAGCCTGAGAACCTCGGTCTCGCTGATACGGCCCAGGCCTTCTCCAACAAGCAGATCGACGCCGCCATCACCGTCGGAGCCGTGGGCATCGCCGGCGTAGTCGAAGCCGCCACCATGGGAGTCGTGGAGTTCATCGACCTGACGGACCTCCAGATCAAGCAGGCCAACGGCAGGATGCCGTACTACGTTCCCTTCACCATTCCCGCCAATACCTACAAGGGGCAGACCAGCCCGTCCAAGACCATCGCCAGCTGGAACATAATCGGCGTCCGGAACGACCTGGACCCCGACCTCGCCTACAAGATGACGAAAGCCCTTTTCGAGCACAAGAAGGACCTCGTCAACGTCTCGGCCCGCATGGACGCCATGGTGCCCGAGAACGTGAAGGTCATCCTGATCCCGCTTCACATCGGCGCGAAGAAGTACTACAAGGAAGTCGGCGCTGTCACGATGTAGCGTCCCCGGTTTTTCAGGATAAAGGGATAGGCCCCGGGGGGAGCGGCGGACGACGCCGCCCCCCCGGATTCTGAGAGGAGTGGAACCATTGTCCGAACAGATCGAGAAGAAGCAGGCATCTTTGCTGGACCAGGTTTCCATGGACGAAAATGTCGTCCAGGAGCTTGTTGAAAAGTACGACGTGGAGAGCCGGTACAGGAAACTGGGCGGAACCGCCGGAAAACTCGTTACCGCGTGGCTCGTTGCCATGGCCGCTTTCCACCTCTATACCGCCACGCTCGGCGTCCTGCCCATCGCCATCATCCGGGCCGTCCACCTGACCTTCGCCATCGTAGCCGTTTTCCTTCTCTATCCTGCCACGCAGAAAGGATCCAAGACCTCGGTTCCGTGGTACGACTGGCTCCTGGCGGCTGCCGCCGGAGGCGTCATCGGCTACATCGTCGTGATGTTCAACGACATCTCCCGCCGCGGAGCGTTGCCGCAACCGCACGAGATTTATCTCGGGGCGGCGGCCATCCTCCTCATCCTGGAAGCCGGGCGGCGCATCGTCGGGAACGTCCTGCCGGTTTTGAGTTCCCTGTTCCTGGCATACTGCTATTTCGGCCAGGTGATGCCGGGCATGTTCATGCACCGGGGGTACAGCGTAAGCCGCATCATCCAGCACATGTACCTGACGCCGGAAGGGATTTTCGGCGTTGCCCTCGGCGTCTCCGCAACCTTCGTCGTCATGTTCATCATCTTCGGGGCGTTCCTCGGGAAGAGTGGAGGCGCCCGGTTCTTCAACGAGTTGGCGCTGGCGATCGCCGGTCATTCGCCTGGTGGGCCTGCCAAGGTGGCCGTCGTGGCCTCCGGGCTTCTCGGAACAATCAACGGTTCATCCGTGGCAAACGTCGCCACGACCGGGACGTTCACCATACCGCTGATGAAGCGGGTTGGCTACAAGCCGGAATACGCCGGTGCAGTAGAGGCCTGCGCTTCCACGGGCGGCCAGCTGATGCCCCCGATCATGGGTGCCGGGGCCTTCATCATGAGCGAGTTCCTGGGCATCCCCTACCTCAGGATCGCAGCCGCTGCGATCTTGCCGGCCATCCTGTACTACACGGCCATCTTCGTCAACGTGCACGTCAGCGCCCGGAGGAACGGGCTCCGTGGCCTTTCAAAGGAAGAACTGCCGATCATCAGGGAGGTCCTGAAAAAAGACGGGCATCTCCTGATTCCCATCTTCGTGGTCATCGCTACCCTGCTGATGAAGTATACGCCGGTAGCCTCGGCCTTCTGGGGCGTACTGAGCGTCGTCATAGTGAGCCAGTTGAGGAAACATACCCGCATGGGAATCCGTGAAATTATCGCGGCCATGGAAGAAGGGGGAAGGGGAGCCCTCGGAGTCGCCATGGCCTGCGCGCTGGTCGGGTTCGTCGTGGGGACATCCTCGCTGACCTCTCTCGGGTTGACCATTTCCAACAACATCATCGAGCTTTCCGGCGGAAAACTCCTTCCGATGCTGATCATGGCGATGGTCGCGTCCCTCGTCCTGGGCATGGGACTGCCGACGACGGCCAACTACATCGTCTGCAGTACCATCGTTGCCCCAGCCCTCATCGGCTTGAACGTTTTGCCCCTGGCTGCCCACATGTTCGTCTTCTACTTCGGGATCATGGCCGACCTGACCCCGCCGGTGTGCCTTGCCGCCTTCACGGGAGCCGGCATCGCGGGGGCACAGCCCGGAAAGACGGGCATAACGGCTACGAAGATCGCCCTCGTCGCCTACTTCATCCCGTACTCCTTCGTCTACACGCCCATGGTGCTGCTCCAGAACCCGAACCCCCTGCATCTTTTGATTCTCGTGGGTTCCTCGGTGATCGGCATCATAGCCCTGGCGGGCGCGCTCGAGGGGTGGATGTTCCGCAACCTCCAGGTTTGGGAACGTGTAACGCTCGTCCCACTGGCCGTCGCGACCTTCATGCCCCAGGTCATGGTCAACCTGGTGGCCGGAGCCCTGCTCATCGCGGCGCTGTTCTTCCTGAGAACGACAAGCAAGGGCAAAGTCGAGCTGGCGGAGGGCTAGACTCCCGGCCATGCCGAAAACGTGTTGAAAAGCGGGGATCGCGGCTTGCCCGCGATCCCCGCTTTTTCGTCAGTTACCATCGCTCGGGCTGTTACATCAAATGACAGGCTAGTGCCGCAGGATGTTGCCCACCGGGCAAACGGCACACCAGCTGCGGTGGTTTTTCCAGACCGCCAGGGGTACCGCCACGGCGGAGGAAACGAGGCACATCCTGTAAAAAATGAGACCGAAACTGGCAATACTCGTATTTCCCCACGGGCCGAACAGCCCGGCTTTCCAGGCCTGCAGGCCGAACAGCGCGAGGAAAATAACAAACCCTGTTGCCCACGCTTTCCGCCCCGTCAACAGGCGGGGGATCGGCTTCTTGGGCGAGAGCCTGGACATGACGAGGTCAAGAAAGCTCCCTCGCGGGCAGTAGGAACCGCACCATTTTTTCCTGCGCCCCGAAAGCACTACGACTCCCATGAAAAGGAGCAGGGCAACCCCCGCCAGGGGAAAGGCCCATCCCGCCGCAATCATGAATATATATCCTGCAAGGCTCGCAATGCGAATTTTCAATAGGATCATCTCCCCAGCATATAAATACCCCATATGGGTATATTCTACATGGAGCGTTCGCGTTGTCAAGCCCTCTTGAGGCATAATAATCAGGACTCTTTTTTTTTGTGAAAAGGAAGGAGATTGCGCGATGGACCTTCGTTCCTTCTTCGAACAGGAAGTGAAGCCCGCGCTCGGGTGCACCGAACCCGGTGCCGTGGCCCTGGCTTCCGCCACTGCTTCGAGGGCCCTGGAAGAGCGCGTCCGGTCGATCCGGCTGCGCCTTTCGGCCAATGTCTTCAAGAACGGGATCTCCGTAGGGATCCCCGGAACCCGGGGTTTGCGGGGTAACCTCATGGCCGCCGCCCTTGGCGCACTTTGCGGGAACCCGGAAAAGGGCCTGCTGGCCCTGGAGGAAGTGTCGGCTTCCGACGCCGAGGAAGCGCGAAGAATGGTGGATGCGGGGCTTGTCACGCAGGAGGTGGTCCCGGACGTCCCGAGCGTTTTCGTGGAAGCTCTTCTTTCGGGAGCGGAACACGACGCCTCCGCCGTGATCTCCGGGCGGCACGACAGGGTCGTGGAAGTCCGGCGAGACGGCGAGGTAACCCGTCGACTGTTGGAGGCTGACACTAACCTGAAGGGAAGGCCCGGTTACATGGAACAACTCCTCGAGCAGGACATGAGCGGGCTTTGGGGACTTGCCGGGGCGATCGACGGCGATACCGAGAAGTTCCTTCTCGACGGGGTCCGGATGAACAGGGAAGTGGCGTGCCAGGGAACGGAAACACCCTGGGGACTCGGGGTCGGTCACTCCCTGGCAAACGGGGGGGACAGCCTTCTTTACCGGGTCAAGGCGGTTGCGGCAGCCGCGGCTGACGTTCGGATGGACGGGGGGCCCTGGCCCGTCATGAGCAGCGCCGGCAGCGGTAACCACGGCATCACGGCCATCCTCCCCGTTGCCGAAGTTGCCGAGGCTTGGGGGAGCAGCCCGCGCGAACTGGCGGAAGCCCTGGCGCTAAGTCACCTGGTAACGGGGTTCATCAAGGGACATACGGGGAGGTTGACGCCGACCTGCGGGTGCGTCATCGCGGCGGGTGCGGGGGCCGCTGCAGGCATCGTCAGGCTAGGCAAGGGGACACCCCGTCAGGCCGAAAGGGCTGTTGCCTCGGTTGTTTCGTCCCTCCTGGGGGTGCTTTGCGACGGGGCGAAGGGATCCTGCGCCCTGAAAGTTTCCGCCGGGGCAGGAGAAGCCTACCTGTCGGCCGTCATGGCCCTTGAGGGCTATGGCGTATCCGGCCGGCAGGGGGTCATCGTTCCTGCCCTGAAAGAAACGGCGAAAGCCGTGGGGGAAATCAGCCGTCACGGCATGGCCGCCGTCGACGCAGCCGTGCTGAGGTTGCTGGAGGAGCAGGAAGGGGCAGGCCGTCCTTGAAGAAACAGCAGGGGGCCTGGCTGGCCATCAGCGGTTTCGCTTCACTGGCGCGAAGCCTGCCCCACCGGGCCGCGGTCTGCCTGGGAGGCCTGCTGGGCCTTCTCGCCTGGTTTTTTAGCCGAAAGCGTGTCGATGCGGCAGAACGCCGCTGTGTCAGGGTCCTGGGCATCGGCGTGACGGAAGCCAGGCGTATCGTCAGGGAGTCCTACAAAAACCATGGCCGGGCGCTGGCGGAGATCCTGAGGATGCCGGTGCTAGGAGAGACCATCGAAGAGCTTTATACGGTCCACGGGGAGGAAAACTTAAAGAAGGCGTTCGAGAAAGGGAAGGGCGTGATCCTCCTGAGCGCCCACCTGGGCAACTGGGAGCTGGCGGCTTCGAGGGTTAACCGGATGGGGTACCCGGTGGAAGCGATAGGTGCCGACCAGCGCGACTCCCGCCTGACCGGCCTGCTGGTCGGGCTCAGGGCATCGGGAGGGATTGTCACCATCGGCAAGGGACTCGACCTCAAGGCTGCACTGCGGTGCCTCAGGGACGGGAAGGTCCTGGCGGTCCTGCTTGACCAGGACGCGAAGGACAGAGGCGTCGTCGCCCGGTTTCTGGGAAGGCCCGCCAGCACGCCATACGGCCCGGTGAAGATGAGCTGGAAGATAGGCTCTCCAATCGTCCCGGTTTTCTCCGTCCGAAAAGACGGCGGAATCCACCACGACCTGTTCCTGCTGCCTGCACTGGACATTTCGACTGAGGGCGGGGAAGATTCCCTGAAGGACGCGGTACAGGCCTGTAACGACGTCCTGGGGGAATGGATCGCGCGTTTTCCGGAGCAGTGGATGTGGCTCTACCCGAGATGGAAAAGCACGGTGGGTGATTGAGGCGATGCCGCTGATCCTGGGGCTGGATCCCGGAAAAGACAAGTTCGGGTGGGCTTTGGTCGCCTATGACGGAGGGCTCCGGGCAAGCGGCATCACACCGACGGTCCTTGCGGGGGAGGTGGTGTCGGCGCTTCTTTCCGGCGACCTGCAGCGGTTGTTGCCTTTCCTTCTGGAAAGGCCCGTCGGAACCGTCGCGCCGCAGAACCCTTCCCTGGTCCTCCTTGGCAACGGAACAGCCCGAAAGGCGCTCATCGAAATTCTCGCTTCGATGGAGCAGCCCTTCGAGCTGGTCGACGAGTCAAACACGACGCTGGAAGCACGCCCTCTCTACTGGCGGCTGCACCCCCCAAGGGGGTTTGCCCGGTTTTTCCCGCAAAGCCTCAGGATTCCCGCGAGGCCGGTGGACGATCTTGCCGCCTGGGCCCTCGTACTCCGTTTCCTTTCCAGGAAAGCAGGTCCTTTTCCTACCCTTCCAGCAATACCCTGACGGCCCCTTTTGCCAAAGCCTCCAGGCTTGAAACCGCCATTTCCGGCGGAAGCCCGGCAGCCGCATAGGCGATCGGCGTCTCGGTACACGCCGTGAGGATCGGGACGGGAGCCTTCTCCCAAAGAGCTTCCGCCAGGGGCCGGAATCGACTTGCCGAGTCCTCCGTTCGGTTGGCCTTGACCAGCCGGATGACCTGGTTCACGATGGCCTGTTCGTTATCGTCCGGCCGATGAAGGAGGAATCCCATCCTGGAAGCCCTGGATTCGTAGATGCCGCTGGCCAGGGTTCCCTCCGTCGCGATGAGCCAGCCCCCGGCCGGGTTCCTGGAAACCGCCTCCCGGAGCGTTTCCTCGACGATGTGGACGAGGGGCACGGGGAGCCGGGCCTCGAAACGGTCGATGAATGCATGGGCCGTGTTGCATGGTACAGCGAGAACATCCGCGCCCCAGGAGGCCAGCTTCAGCAAGTCCTCCAGGAGCCTCGCGGAGGGATCCTCGCCCCGGCCCAGGAGCGCTTCCGTCCTGTCCGGGACCTGGGGGTCCGACAGGAGGATCACGGGTATGTGCTCCTGGTCTTTGTCCGCAGGGGTCAACGCGATCAGGAGCTTCAGGAACTCCGCACCCGCCGCGGGGCCCATGCCGCCGAGAACGCCGAGTGTCTTACGCCGGGCGGTCAACTTCCCGCAGTTCCCCTTCCGTCTTCGCTACGACGGCGGCGACGCAGCTGTCCCCGGTCACGTTGATCGAGGTCCGGGCCATGTCGAGCACGGCATCGATGCCGGCGACGAGCGCGACGCCCTCGATCGGGAGCCCGACGGCGGTCAGCACCAGGGTCAGC
>Ga0116191_1003914_pt1 | contig 10762 bp, 9 predicted proteins | sample AD_UKC111_MetaG_FD_89897 | JGI IMG/M metagenome (GOLD analysis project Ga0116191, IMG submission 89897) | Active sludge microbial communities of municipal wastewater-treating anaerobic digesters from Hong Kong - AD_UKC111_MetaG | ecosystem: Engineered > Bioreactor > Anaerobic > Digestate | place...
GACTGCAAATGAAATGTCGGCTGCTTAAAAAATCTATCATTTTTTCTCTTAGGAAAAGTAGTCATCAGGGAGCATAAACACAACTGGTAATAAATGGTGGGCAATTAAACTTGCAATTCGCAGAAGGCAAGGTTAGAAAGTCTTTTTCTTGACATAATATACGGAACAAGATTAAAATGTAAGGGTTAAGACAAATGATAAAACGGCTGCGCCGGCAGCGGACAAGCTGACTTGAATTTGATAGAGTAAAAGGAAGATGGAAGATGTTTGAGAATTTATCGGAAAAAGCCATAGCGGATCTGCAGAATGAACAAGCGGACCAATGGGAGAAGGAAGACCTGTTAGGCAAATGTGTTTCGACGAGGAAGGGGATGCCTTCTTTTGTATTTTATGAAGGACCGCCGACCGCAAACGGCAGACCTGGAATACACCACGTCATCGCTCGCACGCTGAAGGACTCCGTGTGCCGCTATAAAACGATGCAGGGTTTTGAAGTGAAGAGAAAGGCCGGCTGGGATACTCACGGACTTCCCGTTGAGATCGAGGTGGAAAAAGAGCTCAATATGTCCGGCAAGCAGGATATTGAAAAATACGGCATCAAGGAATTCAATCAGAAGTGCAAGGAATCGGTATTCACTTACGAACGGCAGTGGAGAGAGATGACGAAGAGAATGGGTTATCTCATCGACCTGGATCATCCGTATATCACCCTGGACAACAACTACATCGAAAGCTGCTGGTGGATCCTGAAGGAGTTCTTCAAAGCCGGACTGATCTATGAAGGACACAAGATCCTGCCCTACTGCCCGAGATGCGGAACAGGGCTGGCTTCCCATGAAGTGGCTCTGGGATATAAAGAAGTAAAAACCAATACGGTGATCGCGAAGTTCAAGAGGACCGGCGTCGATCATGAATATTTCCTGGCCTGGACAACGACTCCGTGGACCCTGGCTTCCAACGTTGCTCTGACCGTCGGGGCCGAGATTGATTATGTCAAGGCGGAACAGGACGGAAAGATCTATTATTTGGCAAAAGCTCTGGCCGACAGGGTCCTGGGAGCCGATTCCTATCAAGTGCTGGCCGAAATGAAGGGCAAAGAACTGGAATATCTGGAATACGAGCAGCTCATGCCGTTCGTCCAGGTGGACAAAAAAGCGTTCTATGTGACCTGCGCCGACTACGTCACCATTGAAGACGGCACCGGTATCGTTCATACCGCTCCCGCTTTCGGCGAAGACGACTACAATACCGGCAAAAAATACGATCTGCCCGTACCGAATCCGGTGGACGAACAGGGACACTATACGGAAACCATCTGGAAAGGCAGATTCGTTCTGGATCCAGAGCTTGATATCGATATCATCAAGTGGATGGCGGCGGAAGACAAAATCTATGCTAAGGAAAAAATGGAGCACAACTATCCCCACTGCTGGAGATGCGGCACCCCGCTGATTTACTATGCAAAGCCGAGTTGGTATATCGAAATGACCAAGCTGAAGGATCAGCTTGTTGAAAATAACAACACCGTGAATTGGTTTCCGGACTTCGTAGGGGAAAAGCGTTTCGGAAACTGGTTGGAAAATGTCAACGACTGGGCGATTTCCCGAAATAGATACTGGGGAACTCCGATCAATATCTGGAGATGCGAATGCGGCCATCTGGAATCCATCGGTTCCAGAAAAGAGCTGGTCGAAAAGGCGATGGAAGAAATAGACGAAGGGATCGAGCTTCACAGGCCGTATGTGGACGACGTCCATATCAAGTGTGATACGTGCGGCGGAATTATGTCCCGGATCCCGGAGGTTATGGACTGCTGGTTCGACAGCGGCGCAATGCCCTTTGCCCAGCACCACTATCCTTTCGAAAACAAGGAACGTTTCGACGAGGAGCTGTTCCCGGCCGATTTCATCTGCGAAGGGATCGACCAGACCAGAGGCTGGTTCTATTCGCTTCTCGCCATATCGACCTTTATCAAGGGAAAGTCGCCGTATCGCAACGTGCTGGTCAACGATCTGGTCCTTGACAAGGAAGGGAAGAAGATGTCCAAATCAAGGGGCAATACGGTGGATCCCTTTGAACTCTTTGATAAATACGGCGCCGATGCGACGAGATGGTATCTCCTTTACACATCGCCCGCCTGGTCGCCTACAAGATTTGACGAGGACGGCGTCGTAGAGATCGTGAGCAAATTTTTCGGAACGCTGAAGAACGTCTATAATTTCTTCGTGCTGTACTCCAATCAGGACGAGATCGATCCGAAGGACTTTCATCCGGATTACGGAAAAAGACCGGAACTGGATCGCTGGATCCTGTCCAAATACAACCGGCTGATCAGGGAAGTCACCGAGGAAATGAACCGTTACGATCATATGAAATCGGTCAGAAAGATCCAGGATTTCGTAATCGAGGATCTTTCGAACTGGTATATCCGCCGGGCCAGAAGACGCTTCTGGGAAGAGGAACTGACAGAGGACAAGATGTCGGTTTACGCCACCACCTATGAAGTTCTCGTCGGTTTGACGCAGCTTGTGGCGCCGTTTGCACCGTTCATCTCCGATGAAATGTACAAGAAGCTGACCGGCGAAGAATCGGTCCACCTTTCCTTCTATCCGGTTGCCAGAGAAGAATGCATCGACGATACGGTGGAGGCCAGAATGGATCTCGTCAGGGATCTGGTCGGACTGGGCCGCGGAGCCAGGGAAAAGGAAAGGATCAAGGTGCGACAGCCGCTGCATAAAATCCTGGTGGACGGAAAGTATGAAAGCCTTATCGGCGACATGACGGACCTCATCACGGAGGAACTCAACGTGAAGGAAGTCGTTTTTGAAAAGCAGCTCGACCGATATATGAATTTTGGATTAAAGCCGAATTTCAAAATTGCGGGTCCTGCTCTGGGATCCAAAATCAAAGCCTTCGGCGCCGCCCTCGCCAATGCGGATCCGGTCCTAATCGTGGATCAGCTGGAGACCACAGGAGAAGTCCGCCTGATGATCGACGGAGAGGAAACGGTGATTTCAAAGGATTTCATAGACGTCCAGATTTCAGCGAAGGAAGGCTTCACGGTATCCATGGAGAATAACGTATTCACGATCCTGGATACCATCATTACGCCGGAACTGATCTCGGAAGGCCTTGCAAGGGAAATGATCTCCAAGATCCAGCAGATGAGGAAACAGAGGGATTTCGAAATGATGGACCAGATCAAAATCTTCTTCAATGCGGATGATGAAGTCAAAGCTGCGGTTGAGGAGCATAAGGACTACATCATGAAGGAGACCCTGGCTGTCGAGATGATAGCCGTCGCATCGGAGCTTGCGGAATACGATCTGAACGGCCACAAGACAGGGATCGACGTAGAAAGAATTTAACCAAAAAAATGAATGAGGCACCTGTCAAGGGATGTTCTCTTGGAAATCGCTCGCTTTGCTCAACGTTCCGTAAACGGAACTCCTTCGCAAGCAAAGCTTGCTACGCTGTCCGTTTTGCCATCACGGCTGAAGCCGTGGCAAAACGGCGTCCGCTTTCCTGTGAGAACACCCTGACGCGGTGCCTTTTTTGGTTAAATTCTTCGTGAGAACACCCGCTGCACGGCGCTTTTTATATTTTGGAAAATTATTGATACAATATCGGGAATATGGCTATAATAAAGTATAGCGATTAGGGGGGAAAGAAACAGGCCGGATGAGCGGATATAAAAGGATTCCAAATCATATCGGAGTGATACCGGACGGAAACCGGAGATGGGCCGTGGAGCGGGGCATGGACAAGAAAGACGGCTACCAATATGGAATCAGCCCGGGGTTTCAATTATATGAGCTCTGCACCGAAATCGGGGTAAAAGAGTTGACTCTGTACGGGTTTACCGTCGATAATACCAAAAGGCCGGCGTTGCAAAAGGAGGCCTTTCAAAAGGCCTGCGTCGACGCCGTGATGGAACTGGCCGGCCGAAACGCCGAGCTTCTGGTGGTCGGAAACACCGAATCGCCCTGCTTTCCGCAGGAATTGATCCCATACACGCGCCGGGTGAAATTCGGAGACGGCAGGATCAAGGTCAACTTTTTAGTCAATTACGGCTGGGATTGGGATCTGAAATATGAGAACGGTCCGGCATCCAAAGACATATCCCGGATCGACCTGATCATCCGGTGGGGCGGAAGGAGACGGCTCAGCGGCTTTCTTCCGATCCAGTCGGTTTATGCGGATATCTATGTATTGGACGAACTATGGCCGGACTTTTTGCCGGAGCATTTTTATCGGGCTTTGGATTGGTATCAGACCCAGGATCCCTCGCTGGGCGGTTAGCCGGGCGCAGGGTTTCGGAGGCTCAGAGAAGGGTATAATAATATCTATGAAAACAAATCTCAAGGATCTGACGAAAAAGGAACTGGAGCAATACCTCGAAGAGCTGGGAGAAAGGAAATTCCGTGCAAAACAAATCTTCAGCCGGATTTACAAAGGAGCCGACTGCTTTGAAGACATGACGGACCTGCCAAAAGATTTGAGAAACAGGCTGTCGGGACGCGCGGAATTGGAAATGCTGAAAATCCTTCGGGTACAGAGCTCCGAAAAAGACGGCACAAGGAAGTATTTATTCGGCCTGAAAGACGGGAACTCCATTGAGAGCGTACTCATGAAGTACAGATTCGGCAATACGGTTTGCATTTCGTCCCAGGCCGGCTGCAGGATGGGGTGCAGCTTCTGTGCCTCGGGGCTCGGCGGACTGCAGCGAAACCTTACCGCCGGCGAAATGGCGGATCAAATTCTTTCCATACAAAAGGATACGGGAGAAAAAGTCGGCAATATTGTCGTTATGGGCACGGGCGAACCCCTTGATAACTATGAAAATCTCTGCAGATTCCTGGAAATTGTCCATGATAAGGATGGGCTGAACATCGGAATGAGGAATATCACCGTTTCCACCTGCGGTCTGATTCCGAAGATGCGAGAGATCGCGAAGGATTTCCCGCAGATCAACCTTGCGGTTTCTCTTCACGCTCCCAATGACGTCATTCGGAACAGGATGATGCCCATCGGCAAACGGTATCCGATGGACGAATTGCTTGCCGCCTGCAAACGGCATACCGAATTGACAGGCAGAAGGATCACCTTTGAATATGCCCTTGTTAAGGGGTTGAACGACAGTGATAAAAATGCGGAGGAGCTTGCGGCCAGATTGCGGGGTATGAACTGCCACGTCAATCTCATCCCGCTGAACCGTGTCGCCGAAACAGGGCTTCACGGTACGGAACGGTCTGATGCAAAACGGTTCCGCGACATTCTGGAACAGCGCGGAATCCGGGTTACGGTAAGAAGGGAATTGGGCGGCGACATCGATGCGGCCTGTGGTCAGCTGAGATTAAAAAATAATGCCAAATGACTTTCTCGTCTTGCCCGTGGATAGTACTTAGTGTATAATGAGTTAAATTCAAATTTGATTAAAGGGGGCGGTTACTATGGTGAAGTTATTGATCGGTCGGAAAGGCACCGGAAAGACCAAAAGTATGATTCAACTTGCCAACGACCGAGTAGAGAAAAGCGATGGGAGCATCGTTTTTATCAACAAAAATCATCGACTAATGTATGACTTGAAGTACCAGATCCGGGTTGTGTGTATGGAAGAGTACGAAGAGATTACCAACAGCGACGAATACATCGGATTCCTTTACGGGATCATCAGCTCAGATCATGATATTGAAGTTATTTTTATAGATAGCATCCTGAAGCATGCCGACGTCAAACTTTCCGACCTGCCTGAATTCCTGAGCAGACTGAAGGATATTTCAGAAAAGCACGAGATCGAATTTATTGTCAGCATTAGCGCTGCCGCCGAAGAACTCGGTGATATTGTATCACAGTATGAGATATTGAATTAGTTGTTTCCATGTAATAAATATAGATGTATCTGGCGGTGATCACATCACCGCCTTATGTTTGACGGCAGGGATCTGCAAACCGGCCTTATCCTTGAAACATGGTGAAGAAATGAAATCCAACAACGGCAAGAAACTGATTTTTTGGGATCTGGACGGGACTCTGATGCATTGCGGAGCCGACGGTACCAGAGCCCTCAACGAGACATTCCTGAAACTGTACGGCATTGAAGACGCCTTTACCAAAGCGGGAATCGGACATGCGATGGATGCGGTCATTCTGGACCGGATCATGGAGACCAACCGCCTGGACAAGGGAGAACTTGACCTGGTGAAGAAGGAGTATATCGGGATTCTGGAAGCCATTTTGAGCAGAAATCCCAATAAGAGGATCCTTCCGGGAATCCGGGAGATCCTGGATCATATCCGTGACAGCGAACAGAGCTTCAATGCGCTGCTTACGAGCAATCTGCGGAGCGGGGCGGAAACCAAACTGAAATCGGTAGGTTTGGATCGATACTTTCCTGTGGGCGGCTTCGGCGATGATCACGGAGAGAAATGGGACGCCGCGCTGAAAGGAATCCGGGAAGCGGAAGACTACTATGGTATTCCGTTTGAAAAGGAGAATATTTACATAATCGGAGACAGCATCTATGATATCGAGTGCGCCAGAAGGATCGAGGCCGTCAGCATCGGCGTCGCAACGGGCTGGGCGGAATATGACATGTTGAAAGAAAGGAAGCCGGATTATCTGTATGAGGATCTGTCCGACTGGAAGACATTTATTCAGAAACATTTACAGAAATAGAGGAGCCCAATGAAGAAGACGGTATTGTTGATCATGATCTCGGCAACTCTGTTCAGCACCATGGAAGTGGCGCTGAAAATCGCAGGAACCCAGCTGGATGCGTTTCAGCTGACTCTGATCCGTTTTTTCATCGGTGGCATGTTCCTGCTGCCGTTTGCGATTCTGGAAATTAAAAAATATCAAACGGTATTGAAAAAAAGGGATATCTTACATATGCTTGCCATGGGAGTGGTCTGCATCTGTGTCAGCATGGTACTTTTTCAGCTGGGTGTCGAGAATTCGAAAGCGTCTACTGCGGCGGTCATCTTTTGCATCAATCCCATGTTCACCATGATCTTCGTTCACTTCATGACCGAGGAAAAGCTGAACCGCACCAAAGTGACCGCTTTGATCCTGGGGCTTCTGGGCATTGCTTTTATGATCAATCCGTTGAACATAGAACCGGGAAACACGGTTGCCGGATTCGCCTGCACCATCCTGGCAGCCATAACGTTCGGCCTTTACAGCGCTATGGGGAGGACCAGCATCCGCCGTCTCCGAGGCCTCACTCAGACCAGCATCAGCTTCCTCCTGGGATCTGCCGTTATGCTCCCGATCCTGCATGTCATGAACAGGCCGGTCTTCGCGGGAATCACTTCGGATCGGATCGGCATCGTACTTTATATCGGAATTATGATAACCGGACTTGGATATCTTTTTTATTTCCTTGCCATGGAACAATCCGACGCAGCCACCGCATCGGTCGTATTCTTTTTAAAGCCTGCCCTTGCGCCGGTCATTGCGGTGATTGCCCTCCGTGAAGCGATAGGAATCAACGGGCTGATCGGGATCCTGCTGATTATTATCGGCTCCTATATGAATCTTAGAGAACAGAGAACGAAAAAAATAGCATCGGAAGAGGGAAGGATTCGTGAACAAAAAAATAACGATTCAGGATTTTGAAGATACCTTTCGGAACAGGGAACCGAAATCATTAGGGAAATATCAATATTATTCCGTCCTTGTACCGCTTGTTGAAAAGGACGGCGATCTGCATATCCTTTATGAGGTGCGCGCAGAGAACCTGAATAGACAGCCGGGCGAAATCTGTTTTCCCGGGGGAAGGGTCGAAAACGGCGAGTCGGCAGAAGAATGTGCCGTGCGGGAGACCTCGGAGGAACTGAACATAGAGCCGGAAAAGATCCGGGTCATTGCCCAGTTGGACTTTCTGCATACATACAGCAATTTCACGCTGTATTCCATATTAGGCGCCATCGACTATGATGTGGTTTCCGGAACAAAGGTCAATGAAGACGAGGTCAAAGAGATCTTTCTGGTTCCCGTTTCATTCTTTGCTGAAAATGAGCCGGAAATCTATTATTTTGATGTTCTGCCAAATATCGGACCGGATTTTCCCTACGAAAAAATCAATCTGCCCAATGGTTATAATTGGAGGAAGGGAAAATCCACCGTCCCGATCTATCGGTACGGGGATCGGGTCATATGGGGCTTGACAGCCCGAATTACCAACCATTTGATCGATTTGGTGACCGGAAAGATCTGAAGGCCTGACTGGCCTTCTTTATTGTTTTTGGAAGAATTTGAGGGGTTTTTTTCTTTCGGAAGGTCTCCTATACTTTTAAGCAAGGGGAATCATGATTGCATCCGATACTGTTTAAGAGATATGCCGATTTGTTTAGCATGGACGGATCGGCAAAAGTGAGAACTAGAAGGAGGACAAAAATGAAAAACCGATTTCTCAAAGTTACGTTAATTCTTACGATGCTGCTTGTATTGGCAGTGCCGGCTCAGACATTCGCGGCGGAAAAAAATTGCACTCTCAGTCAATCCAATCCATTAAATATTCAGATAAGTAAAATATACGGACAATTATCACAGGCGGCCTTAAGCAAGCTGAACGGAAATTTTGCGCAGCTTGGCGGCGGCAAGATCGATGCGTCACAGATCCAGAATCTGTTGAAGCAGTGCGGTTTAACGACGCCTGCGGCGCCTGCAAAACCGGCTCCGGCAACCCCTGCGGCGCCTGCAAAACCGGCTCCGGCAACCCCTGCGGCGCCTGCAAAACCGGCTCCGACGAAGCCTGCGGCCCCTGCGGCGCCTGCGAAACCGGCTCCGACGACGCCTGCGGCCCCTGCGGCGCCTGCGAAACCGGCTCCTGCGGCCCCTGCGGCACTTGGTTCCTATGAACAGCAGGTCGTTGATCTGGTAAATAAAGAAAGAGCTGCGGCAGGACTTCCCGCTTTAAAGGTCAATACAAAGCTGGCGGCAGTTGCGGAAAAGAAGGCGGAAGACCTCAGAGACAACCATTATTTCGATCACCAGTCTCCGGTTTACGGATCACCGTTCGATATGATGAAGCAGTTCGGCATCAGCTACACTGCGGCAGGTGAAAATATTGCGAAGGGCCAGAGAACGCCGGCCGAAGTCATGAAGGGATGGATGAATTCTCCTGGTCACAGGGCAAATATCCTGAATCCCAATTTCACTGAGATCGGCGTAGGGTATGTAACGGACAGCAACGGCACCACATACTGGGTACAGCATTTTATCAGACCGTAGCAGTTGCGGAAACATTACAAAGAAAACCACATTCCCCGACATAACCCTATAGGGAACAGAAGGGCAAAGCGGAGTGCAGCGCCCTTCTGTTTGTTTTTTGCCGTGGTTCAAACGGATTGAAATGGATAATTTCTCCTTTATCATATATAATAAACAAAGACATTGCATATCAAAAGGAGGAATTGCCGATGAAGTTTCAATTAGCCTTATGTCAGATGAAGGTATCGATGGATAAAAAACAGAACCTGTCCGCCGCGGAAGCGATGATCCGGGAGGCTGCGGAAAAAGGCTCCCAGGTGATCGCTTTGCCGGAAATGTTCAACTGTCCCTATTCCAATAAATATTTCAGAGAATATGCGGAAACGAAGGAAGGGGAAACGGTCCGGTTTCTTTCCTCCCTCGCCAGGGAATTGAAGATTTATCTTGTCGGCGGCTCCATTCCGGAGCTGGAAAACGACAAGGTGTACAATACCAGCTTTTCGTTTAATAAGGAAGGGGAGCTCATCGGAAGGCACAGAAAGATCCACCTGTTTGACATCGACATCAAGGGCGGGATTCGCTTCATGGAGTCGGAGACGCTGACGCCGGGCGATGCCGTGACGATTCTGGATACGGAATTCTGCAGAATCGGCGTTGCGATCTGCTATGATGTGAGATTCCCGGAACTGTTCCGGAAAATGGCTCTGGAAGGAGTGCGACTGGTGATCCTGCCGGGAGCGTTCAATATGACGACGGGACCGGCCCATTGGGACCTGACCATGCGGGCCAGGGCTTTGGACAACCAGATCTATTTTGCGGCCGTGTCCCCCGCCAGAGATACGGAAGGTCCTTATCAAGCCTACGGGAATTCCTGCATCGTCAATCCATGGGGTGAATTCAGCGGCAGGACCGACGCCGGAGAGTCCATCGTATATGCAAAGGTCGATCTGGATTATGTCGAAGATATCAGAAACCAGCTGCCTCTGCTGAAGCACAGAAGACCATCCGCCTATTGATCGGACTGCCGAATTGTAATAATTTTGTAAAAAATGCTTTTGTTCTGGGTATGGATGGGGTATAATTGTCCTAGATTATTTTCTATATCTTAAGGAGGAGAAGAAGAAATGATGAAAAGAGTATTAGCATTATTGTTGGCTTTTATACTCGTATTTGGACTGGCTGCCTGCGGCGGAGGCACTACGGAAGAAGAGCCTGCAGCCGAGGAAACCTACGAAATCGCTATGATTACCGATATCGGGACCATAGACGACAAATCATTCAATCAAGGTACCTGGGAAGGTGTTGTGGCGTATGCTGAAGAAAACGGAATCACCCATAAATACTACAAGCCGACCGAACAGAGTACCGACGCTTATCTCGCAGCGATCCAGCTTGCCGTTGAAGGCGGAGCAAAGGTGATCGTAACTCCCGGATACTTATTTGAAGAACCCATCTACTTAGCACAGGATTTATATGAAGACGTCCACTTCATCCTGATCGACGGAAAACCACATAATGCAGATTATACGGAATTCAGAACCAATGA
>Ga0116191_1003925_pt1 | contig 10740 bp, 11 predicted proteins | sample AD_UKC111_MetaG_FD_89897 | JGI IMG/M metagenome (GOLD analysis project Ga0116191, IMG submission 89897) | Active sludge microbial communities of municipal wastewater-treating anaerobic digesters from Hong Kong - AD_UKC111_MetaG | ecosystem: Engineered > Bioreactor > Anaerobic > Digestate...
CCAATAGCTTTCCCGGCATCGATAAGTCATATGCTATTAGCGCCGGTCGTGAAGTCCGTATCTTTGTTCGCCCTGGCGAAATTGATGACCTTAGTGCCATCAAACTTGCACGTGATATTGCTACTAAGATTGAATCTACCATGCAATACCCAGGTACGATTAAGGTAAATGTTATTCGCGAAACTCGCGCAATCGAGTTTGCAAAGTAGCTAGAAATATCCGCCCATATCTGTTATGATAGGGCGGTTCTCGGGGATTGGCGCAGTTGGCTAGCGCGCGCGGTTTGGGACCGTGAGGTCGAAGGTTCGAGTCCTTTATCCCCGACCACGAGACAACCCGACTTTTATGTCGGGTTTTTTCGTGGTCAGAAATGTCTCGGTTCTTCGACCCAGATCTGCTTGCAAATATGGAGGTCGAAGGTTCGGTGGCACGAGTGAGGTATTCGCAAAAGTTTACTTTTAGCGATGCGAGCGAGTAGAAAAGCATAAAATGCGCTGTCCTTTATCCCCGACCAATAAAATTGCCCACCTTGCGTGGGCTATTTTATTGGACTTTTTATATGAAAGGGTGCATATTCGTTTACATGGATACACTCACAACATCTCAAATAGTAATACTAGTTTTAGCATTAATCTGGGGCATCGGCTGGAAGGGTTGGGCGCTTTGGCGCGCTGCTCGCAACGAAGCAAAAGTGTGGTATATTGTGCTTTTGCTCGTAAATACTCTAGGTATATTAGAAATTCTTTATATCTTTATCTTTTCTCAAAAAGACCACAAACCAGAGTAACAATAAAAAATCCGGGGTGTAGCGCAGTTGGCTAGCGCGCAGCGTTCGGGACGCTGAGGTCGGAAGTTCAAGTCTTCTCACCCCGACCACGTGAAGGCGTATAATGTTTTTTGTATGTATGGCATGATAATTGCCATCGTAGGAACCGGTTTAATTTTACTTACCGGTGAACTACTTTGGAAAAAACGAAAATTAAAAGGTGAGTATGCACGTAAGTTTGTGCATATATTAACTGCAAGCTTCGCCGCATTCTGGCCTTTATTTATATCGCGTTTTTATATAGTGCTACTTAGTATACTGTTCGTCGCAACTGTAGTGGCTGTAAAAAAATTAAAACTATTTAAGTCATTACGTAGTATTCGCCGCGCAACCTATGGCGAAGTATGGTACGGCATAGGCATAGGCGTGGCTGCGGTGCTGTTTCAAAGCAATGCAATCTATGCGATTGCTATCTTGCATATGGCGCTTGCCGATGGATTTGCGGCAATTGTTGGCGTTGGCTTATCGCAACGTGCCAACAGATTTAAATATCGTGGTTCGCGAAAAAGTATTGAAGGCAGCCTGACATTTGTGGCTGTGTCGTTTTTTCTGAATGCCACCTATTGGATATGGCTGGCCGCGCATACTACATCATTTGACACCTCGGCAATTGCTGTTGCGTCATATTGCTTTGTTTGTGCGATAGTGCTTAGTACTATTGAGATTGTATCGCCGAAGGGGAGTGATAACCTCTTTATCCCAGTTACGGCTGGCTACCTATTACTTTTGCCAACTGTATTGTAAACAAAAGTAAGAGTCCGGTCATAAAGACCGGACTCTTACTATGGGGCGAATGAAGGGAATTGAACCCTCGGCCTCCTGTGCCACAAACAGGCGCTCTAACCAACTGAGCTACATCCGCCATTACCTAACGGCGGAGTAATTATATCTGTTAAATGGCTATCTGGCAACAGATATAATTATGCGTGTTGTTCGTTCGCCTCGGCTTCTTGGGCTATTTCGTAGGTTTGGTGAATAGTTCCGTGTGGGTGATGGGCTGGAGCGTAGATAGAGTAGAGCTTAAGTGGCTCATCGCCTATGTTAATAATATTGTGCCATGTACCTGATGGAACAAAAATTGCAGAATCTGCCTCAGCTACCCATTCTTTATTTTGCAGTTCCTTGCTAGGACCCATGACAACCTTGGCTTTACCTTGCTCGATACGCAAAAATTGATCAGTACTGTCATGTTTTTCTAACCCAACCTCTCCATTCACTACAATGCTCATAAGCGTCATCTGAAGATGGGATCCGGTCCACGCGGTCGCACGAAACATGTCGTTTTCTTGTGTAAGCTTTTCAATATCAGTTACCCATGGTTGTGGGCCGTAATCTTGCGTATCCATTGCAACCTCCTCATGGTTATTGTCGAAACATAATTGCTTGGCGCCCCGGACAGGATTCGAACCTGTGACCTTAGGCTTAGAAGTCCTCTGCTCTATCCAGCTGAGCTACCAGGGCATATGGGTCTTGGTGCGGGATACCAGAGTCGAACTGGTCTCTTCAGTTTGGAAAACTGACATATTAGCCGATATACGAATCCCGCAACAGATACGATTATACCGCATTACCTGAAACTAATTGACGATATTTTTAATAATTGTATCTACGGCGGCCTCGGTGTCTGCAGAGCCATCAATACTGACGACATCATACCCATTATCAGCAAATGTTGTGTACTCTTGTGTGAATCGCAAGAATGCATCACCAGAAGGCCCATGGCCACCTTGTTCTTTACGCTGTGCGATGCGTGCCTGAGCTATGGCTGGTTCAATGTTCACTTCAACGATAAGCACAGATAGTACCGTTCCGCACGACACAGCATAGTCTTGTAAGCGGGCAAGTACTTTTTGCAGTGTTTCACTATTACTAAAAGGTTGGTTCCATATAATAATTTTATGCGAAGCAATACCTTCATAAGCCTGTGCTCGTAAAAATCGGTAAAGGTGTAGTGCCGGATCAACGTCTTCAGCAATTTGTTGCTTTACATGCGCAGTATAAGCCGCGCTCGTTTGGTCGACGGCATCTGGATCAATAGAGATTGCTTGGTCAGTACCAAGCTTTTTGTGTAAGCTACTCGCGATAGTTGATTTGCCACTACCTGGTAATCCGCGAATTAAAATAAGTGTTGGGTGGGTCTGTGATGACATATGAGTGTAAGTATATACGTTCGTGCAGGCTGGCTACAACACTTTGCATTGTGGGAACGAAAAGGTAGAATAGAAGCACAACTCTCACATGCAAACAGTAGATCTCCTTACCCAAAATACCGTCATAGTGCTTTTACTAAGCGTACTGTCTTTCTGTTTTGCTATATTACTAACACCAGTTTACACATATTTTGCTTACAAATATAAGTGGTGGAAACGCCCACGTACACATTCGACAACCGGCGAAACGCTCTCCGTCATTGCCAAGTTACGCATAAAGCGAACGATACCTATGATGGCTGGTTTAGTCATAGTGGCTGCGGTAACAATCGTGACACTTGGCTGGAACTTAGACAGGAATCAGACATGGCTACCTTTGGCTGGCCTTATAGGGGGTGGTATCGTTGGCCTTATTGATGACATTATTAATACGATGGGCAAGGGCGGTACAGTTGCCGGTTTGCGGCCACGTGTAAAGTTCGCCATGATAACCGCCGCTGCCGCCGTTGCTGCTTGGTTCTTTTACTATAAATTAGGCTACGATACGGTTCATGTTTGGGGCACGGGTGATATATTTATCGGCTGGTTGCTTATTCCGCTATTCATCCTTGTGCTGGTGAGCACAAGTAATGCGGTTAACATTACAGATGGCATGGATGGCCTAGCTGGTGGCTTATTGACCAGTTCATATGGTGCGTTTGGTGTTATTGCCTTATTGCAAGGTAATTATGGTATCGCCGGATTCTGCTTTACGGTAATGGGCGCTTTGGCTGCCTATTTATGGTTTAATATCGCACCAGCTCGCTTTTTAATGGGCGATGTTGGCTCGTTTTCGCTTGGCATGTCGCTTGGAGTCGTTGCGATGCTAACTAACTCGTTACTACTACTACCAATTATTGGCTTTGTCTTTGTGGCCGAGGCAGGCTCGACCTTACTACAGGTAATTGCGAAGAAAACAGCCCATCGTAAAATTTTTATTGCTGCACCGATTCATCACCACTTCAATGCGCTTGGCTGGGAAAAGACCAAAATTACTATGCGCTTTTGGCTTATCGGCCAAGGCTGCGCAATTGTTGGCCTTGTTATCGCACTTATTGGCGGCTATATCTAGACATCCTGAAAGACGGTAATGTGTGCACCAAGCGAGTTGAGCCGCTCGGCTATGTCTTCGTAGCCACGATTAATCGTGTAGATGTTGCGTAGCGTAGAAATCCCGTCAGCGGCTAATATACCAATGAGCAGTAGTGATGCGGGTCGAAGTGCGGGTGGGCACACAACGTCGGCCCGGCTGAACTTAGTAGGCCCAAACACATACAAACGATGTGGATCAGCTAGTTCGACGTTTGCGCCAATTTTTGTGAGCTCGGTGTAGTGGATTGCACGGTTTTCGTAGATCCAGTCATGAATAAGCGTTCGCCCTTGTGCGACACACGCAATCGGTACAAAATAGGGCAGGTTATCTATGTTAAGACCAGGGTACGGCAGCGGGTGAATCTTGTCAGTAAGAGCGTGTAAGTTGCCGTTATGTTTATGAATCGTAAGATCAACCAAGTCGGTCTTATCATTTTCGGCTTTATAGCGTTCGGTCATCGTAACTTTTAAGCCCATTTTTTTGAGCTTTAGTAGCTCGATAGTTATAAAGTCGATAGGTGCACGTTTGATAGTTATCTTTGAATTTGTTGCCACGGCTGCCGATATAAACAGCATCGCCTCTATCGGATCTTCGGTAGGTGTGTAGGTTATGTTCTTTTTAATGGGTCCAGTGACTCCGGTAACTTTTAGTGAGCTTGTACCGACACCTTCAATACGCACACCAAGTTTTTGTAAGAAGAAGCACACATCTTGCACCATGTAATTCGCACTGGCAAAATCAATTTCAGTTGTCTGGGGCGTTTGAGCTGCCGCCATCAGGGCATTTTCGGTTACGGTGTCACCGACCTCATATAGCGCAAAACGGCCAGCTGGCTTTTTAGCGACGCTAATATTGTAATGACCTTGGGCTGCAACAATATTTACACCAAATTCTTCGAGTGCAAATAAATGGGGTTCAACCGTACGTTCACCAAGCTTACATCCACCTGCATAAGGGATCTTAAAACGTTCATGTTCGTGCATGAGTGGGCCAATTAGCATAAGTACGCTGCGGGTTTTACGCGCAGCGACTTTATCCATTTTATCTAGCTGTAGTGTTTCGGGTCGGCGAATTTCTAAATCGTTGCCAGGGAGCCATTTGACATGTACCCCAATACTTTCAAGCACTTCGATGATACGGTACACCTCTTCGATACGGGGAAAGTTCTTGAACTTAGTGACGCCATGGTTTAGTAACGACGCGCATAGTAGGCCAACGGCCGCATTCTTACTTTTTTTCAGCGTAATGCTGCCATGTAGCTCATGGCCGCCCTCGACGCGTAAATTGACACTACCTTTATCTAAAGAAATAAGCTGTTTGTTTAAAGCTTCGCTTAGACGCCCGAGTGTTTCTAGGCTTAAGTTCTGTTTTCCTTGCTCAATACGGTTTATTGCAGACTGGCTGGTACCAAGTCGTTTTGCGAACTCTGCTTGGGTAAGGCCTCGTTCTTGTCTAATCTGAGAAATTAAATGACCAATTTTTTGATTGTTTGTAGCCATGTTGCCCAAATTATATCAAATATGGTAATAAATGTCAATGTTACACCCATGGGGTATACTATACCTTAGTATGTTAAATGACCCAGTTTTACAAGCACTAGTCGAAGCAGAAGAGAAGCGCCAGCGCGAAGGTTTAGAGCTTATTCCATCAGAAAATTATGTAAGCAGTGATGTGCTTAGTGCGCTAGGTAGTGTCTTTACAAATAAATACTCCGAGGGCTACCCTGGTAGGCGTTATTACGGTGGCCAGCAAAACACTGACCAGGTTGAAATTATTGCTATTGAAGCCGCAAAACAGCTATTTAATGCTGATCATGCGAACGTGCAACCACACTCGGGTGCACAAGCAAACGAATCTGTTTATCATGCATGGTTAGAGCCTGGCGATACGGTGCTCGCAATGGATTTAAGCCACGGCGGTCATTTAACACATGGTCATCCTGTAACAGTGCTTGCCCGGCAATACAACTTTATACGGTATAAATTAAAAGATGTTGAAACGGGTGAAATTGATTTTGATAACCTACGTGAACTCGCGCTCAAACACCGCCCAAAAATAATTTTGGCTGGATATTCATCGTTCCCGCGTGATCTTGATTACAAAAAGTTTGCCGAAATTGGTAACGAGGTCGGGGCCTTACTTATGGCTGATATTGCACATATCGCTGGGCTTATCGCTGGCGGTGTGATGCAGAATCCATTTGATTCTGGTTTTCATGTAATGAGTAGCACGACGCACAAGACATTGCGTGGTCCTCGCTCTGGCCTTATTTTAAGTAGGGGTATTGCCAGCAATCCGCTCGTGGCGCTCGATAAGACAATCGAGAACCTACCAACTTTGATTGATAGAACGGTGTTTCCGGGCGTGCAAGGCGGTCCGCACATGAATACGATTCTCGCCAAGGCGGTGGCATTCCGCGAAGCGCAGACAGATGACTTTAAGCAGTATGCACAGCAAATTGTACGTAACTCAAAAAAACTTGCCGAAGAGCTCATGAACAGGGGTGTTAAATTAGTGACCAATGGTACTGATAACCATTTACTGCTTATTGATGTGCATACATCGTTTGCAATTGATGGTGCTGTTGCCGAGACCGCCCTTGATGTCGCCGGCTTAACGGTTAATAAAAATGTTATTCCCGATGATGTACTACCACCATTTAAGCCAAGCGGGATTCGGCTTGGTACGCCTGCTATTACGACTCGTGGCTTTACCGAAACACATATGACACAACTTGCCGATTGGATTGTCCGCGCACTGCAAAACAATCAAAACCAGGATAACCTAGCGGCAATTAAACGTGAAGTTACAGAACTAGCCCTACAATTTCCGCTACCAAACGAGCGCTAAACTTACAAGTCGTGCTGTTTTTTATTAAAGCGGCGAATACGACCAAGCGCGTTACTTGTGATGCACATTTCGAGCCACTTATCCGAAGGGTGCGCACGTGGGCTGGTAATAATTTCAACGATTTGCTCACTGACCAGAGGTGTCTTAAGCGCCATAAACTTACCGTTAATCTTACCACCGCTCGCATGTTCGCCAACTTGGGTATGAACTGCATATGCAAAATCTAGTATGGTTGCTTGGGCGGGTAAGTCAATTACGTCACCCTTGGGTGTAAATACAAAGATTCTGTCCTGAAAGAAATCTGTGCGGAGTCGCTTTAGATAATCACTTGATGTCAAATCAGCACTCTGGAACTCACGCAGCTGTTCAATCCAGGCAAAACTTTCTTTGTCGGTACCTTTTTGTAGGTGTGTATTTTTATAGCTATGGTGGCTGGCAACGCCAAACTCGTTAAATTCATGCATTTCGTTGGTACGTATTTGCACTTCGACAATAGGGCCATCTCCACTAAATACAGCCGTATGCAAACTTTGATAACCATTCGGTTTCGGCACGGCAATATAGTCTTTGATTCTACCTGGAACAGGGCGCCAGTGGCTGTGAACTGATCCAAGTGATTGGTAACAATCTGCTACCGAATTAACGATTGCCCGCAGCGCCACTAAATCGTAAATTTCATCCACATTCCATTTTTTGCGAACAAGCTTTTTATATAAGCTATAGCTACTTTTAATGCGCTTATCTATTTTTGGGGTGTAACCAAGGGTAGTATGCAAGTCGGTAACCAGGCCTCGATACATTTTTGTAATGGTGGAATCGGCATTTTTTATGAGATCGTCCATTAGCTTTTTAGTGCGTGTGTACTCTTCTGGATAGGCATATGGAAAGGCTAAGTCATTAATAGTGCTTACCAGCTTACCCATACCAAGTCGAGAGGCAAGCGGCGCATGAATCATAATACTTTCAATTGCAATGCGGTGCTGCTTTTCACGGGGTAAGTACTCAAGCGTTTCTAAATTGTGCCATCTGTCTGCAAGTTTTAATATAACGACCCTGACATCTTGTGCCACAGAAACAAAGAACTTGCGCAGGCTTTCGACATGACGTTCGTTACCATGGTATTTAACCTTACCGAGCTTACTCACACCTTCGACGAGTAGCGCGATTTCCTTACCAAACTGTTTCTCAATTTGTTGGGTCGTGACGGTAGTATCTTCGATGGTGTCATGTAATAGTGCTGCGCAGATGAGCGGTGTATCCATGCCCAACTCCAAAATATGATCAGCTACGTGCACGCAATGATCTTCGAAATAGGGTTTACCGTTGGCCCTTTTTTGGCCCTTGTGGGCTTGTTTGCCAAAATCATAAGCCGTCTCTATAAGCTTAATGTCAGCTTCACTTATATCTGGTAATCTTTCGGTTACCCGCCTAATAAGACTCGCTTTATCTGACTCATAGCTTGTCATACAACTATCTCTGGCTCGGGTTCAAGCTCTATATCATACTTTTCTTTTACAGCTGTTTTTATGGTTTGTACCATGTTTCCCAAATCTGCGTACGATTGGGCTGATTCGTTGACAAGTACCAGCGCTTGTTTGTCGTATACCCATATTCCGCGTTCTTTGTGTCCGCGCAGACCTGTCTGTTCAACTAACCACCCAGCTGCAAGCTTCTCGTTGCCATCGGCTTGTGGATAATGGGGCATATCTGGATAAAGTGCAAGCAGGGCATGTGTCTTATCTGCCGAAACGATAGGGTTTTTAAAAAATGAACCAGTATTTGCAATGTGGCTTGGATCAGGCAATTTAATGCTGCGAATTGCCATCACTGTTCGCATAACATCATTTGGCGTCGGATAAAACAACTCACGTTTTGCAAGTTCTTGCTGTAACGCTGGGTAATTTGGTGGGGTGTACATGTCGGACAATTGATTGAGCTGCAGGGCAATTGAGATGATAATGTAGCGTCCGTATTCTGAACTTTTAAAAATACTTGTGCGATAACCAAACCCGCACTGCGAGTTACTAAGCTCAACAAATTGACCATTCTTTGTATCATAAGCATACACGCTCTGTAGGGTCTGGCTGATATCTTGGCCGTATGCACCGACGTTATTAATGGGCGTGGCTCCGGCTGTTCCCGGTATAAGTGCCATTGCTTCAATACCCGTTAGATTATTTTCAATTGCTTGCTCGACGACTGTGTGCCAGTGGGTTCCAGCACCAATGCGCATAATCCCCGACAGCTTATCAATCAGTAGCCCTGGGATTTTGTTAACGATAACAAGCCCATCAAAGCCATTATCACCAAAGACAATATTGGAGCCTTCGCCGATGACAATAAACTTTAGATTATTTGTTTGAGCGTATTCTACCGCCTCTAATACCTCGTGTTCATTGCTTACGGCAGCTACGAATTTGGCAGGGCCACCGAGCCGCATTGTCACATAGTGGGAAAGGGTAGTATCTGGCAAAAAATTCATAAACTTGTATCTAGTATACGCTGTTTTAGCTTGCGATGACTAGCGTGTAGACGTATTATATAGAGGTATTATTTGGAGATTGACCCTTTTATGAGCACGAACCCATATGAAGCTTTTGGGAACAAGTTAAAACAAATCCGCGAGCAAGCAAAAGAGTCTATCGCTGAAGTTTCTGGTGCCGTAGAAGTTGATACGACTATGTTGGCTTCTATTGAGGCGGGTGAAAACCAGCCAAGTGAAGATATCGTATTACTACTCATTAGCCATTTTGCCCTTAAAGAAGACGAAGCCCTTAAAATGTGGGAACTCGCTGGCTATGATCAAGAAAAAACGGGCCTAACTAGTATCGTATCTGATGGAACGGGTACAGCGCAGACTGCATATATTAATTCTTCTGATGCGCGAATATTATATACCGATATCGTACACGTGAACGCTAATCGCTATGGAGTAGTTATTAACTTTCTGCAAGGGCTTGGCCCAAACAGCCAGCCAATGGCAGTATCACGTATTGGTATGAGCCACGAGCACGCGAAAAGCCTACTAGATGTCCTGCAGCAAACACTGAAGCTATCAAGCGAACAAGAAAAAAAGCTTTCAAAAGATTCATAATGCGTAGCCTCTACTACCAAGGAGACAGATCAGCTGTCTCTGTATAACAGCTCAATTGCGTTACGGCACATTGTGCTTAAATCATCGGCGATTTTTACGTCCGGGCAGTCTTGCTCGAAACGTCGCTTAATATAACGAGCATTGCCAAATCCATGCTCTATGCCGATTGTTAGTCTTGCGCCCTCGTATTCATGACGCATTTTCCATTCGGCTAGTTCAAAACGTGAAGTTTGGGCATACGCACGACCGGGGGTCTCTTCTGTTTGAGCGGCCAGCCAAAAGCCAATCACACCAATTCTTCCTGTTCTTCGTAAAAAGTGGGTCTCCCAGTCAACCTGCTTTTCATACACAAATGTCCCTTCAGGGTAATCTCTTCGTGGAGATGCAATAACGACAGTTGGATCAATCTTATGAATAGTAGTGGCAGCTTCAGTCTGCCAGTCTGGTGCGCCTTGAATAGGTCCGGCCAGAAAAATAACTGGACCATGCGTTTCAACAATTTCTGGTGGCTGAAGTAATATTCGTTCGGTCATAATTTAATAATAACAAAAGTAGACGCCAGTTCTGGCATCCACTACTGAGCCTCTATTGGTACGGCATTGTGTACGAATTTGGAACGATGCTAAGAACTCAGATAATCGTTGGTTAGTAAAAATTCATCCTGTTCTTCGTGCATCTTTGAAGGTAG
>Ga0116191_1003928_pt1 | contig 10734 bp, 8 predicted proteins | sample AD_UKC111_MetaG_FD_89897 | JGI IMG/M metagenome (GOLD analysis project Ga0116191, IMG submission 89897) | Active sludge microbial communities of municipal wastewater-treating anaerobic digesters from Hong Kong - AD_UKC111_MetaG | ecosystem: Engineered > Bioreactor > Anaerobic > Digestate | place...
ATAGAAGAAAAGATTTAACAATCACAATTCATTGTTCAAAAATATGGGAGGCAACAGGTTAATTAGTTTGTCTATGATTTGTGATTCTGGGTCTATTATCTGTATTTTCCGTTTATCGTTATTTATATGGTATAAATACATATAAATTGTATCTGGGGGAATAATATTTGTGATTCGGTCTGCCCATTCAATAAGGCAAATACTGTCATCATTTAACCACTCTTCGGAACCAATATCAATTATCTCTCTTTCGTCCTGAATTCGATAACAGTCGAGATGAAGTATAACAGGGGAAGTACCATATTGGTTCATAATTGTAAATGTGGGACTATGTATCCAGCAGTTGCCGCATAGTTCCTTTACAATCCCCTGTACAAGGCATGTTTTCCCTGTGGCTAAATCTCCAATCAGAGCAAGTTTTGAACCTGCATGTAAGCATTTGCCTATGATATGTCCCAACTCTTCAGTTTGTTCGGGAGATGAGGTATACAAAGTAATAGTTTGTTTCGTATTCTGACTTTTATTGGAAGAGTGTATCATATAATTGCAGATATAATTTTGCTTGTTTTTCCCATGAGAAATCTTGCTTCATCACATTAATTTGTATTTGTGATAATATTTCCTTGTTCTTGTAAATTTCCATGGCGTTGGTGATACTTCTGACAATACTTTTGGGAGTAAGGGGTCTAAAAGTGATTCCTGTTGCCCGGTTCTTTCGAATATTGTTAGGTGTTGTGTTAATAACTGTATCTGATAATCCACCTACCTGTCGAACAATAGGTATCGTCCCATAAGCAAACGCATATAATTGAGTAAGCCCACAGGGCTCATATCGCGAGGGCATTAAGATAAAATCACTCCCACCTAAAATTTGATGGGATAATTCAGTATTGTAATCTATAATAACCCTGAGTTTTTGTGGAAAATTTGCTTCCATTTCTTTAAGTTTCATTTCATATTTAGGGTCGCCTGTGCCAAGAATAATGATTTGCAAATCCAATTGAAGAAGTTCAGGTAACGCATTAATTAAAATATCAATACCTTTTTGCCAATAGAGTCGGCTTATAATACCTATTAAAGGGGCATTCTGTTCAGGCAAATTAACCTTTTTTAATAGGCTAGATTTGCAAAGTGTTTTGTTGTCAATCGTCTCTTCAGAAAAATTATACTCAATATATCTATCATTTCTGGGGTTCCAGATAGAATAATCAACTCCATTTAAAATTCCTGACAAATCATCAGAACGAAAATGGAGGACATTATCCAGTCCAAATCCATACTCCAATGTTTGAATCTCAATTGCATAAGTGGGACTTACCGTATTAATTTTGTCTGCAAGTAAAATACCCCCTTTGAGTAAATTCATATCGCCATAATATTCAAAGCAATTAGAATTAAATAAATCCGCAGGTAGCCCTGTTAGCCCATACCTTGTTGCAGGGTATCTACCTTGAAAAGCGAGATTGTGAATTGTGAGAAGCGTATTTGTATTTCGCCAGAAAGGATTGTGTTCAAGTTGTGTCAAGAGGAAAGGAATGGCAGCAACTGTAGCCCAATCGTTACAATGGATGATATCCGGTTTCCATTGAATTCGTTCCATTGCATCAAGCAGGGCAGAACAAAAAAAGGAGAATCTTCGTGGGTTGTCTTCATATTCCCAATCACCGTAGCCATAGACAAAATCTCTTCCAAACAATTCCTCGTGCTCTATAAGATATAGTGGAACATCCGTTTGAGGGACGACCGTTTCCCAGAGCATAGAAAGAAAAGAATTTGTGGAATTGTTATAGGCACAGGGGCATACCGGTTTACAGTCGCATGTCATTTTTAATGTTTTATATTTAGGTAAACCGATTCGAATATCTACGCCTAATTTTTTTAGTGTTTTGGGTAAAGCGTAAGAAACTTCAGCCAGCCCTCCTGTGGATACTAACGGGGATAGTTCTGAAGTAAGATATAAAACGCGCATCTATAAACCTCTCTTTTATTTTATTAAAAACGGGTCTTTTTCTTCCGAAACTATAATATCAAGTAACGGTAATTTTTCTTTTAAGTAATTATAAATGCTTTGAACAATTAGGTATTCCGTCCCAAAATGTCCAGCATCAATAACCGACAGTTCTTTATCTATGGCTTCTAACGCTTGATGATATTTCACATCTCCAGTAACGAGTACATCAATATTTTCAGGAATATTTTTAATTTCACCTCCACCACTGCCACCAATAACGGCTACATTTTTAATTTTTTTTGTCATTTCTCCAATCACCCTTAACGAAGAAAGATTTAATTTATCTTTTACATGATTGGAAAATTCTTCTAATAGAATAGGCTTTTCTAAAGTGCCTTTGACACCTAAGGATATTTTTTTATTCTTGTTATGCAAAGGATAAATATCATAAGCCACTTCTTCATAAGGGTGGGCTTCTAACAATGCTTCTATCACATTATTTAAAAGTTCAGACGGTACTAATACTTCAAATCGTTCCTCTTTTTCTTCATTAACTTTACCTACTTTTCCAAGGAAAGGGCTTGCCTTTTCCGAAGGTAAAAAAGTTCCTACTCCTGAGGCATTAAAGGAACAATAGGCATATTCTCCAATAATTCCTGCACCACAAGAACACACAGCCTCTCTAACTTTTTCGAGATAGTTTTGAGGCACAAAAGTTACTAACTTAAATAGTTGAATATGTTCCACAGGGATTAGCCCAGTAGTATTAGAAATTTCCAATTTTTGAGCAAGAATATAGTTTAATCCCTTTTCTGCTACATCTAAATTCGTATGAGAATTGTAGCAAGCAATTTCTCTGGATATAAGTTGCGCAATTCTTTTGCTATAGGGAGTGTCTTGTGTAATCTTATGTAGGGGTGTGTAGATAAGTGGATGATGGGAAATGATAAGTTTTACATCATTTTGTATGGCTTGTTTTACAATACTATCGGTTATAGTTAGACAGAGCAATACCTTATTAACTTCCCAATCTTTCGAACCTAAAACGAGTCCTACCGTATCATTGGGATAAGCAAGTTTTAATGGTGCCCATGTTTCCATTAAATCGCAAATATCTTGAATGCGAACACCTGCCATCGTTTCATTCCTAATTTTTACATCTTTCTTTTGACTCGGAGAAATATTTTACTTATTTGAATTATTTAGTTCAAAACTAATAGCCATATAACCCACAACGGAGCTATAATCACCAGATGCTTTCGCACTGGTTGAATAATCCAATACTCGCACTTCATAATCGCCAAATGCTGAGGCATATCCCATTGCGGCAATTACCGCAGGTGCTCCACACATGGAGCAAGATTCATTTCGGATACCTGTTATGATTTTGTCCAGGTCTTTATCCATTACTGCTTGAATAGTATTGTTATCTATTTTATTTGCTTGAACCTCAGGGAGGTAATGTGAAAGGTCAGTAGAAGCAACGACTAAATCCCCATCTTTTGCTAAGGATGCAAGAATTTTACCGTATTCATAATGTTCTTTTTCAGGTTCTTTGCCAAACAAAATGGGAACAATGGGTATAATGCCTACACTCACATATAAAAATGGCAACATGACTTCGAGACAATGTTCGTAAAGGTGAGGATTGTTGTTAATGACACAGGGTAAGTGCTCCCCCAAATCTTTATAGGATGGAAGGTCAACAGGAAATTCTCCGACAGGTGTAATAAAAGAATCATATTCGCATAAAGCCAATCCATCAAATAAATAGCGGTGAGACCTGCCTACTAAAAATACCCGCTTAATTTTATGCTCCCGGATTCTTGCAAAAGCACAGCCAGCCGTGGGTCCGGAATACATGTATCCTGCGTGAGGGGAAACAATGGCTAAAACTTCATTTGGAGAAGGAGATACATTCGATTGCTCAATGTAAAGACTTACTTGAGCCAAAAGAGATGATGAATCTCGTGGGTAAAACTGACCGCTAACGGCAGGATACCTTTTAGACATAAATGATTCCTTAATTCGGATTTTTTTATATAATAAATATTATACTATAAGAAGAATTTATGTTATTTAGTTTTTATATAGAAATGGAATAAATATCGGTTAGGATATGAAAGTATATATAAGAATAGTTATATTGTCGCTATTAGTAATGGGATGTGATGTCTCCTCTCATTTTGATTTGGCTTCTCATGGAAATGTCGTTGCCCTGGAAAAAAGATTATTACAAAATCCTGGTATTATTAATAGCAAGGATAACTGGGGCAAGACAATGATGCATTACGCAGTATGTGATGGCAACCAATCTATGTTAGAACTACTCTATAAGTATGGAGCGGAACTTGATATTCAAGATGAAACAGGAATGACCCCTCTTCATGTTTGTGCTATGTGGGATAGAAGAGGACCTGCCCGTTGGTTGGTAGAACATGGTGCTAACTTACAACTGAAAGATAGATTTGGAGATACAGCCTTACATACTTCGGCTGTATTCGGCTCAATATCCACAGGGAAATATTTTAAAGGTGTGGGTATGTCTCTTGACGAGAAAAACAAGGAAGGCTTGACCCCTATAAATTTGGCAGTAAAATATAGAAATTATGACTGGTTACATGAAGTCGGAGGAAAGTAATTTGACAGAGAAAAAGACAAACATTAAACACCCTTATGTAGAGATATATACAGATGGGGGATGTATTCCCAATCCAGGAAAAGGAGCATGGACGGCTATATTAATATATGGTGATAAAGAAAAGGTGATAAGTGGTTATGAGGAACAGACAACAAACAATCGTATGGAACTAAAAGCAGCCGTGGAAGGATTAAAAGCACTAAAAAAGAAATGCAAAGCGACAATATATACCGATTCTGAGTATCTAAAAAAGGGTATGACGGAATGGTTGCCCATCTGGCTAAAAAATGGATGGAAAACCACAAAGGGTAGAGTAAAAAATATAGATTTATGGAATGAATTAATATCATTAGTCGAAAAACATGAAGTAAAATGGGAATGGGTTAAAGGACATAATAACCATCCTCAAAATGAACGGTGTGATGAGACTGTGAAAAGGATAATAAAAGAAAAAATGAATAATGATAAGGAAGAGAAATGAGAGAGCATATAAGATTTAGTAAGTCTCGTGAAAAGATACTATCTCTGTTTCTTCCCTTTATTATTGGCTTTGGCGGTTTATTTATTTCTCAGGAAATAATTGATTCAGAAAGATTAAAATTTGCTACGGCTTTACTATCTATCGCACTACCTACTTTATTCACAATAACCATGTTGATTAAATATCACTCTTCTACCCGAGAAAGAATACTTCTAATTTTTGGGATTATATTGCTTTTTATGTCAGGGATATGGATTATTACGAGAACTTCCATCAGTCCCTCTTTATATGCAACTTTTCCTGAGGAAATCCGTAAATTATCCGAACTTATTGGTTTAGGTAGTCTTTTTTTGGGAATATTATCTTTTGTAATTATTCTAATACGCAGAGAAGAAAATATAGACGAGTTAGCAGAAAGATTTAGAGCACTTGCAGAACATATATCCGAAGGTTATGTATTAAGTAATTCAGAAGGAATCATTGTAGATGTAAATGAACAATTTTGTAGATTCATATCCCTTTCACGGAAAGAAATTATAGGTTCAACTGTGCAAGAAATGACTCGGCGTTATCAAGCCAGCGATATAGAGAGGAACTGGTTATCGCGTAGTTATGGGCTCAGCGGTGAATATGAGGTAGAACTGGAAATAAACAATCAAAGGAAATATTTCTGGTTTCATGGGACACCTATATTTGATAACAAAGGTAGACATAAAGCCACACTTGCAACAGTAAAAGATATTACTGAACTGAAAGTATTATCAGAAAAAGTTCGTCAATATGCAGAAGAACTTGAAAAAAGAGTAAATGAACAAACTCACAAATTACGAGAATCTGAAGAGAATCTAAAACAATTAATTATGACCATGAATGAAGGTTTCTTACTGCTAGACATGCAGCATAAGATTATAATGGCAAACGATTGCTTTTGTTCTATGGTGGATAAAGATAAAGAACAGATTCTTGGTCATTACATCTTTGAATTTTTGGAAAGTGCAGATTTACTTCCTTTGCTTTCTCTTCTTGAAGTCGGGAGGATGAAGAGGCGGAGAGAAATTGCATTTATAAGGTCGGATAAAAAAGAAATACCTGCTCTTGTTTCAGTGTCTATCATCCCTAACGAAAAAGTAGAAGAGACGAAATTCTCTCTTGTTATAGCAGACCTCAGTCAGCAAAAGAAGATGCAAAATGAATTAGAGGAACGAACCATTCAGTTAGAAAAACTCAATGAGGAATTAAGACAGTACGGGAAGAATAAAGATGCTTTTCTTTCAAATGTAAGCCATGAATTGAGAACACCCATTAGCACCATACAAGGTTATATTGAGATGTTGTTGTCTGGGACACTTGGACATCTCAGTTCAAATCAAGAGAACGCTTTAGAGATTATGCTTAGAAATGTTCAAAGATTATTGAGAATGGTCAATGAGATGATTGAATTTAGTCGAATGGAAATTAAAGGATTGCAATTAAAAAAGAAGTTATTCTCTGTAAACGAACTTATTGAGGAAAATGTTGCTTTTAATAAACCCAAAATTATTACGAAACAGATAAAATTAATTGAGCCCTACAAGGATAAGGAAATTTATATTTGGGCAGATAGAGATAAAATGAGTCAGGTACTGGGTATATTATTAAATAATGCTGTAAAATTTACAGGTACAGGTGGAAGTATTGAAATATCTACAAATGTTAAAGAGAACGATGTTCTAGAAATTTCTGTCTCAGATACAGGTATCGGGATTCCTCTGGAATATCAAGAAAAAATATTTGAAAAATTCTTTCAGGTGGATAGTTCTCCTACACGGAAATATGAAGGAACAGGTATTGGATTAGCAGTTGCCAAAGGAATTGTTGAAACACATAGAGGTAAAATTTCCGTTTGTAGTGAGCCAAATAAGGGAAGTAAGTTTATAATTGCTTTGCCGGATTGTATATTCTATGCAGCAGGAATGGAACAAAGAGAAAAAGAGGTATTACCAGAGAAAGTCCTTTTAGTTGATAATGAATCTTCATTGTTGAATTCTTTAATTGAAATAAATGGAGATTGGCAGGGGAAAATAGAACGAGTAAAAAATGAATACGAATCAATTCGTGTCATAAATGAAGTAAATCCTGATATAATTCTTGTCAATACTTATGATAAAGAGGTAGAAAATATTACTTCTTTAATAAATGTGTTTGAAGAAAGACTGTCATTAGAAAATATCCCGATTCTCTTTATTATAGATGAATCAATAAATTTGTCTAAGTCATATTTAAAATCTTTTCCAGAAAATATCCATTTTATAAAGAAACCTTTTCACAGTAAACAATTGTTAGCAGTTTTAAATAGATTATCTCTTGGCGAAGAAATAAGTAAGGTTATAAATGTAAATGCAACGAAAGAACAAGACCATGGAAAAATAATTGTTGTTTATGAACCTGAATCTACTTTAAGGGAACTGATTAATTTTATGATGAATTATTATGGAATATCGTGTGTATTTCCGGAGACTTTTGAAAGTGCTGTGGACTGGATTGTAAAATACTCTCCTTCAGATGTGATTATTGACCTTGACGAAGTTAAGGATGAAGATTTGATAAAATTAAAAGAAATAGATGATAAAATAGATGTCCAAAAAATATACTTAGTTTCAAACAGTCCGACCGAAAATAGGTTAGTTGATAGTAGTAATTATGTCGTGTTGAGCAAACCTTTTCTCTTTGATGATTTATTGCGTTTATTGAAGTTATTACCAGAAAAATCATTAATAGGAAATTAGTAAAAATGATAATTGAAGAAAGTGGATATACGAGAAGAAGTTTCATTTGTAGGTCATTGCTATATGCTGCGGTGGTTACAAATAAAAAGACAATTTCTACAAATATAAAAAAACCAACAGTGATTAGCAAAATATCGGTTAATGCAGGAAATGGGAATATATTATTTGAGGAAGGAGCAGATACTCTTCGTCCTCCAGCAAGTTTGGTTAAATTAATGCTAATGTACCTGGTCGCTTTGAAAATCGATTCAGGAAAGATAAAACTTGAAGATAATATAAAAGTCAATAAAGTAATATACCCTGCCAACAATTCAGATATTCTATTATCTCCTGAAAAAAATTACACTTTAGGCTATTTAATGGACGCTATGGCTGTTATATCCTCTAATACCTCTGCCGTTGCTGTGGCTGAATATTTATGGGGTTCAAAAGAAAAATGTATTGAAGAAATGAATCTTATGGCAAAAAGATTAAAGATGAACTCAACAAGTTATGCTACGGTGAATGGGTATCCCCAAAAGAGCGGAGGGGATTTGGATAGAACAACGGCAAAAGACATTATGCGACTTGCTATAGAATGTTGCAAGTCACCAATGATAATTTCATGGACATCAAAGAAGAAGTTTGTTTTTCAAGACGATGGGATAGAAAGGAATAGCACCAATAAACTGCTGAATATGTATTTGGGTTGTGACGGTTTGAAAACAGGATATACAAAGGCAGCAGGACATTGTATTGTGGCAACGGCAAAGAGGTCAAATACAAGAGTTATAAGCGTAGTGTTAGGGGCTGAACAATCATCTAAAAGATTCAGAATTGCCACCAATTTATTGGAGATTGGTTTTTCTGAAGTATTATGATTTCTATGGAAGGATTGGGCAAAAGTTATCCTCTGTGCCGAGACATGTCGTATAACCACCCATATTAAAGAATTGGATTATCCTCAGCAATTCGGGTAAACTTATTGACCAGTAGGGTAATAGGTAATCGGAACTATGTCTGGAGCAAGTTTGTTCTCCCTGTCCCAATCCAAATCCATCTTCACCTGTTATATCACAATGATAACTTCCATAATTAAAAATCTGTATAACGCGTAATAGTTCTCCCAGAGAAAAACTAAAATCGTGATTTGTATCTGCCGAATGATAAATAATAGTTTCTCCCTCTTCAGGTGTCCCTTCTTCAGGGCAAGCATAAGTGTTAAACAACAACTTCCATGATTCAAGATAACCTGTCCCTCCCGTTTGTGAATCAACGACTCGCAGTGTCCATGTTCCTTGTAAACTTTCACCATGTAAAACACCCAGATATCCAATAGGTTTATAACTACCTGTAAATGGGACTGTTCCATCGGCAATACTCATTTCTGCATTATCATCAAAGTTAGTATTAGATAATAATGTTCCCCCCTGAGCAGGATAAATGAGCAGGAAAACCTCAGTTCCTTGCGGTGAAACAAGTTGTATCAATATTTGTCGTAAATCATTATGAGTTAATGAAACATTAACTATAATGTCATTTAATATTCCCTCATCAGGCACAGTAATATAATACAAATTTTGTGCCATATCTTTTAGTGGGCTATGTGTTTCGCTACCACTTATTTCAAACCCACACGGATAAGTTGTCCCTTCTCCTTCACCCTCCAAAATCCCTTCTATAGGAGTCCCCTCTCCTTCTGATGGAATACCTTCTGAAACACCTTCGTTATACCCTTCAATAAGTCCTTCAGTTGTTCCTTCTGAAGTTCCTTCAATTATTCCTTCAGTTGTCCCTTCGGTAATACCTTCTATTCCTCCTTCTATAATTCCTTCCGTGATACCTTCGGGAATACCCTCTTCACTACTAACATTTAATCGGAAAGGAGCAGAGATAACTGTGCCCTGCGAATCAGTTACCTGACAACGATATAAACCTGCATCTGTTGTTTGAATATTTTTTAAACCTAACATGGGACTGTTAGTATTTAAGAGTGGAATATATTCCTCACTGGCAAGACCCTTAAATTGCCATTGGTAATTTACCGTTCCCATATAACCTGAAATGCCAATGATAAAAGTCGTAGAAGCACCAGATTGAACCGTCCTATCAATGGGTGCAACCCGCCATACCCGCAATCCTTCCCCTTCAGAAGAACCTTCATAACTTCCTTCTATACTTCCTTCTGTTTGTCCTTCCCCTTCGTTTGAGGGAACAGATACATCAATACATGCAAGAAAACCATCAAAAGTTCCACCTCCAAAACTTGTTTGATAAGTGCCAGATGTTATAGGAAGTATATTAGATGCCGTTTCTCCTACCATATACATAACATCTGAATCCGTAATATAAACAGCCCTTGCTTTTTCTTCTCCTTTTCCACCATAAAAAGTGCTATATTGGAGTGGCGAACCATTGGGATTTAAGCATGAAAAGAAAGCGTCCTGATTCCCACCATAAGTGGGTTGCAATGTCCCCGGTATTACAGGAAAATCTCCAGAATAAGTAAAACCTACGACATAAACACGAGAAGAACTATCTAAACCTATGCTAAGAGCCGACTCCGTTTTACTACCACCTAAATATGAACTGAAGATTATCTGGCTTAATGATGGATTTAGTTTTGTAATAAAAATATCTCTCTCACCTCCTCCATAAACAACCTGGAATGAAGAAATGGTAACAGGAAAATTAGTTGAGGAAGTTTCACCTGTAACATAAATATTTCCAGAACCATCTATACATATTGCCTGGCAGATGTCAATAAGACTTCCACCAAGATAAGAGGAAGACAAAACAGAACCATTACTATCAGATATTTCCATTAGAAAAGAGTCATAATTTCCACCACCATAAATAGGTTGTATTGCCCCTTGCATAGTTGGAAAATTAGTAGAAGAAGTATAACCACCTAAAA
>Ga0116191_1003934_pt1 | contig 10724 bp, 10 predicted proteins | sample AD_UKC111_MetaG_FD_89897 | JGI IMG/M metagenome (GOLD analysis project Ga0116191, IMG submission 89897) | Active sludge microbial communities of municipal wastewater-treating anaerobic digesters from Hong Kong - AD_UKC111_MetaG | ecosystem: Engineered > Bioreactor > Anaerobic > Digestate...
CTTATAAAAATTTTGGAGTTTGCGATGAACTCATAATGGTTGATCACTTTAGCGATATTGTCAATGACGATGTTCAGCAACAATTAAGGGATTTGAACAGTATAGTGTTCCCACACGGATCATTTGTGGCCTATGCAGGATTGGATAATATTGAAACTATTTTTAATGTTCCTATGTTTGGAAATAGAGATATTTTAAGATGGGAAGCAGAAAGGGATCTGGAAAGAAAATTGATGACGGAATCAGGAGTTAGAATTCCTCAGAAGATAACCGATCCTGCAAAAATCGACGGCACAGTAATGGTTAAATTCCCTGGAGCCAGAGGAGGAAGAGGATACTTCGTGGCTAACTCAACTGAAGAATTTGATCAAAAAATTGAGGCAATGCTGGAGAGAAAATGGATCGAAGAAGAAGATATAAAAGATGCACACATAGAAGAATACGTTTTAGGATGTAACTATTGTATTCATTATTTCTTCTCAGGATTAAAAGACGAAGTAGAACTTCTAGGTGTAGACAGCAGATATGAGTCAACTATAGATGGTTTAACAAGAGTACCTGCCAAAGATCAACTGGATATAGGTGCAGACCCATCCTACGTTATAACTGGTAATCACCCTGTAGTTTTGAGAGAATCACTGCTTCCACAAGCATTTGACATTGGAGATAAGATTACCAAAGGTGCCAAAAAATTAGTACCACCAGGATTTAACGGTCCATTCTGTATGCAGACACTTGTTAATGATAACCTTGAAATAGTTGTATTTGAGATGAGTGCTAGATCAGATGGTGGAACAAACACCTTCATGAATGGATCATCATACAGCTATCTCTATTACGGAGAACCATTAAGCATGGGTCGTAGAATGGCTATGGAAATTAAAAATGGTATAAAAGAAGACAGATTAGAAGAAATTATAACTTAAACGTCTTTTAAGATGCAGAATTATATAAAATTCGATGTTATCTGCAGATAACATCTTTTATTTTTAATTTAAAGTGATATTAAAACAACTTATAATGAAAAAGATATTCTTCTCTTTGTATTAAGATGTCTTTAATTTTCCCTGAAGTTTTTTGTTCTTTTAGAACAAGAATTGATCTATACATATTTATTAAAATAATTTAAAAACTTATAATACCTCAAAAGGTAAAATCATAGGACTTCTAGTAACTTATATTTCTTAAATGGCATAAAATTAAAGAAATAAAAAAAAATCTGTACTATTCATAGGGAAATACATAATGTCTAAATGGCTCTTTATCTCTATCTTCATAAAGTTTAATACTGAATTTAAGTGAGGGTTTTGAGTACCAGTATTTTGTTAATGGAGCTATGTTAGTTTCAATTATTCTTCTTTGTTCGGATGTTAATTTTTGATATCTAAGTTTTAATTCAACCTTATCTTCATCTGCAATGTTGATATCTTCTAACTTAACATCCACATGTGGAATTAAACTCATCATAACAGGACGTCCCCATTCTTGAGCATTATCACAAAATACTAATAAAAATGCAAATGGAAACTGGTCAATTCTAAGTTTCCCAAGTTTAGAATAAAATACTTCAGTATGTAGTGCAATTGCGCAACAGGCTTCTTTAAGTAACATTTCTTCTATATCTAATATATTCATCAGCATTAATCCGCTCATGACCCCATGATCATGATCTTCTATAAATGTGTCTTTAAGGATATTTGCAATTTTATCTTTTGGTTTATTTGAATTATCGGAAATTAATTCAAGTAATTTAACTTTTTCAATTTCATATTGTGTAAATATATCTGCCCAGTTAATGTTGAATTTAGAAGGCACCGCTACTCTTAAAAAATAGTTTTTTAGCCAACCTTCCATCTTTCCAACCGAATAACTAAAGTCATGGAACATTGAAGTAATAAACCACACTTTTAAAACATCTTCTAAATCATAATCCGGATTTATATTCTGTAAATGTTTTAAAAGCTGTTTGCGAAGCGATTTTTTTTCATTAATTAAATAGTATCCTAATAAAAATACCTGAAATTGATGTATGAAATGTTCTCTGTATTTAACATCAGTCCCTAAAAGTGGTTCAAAGGCAGGTCCAATGTTATCTATGATATCCAGAACCGCATATAGATTTAAAGCCTGTGCAATATCACTAACAAGCTTTGTCACCCTATTATAAATTCTGTCAATTCCACCTATATCCTCAATTTCTATTTCAAGTTTACTATAAAACTCATTTAGCTGTTTTTGAATTTCCTTATTAATTTGTGGACCTTTAATTTCTAATTCATTTATCTTTTTTAATATTTCAGTTCCATACAGTTTCTTATAGGTATATGACTTATATATGATGTTTTGAATTGCTATTACGATACTATCTGCAAGAATTGTTAAAATCTCATTATGTCTATCAGTAAAACAGTAAATTTTAGAGTTATTGAATTCATTAAATTGTTTTATAGAATCACTTAATCTGTGATTTTCAATTTTTATTATTCCTACAGGTTCTTCACCATGTTTTTTTAATATAGGAACTTGAACAATAGAAGTACAAATTTCTTGAGGGCCCCAGTAACTTCCTCTCCATTCTGGATGTTCCCATATTTCTTCTCCTTGTAAAGGAGGTATGAATTCTTTGGATTTTAAGGTGTATGCAGTTATTCCCATTGGTAGTTCTCCCTTCTCTACCAACTCTACTAAATCATCACCCATTTCTCTAACAATATGTATTAGAGATTTTTGTTTTTCCCATATTGCATCTATTAATGTTTTTCCTTCTTTTAACAGGCTGTTTTCATATTTTTCAAGATTTTCTTTACTGTAGTTGCATTTTTCAATGAAATATCGCCTTAGATAGGCTATTATTTTTCTTTTTCCCTCACCTTTTTTAGTGAATGGGTTTCTTTTAGGAACATAATATTCTGCTTCCTCTTCTTTTAGAATCCTACCTATTTTTCCAGAAGTAGAATATAATCTTAGTATTTTTCCTTTCTTATTTTCGGACTCTTCTAATAAGAATATGCTGCAGGATTTGGCTTCTGTATTTTCAGCACCTATTTCAACTATTTCGTCTAAAAAGTTTTTTAAATCATTAGAATTCAAGGCAGCTTGTAATATTTGACGAATTAAGTCTCTTATTTTTCCAGAATAATTCTCAACTTCAGCATTTTTTAACATTTTACCACCTCAAAATGTTAAAATACAATATTAATTATTCATGAAATTACAAAAGTTAATAATTTATTTTAACAGTACTTTATTCAATTAATTGGAAATACAATATTTCAATTAAACTGTATTACAAAAAATATCAATAAATGCTAAGATAAAACACAATAGACCTACGAAATTCAATTTTAGAGAGTAAATAAACCATACCAAATTAATTAAAAACAATAATTAAAGGAAAAAATGATTAAGTTATCTGAACTTTTGTCATTCTCTCTTCAGGTTTAAGCTCTCTTTTCGGTATTTTAAGTTCAAGGACTCCATTTTTCATTGTTCCTTTAACTTTTGATGGATCAACTTCTTCAGGGAAATTGATAGTCCTCTGACATGATGCGTAAGTTCTTTCTCTGTGGAGATAGTTTTCGGACTTTTCTTCCAATTCTGACTTCTTCTCTGCGTTAAGGGTCAACACGTCTTTATTTAATTCGACATTAATGTCTTCCTTGTTAAAACCGGGAAGTTCACTTTTCACAATATATTGGTCCTCTTTATCTATTACATCAACCAAAGGTACCCTAGTTGGAAGATTATCACTTTTTTTTGGGATATATGTTCTCATGGGTAAAAATGGAGCCATCAAATCCTCAATTGAATTTCTAAAGTCTTCAAAAATTGTATCAAATCCACTTAAAAGTTCGTTCTCTTTGGTTGATTGTTTTACTAGAGTTTGTTCTCCTCGGGAGGGAGATTCAACGGTTTCTTTTCTTTTGGAGTTAGCCATATCATCCACCTCCTAAAGTACTCTTAATTTAAAAATAGTTTTATAATTTGCATTATAATATATAGTAAATTTCATATAAATATTTTTTGGATCAGTATTATATAATTCAGGTATGTTTTAATGCTTCTAATTCTCTTAAAGGCCATATCATAGAATTGTTTCAGTAATACTTATTTTTCTGAAGGATTTTTTTTCGCTTAGTTACAATTTTATATATATTGAATTATTAAATTTAGATATGAAAAATTTTTTTTATCCTTTATGAAAGATATTTAATAAATTCTTTTAATATATGTATTTTATATTCCTCTTTTTAGTATCTATTTAATTAAGTGTTGACTTTTTATTTTAAAGGATTGTAATGTGGTTCTATCTTAAAAGATATTAATTAAATAGCCAGGAGTAATCGTTTGAAATGAAATTAGATAACTAAATATATTAAAGAGGCTTATCACAATAACTTGTTAAAAACTAGCATCTTCTTCAGTATAGATTTATATTTAGATACTTTAAAAAGCTAAATTATAAAATTGTAACTATAAGAATTATTGTTCTATTTATTATATGAGTTTAATCAAAATATAACTGGTTACTATGAGTGAATTTATAGCACTATTTTTTGTTGCCGCGTTTCTGTCTGTAGTAGTAGGCACGGTGGCAGGGTTTGGAACATCGACAATTTTCCTTCCCATTGCATTATTATTCGTGGATTTTAGAACCGCACTTGTATTGGTAGCAATTTCCCATATTTCGGGTAATGCGGGTGCAATAACTTTTTTTCGTCATGGTCTGGACAGAAAACTGATACTGCTTTTCGGTCTGCCCAGCATAATTTTAACAATTCTTGGAGCTTATCTTGTAATTTATGTTCCTCAAGATATTTTACAGATCTGCCTGGGTGTTTTTCTTTTGATATTTTCCATTTATTCCCTATTAAATCCTGATTTTAAAGTTGCTGCTGCAAAAATAAACACAATAATTGGGGGAATTTTATCTGGATTTTTGCAGGGATTACTTGGGGTTGGAGGTCCTTTAAGGGGAGCTTTTCTCATCTCATATAATCTTGATAAATTCAAATATATAGCTACATTAGCTGCAACTGCAGTTATCATTGATGCAACCAGAATTCCCATCTATTTTGCAAACGGTCTTCTTGAACCTCAATTTTTTTATTATGTACCTTTTCTTGTAGTAGTTGGGATTGCAGGTTCTTATACAGGTAAAAAGATTGTTAATAAAATTCCGCAAAACATCTTCAAAAAGGTTGTTCTTGTTGGGATTGCTCTTGCAAGCATGCTGTTAATTTATGGAGGTTTGATAACGGTTATAGGATAGAAAAATTATGACATTAACTCTAATAACTGTTAAAATATCTACTTAGAATTATTCTTTGAAAAATAAACTTTTTTATAAAAATACTCTTAAGTTAAATACAACATAATATAAAATGAGAACTTGATTATACGTTGATTTTGTACAAAATAGTAAGGTGTGTTAAGTGGATAGTAGTGAAGCAGTTTATAAAGCCCTTAAAGAAGCAGGAATAGATTTTGTGGCTAGTTTACCATGTGTAAATCTTGGAAAAATCATGGAACTTGTAGATTGTGATGAAGACATTATCCATGTCCCTGTAACAAGAGAGGAAGAAGGATTTGGGATATGTGCAGGGGCATTTTTCGGCGGAAAAAAACCTGCAATCTTAATGCAAAATTCAGGACTTGGAAATTCAGTTAATGTGCTTGCATCTTTATATGAACTTTACAGAATCCCCATACTTATGATAATGAGCCATAGAGGTACTGAAGGGGAATTTATGAGTGCTCAAATTCCTATGGGAAATGCAACACCAGGAATTTTAGATGCACTGAATATTGCATACTTAAATCCTAAAACCCCCGAAGAAGCCCTTGAAGTTATTCCACAAGCATGGAAACTCTCTGAAATGGGTGGAGCTCCAATTGGAATATTACTGGAAATTCCATTCTGGAAATAAAAAATTAGTGGTGATGTTATGGAACGTATTGAAGCCATAAAAAAGATAGCAGAAAGTCTGGAAGACGAATTAGTCATTTGCAATATTGGATTTCCCTCAAGGGAATTATATCATGTTAAAGATTCTTCTACCCACTTTTATATGCTCGGTTCAATGGGAATGGCATCTTCAATTGGATTGGGACTTGCATTATCTCAAAAAAAGAAAGTTGTGGTGTTTGATGGTGATGGATCTGTTCTTATGAATATGGGAACTCTTGTAACGATTTTCAGCCAGAATCCAGAGAATTACATTCTTGTTGTGTTTGATAATCAGTGCTATGGCTCTACAGGATCACAATGCACATACACAACAGAGGTTGACCTTGCAAAGATTGCAGAGTCAGTTGGATTTAAAAACATATTTGTCTTTGAAGAAAAAATTAATTTCAGAGAAGTTTTAGAATCTAAAGGCCCTGTGTTTGTGCATATGAAAGTTAAACCGGGAAATGCAGATGTTCCTGTAATTGATATGGAACCAGAAGAGATAAAGGAGAGATTTATGGAAGAAGTGATGAAAAACAAATTTTAAATTTATTGGAATGTGTAAATATGGATGAGTGCAGATGCCGTAACTGCTGTTTTTAAAAATAATGGATTGCAGGACTGATATTAATCATAATTTTAGGGGCTATAACTTCAGTAATAAGCATGCTAAGTAATTATTTAATAAATCTACAGGCTAAAATTCCTCCAGTAGTTTTTGGAGTTACAATGATTGTTGTGACTATAATTTTCATTATTACGGTTCCATGGATATTTGGAAGGCTCATAAAATTGCCTTACAAAACATTAAAACTCTGATTATTTCCTTCGTTTTTCAAATTCACTCAAAAGCTCATCTATTTCAACGCCTTTATACACCAGAAGTAGTAATGTGTGAAAAATAAGATCAGCAGCTTCATAAACAAGATTTTCATCATTTTTAGATGCGATGATAACTTCTGCGGCTTCTTCCCCGATCTTTTCTAGGATTTTATCCTCAGCCAGTTTTTCATCATCTCTCATAAGTTTTGAGGTATAAGAATCAACAGGATTATCGCGTCTATCTTCTAAAACATTATAAACTTCCCTTATAATTTTATCTTTCACTTTTAATCTCCTTAAAAAAGTAATTAATTTCCTAATTTTCTATCTTTCCTTAAACTCCCAGTTATAGCTATTAGGGGATGCTGTGCATCGTCAATTATTTTAATATCGTTTAGGGTGTATATTCCATCAGCATCTGCTGTTTTTTCCAGTCCAAGCTTAATATCTTTTTCTAATTCAATTACATATGAATCTATTTCTTTAAATCCAAGTTTAGAAGCAGCAACAGTTCTATGATGGCCATCAACTAAAATAAATCTATTCCCACTTTTAACAGTGATTGTGGGCTCTGCAAGTCCTCTTTTAATTTCATAGGTCCGGCCCTGAAGTTCATCGGCATATATTTTATTTTGGGTTGGCCTGAGCTTTTCGGTGGGTACCTTCATCCTCAAAAGTTTTGTCTTAACGCCGTAAAGCTGTTCTAATGTTTTTTTGAAATAGTTTACCTTCATTGGTGTTGATCTTTCAATATGGGACCTTACAATATCAGTATTAGTAATAATTCCTACTAATTCTCCTTCTTTATCGATTACAGGAAGCCTTGATATTCCCATTCTAAACATTACACGTGCTGCATCATTTATAGACATATCCTGGTCTGCTACAACAATATCAGTTGACATAATGTCTTTAACTGCATCAGCCCATGGTTTTAAAAGTAAATCAAAGGCAGTTACCATTCCCATAACTTCGCCGTTTATTTTAACAGGGAATCCGTCGTGGCCTGTGGTTTTCATTAATCTAATAACTTCCTCGTTAGGAGTTTCTGGAGTTACTGTAATAACTTCTTTTGTCATATAATGTTTTACAAGAGCTGCATTACTCATTTAAAATCCTCTTAATAATTGTATTTATAATAAATAAATAAATCAAATTAATTATTATTTATTCCATATTAATTTATCTTTATATTGAATTTTAATAATTCTATGATATGGAATCTGAGTATCTTCATCAAGTATTAAAAATCCGCGTTCCAATTTATTTATACGGTCTCCTTCAATGGTTTTAAGGTTTCTATTAGCTCCTCTATGAATATAAGTTATTTTAGATAGTTTAATATTCATTTCGGGATGCCATAAGATCATATCTAAAACATTTTTTGCCATCTTGTGACCCTAACTTCATGGATTACTCAATAATTATTCTGTTTAAAGTAGGTTAAAAAGTTATCTTTTCCAAGTTTAAGGGAATAAAAAGAAATTATATGGATTTATTTAACTAAAGCTTCCCTTAAAAATCTGGAAGTTTCTCCAGGATCAGCTTTTCCATGTGTAAGTCTCATTACTTGCCCTATTAAGAAATTCATGGCTCCTTTTTTACCTTCATGGTAATCAGAAACTGCCTGAGGATTTTCATCTATGGCCTGTTTTACAGCTTTTAACACACTTTCTTCATCACTTACACCAATTAAACCCATTTCTTCAGCAATATTTAATGGAGATTTTGTATTTTCAGGCATTTTTTCTATTATCTTCTTAGCAGCTTTTGGAGTAACTTTTTTATCTTTTATCATACCTAAAAGTTCGACAATATCTTCAGATTTTATACCACTTTCTTCAAAACTTATTTTGTTATAATTGAGCACTCTTTTAAGTTCATCTCTCATCCAGAGAGCTGCAAAAGATGGTTCAACACTTTTAGCTATCTCTTCAAAGGCATCCGCAAGGGCCAGTTCAGATGTCATAACCTTTGCGTATTCTTTTTCAATTCCATACTCTTCAATGAATCTATCTGTCTTGATATGTGGTGGTTCAGGCATTTTTTCTCTTATACCTTCAATTTGATTCTCTTCAGCCACCATTGGGGGAAGATCAGGATCTGGTATATATCTGTAGTCATCGGCTTCTTCTTTAAGACGCATTGGAACAGTAATCATCTGTGATTCAAGAAAAGCACGTGTTTCCTGTTTTATTTCAACTCCCCTTCTGATGAGGTTTTTCTGCCTTATCATCTCATATTTAAGCGCTTTATATGCACCCCTTATAGAATTTATATTCTTTATTTCAGCTCTTTTTCCACCTTCAAGGGATATATTTACGTCTGCACGCATTGTTCCTTCTCCACGTGCGCTTCCACTGTACTCTAAAACCCTGATGAGCTCACGAAGGAAATTTCTTGCTTCTTCAGGTGATCTCATATCTGGTTCTGTTACAATTTCAATGAGCGGGATTCCAGATCTGTTGAAATCAACCACACCTAAATCTGGTTTGTACTGGCCAGGGTCCTCTTCGATGTGAACTTCGCGAATTCTCACACCGTTCAGATTTCCTTCATATCCTATGGGGATTGAGGTACGCTGATAACCAGATGGAAGATCCGGATAATCATAATGCTTCCTCAGGAAATAAGTCTCATTTTCCGCTATCTTACATCCAAGCATTAAAGCTATCTTAATTGCCCCATTCATTGCAGCTTCATTTGGTGGATATGGCTTTGCCCCGGGCTGGTTAAGACAAACAAAACAGATGTTTGAATTTGCTGGAGCATCCTGGTAATTTGTACGGCAGTCGCAGAATAATTTAGAATCAGTTTCAAGTTGAACGTGAATTTCAAGTCCGCATTTCATCTTAATAAAAATTCCTCCTTATAAAAATCTATAATATTAAATTAGTGATTAAATTAGCATTTTTTTATATAATCAACAAAAACATCTAAATTTAACTTATACTAAAAATTTATCTTAACATCTATTTTTATTTAATGCACTTATCAATATATCTTTTTATAAATGGCTCAAGTTGTGGATCAATTTCCCGACTTTTCTTTAATTTATCAAAATCACTAAAAGTTCCAATAAGTTTTTTTCCAGCCCAATAAACTTCTTCTTCAACTCTTTTTCCATAACGAGTTCCAAACATCTTAAATAATGGGAATTTAGTAAGTCCATTAGCTCCGCTTAAAAGCAAAGGTCCTATATTGGCCAGATTATCTATCCATGTCCCTGTAATTATTTTAAGCTCCGGGAACTTAATTCTGGTTGCAGCAACAACTCCCGCATAATATAAAGACGCCGGTTGGGGTGTATCTTCGTAAACGGTTTCTTTATGTGGATTAAGTGAATAAAAGGTAACTCTATCGATCCCAACATCATTTATCAGATCGAATAAATATTTTAAATCATCAGGAGTCTCTCCAAGCCCTAAAATAATAGTTATTGCCTTCTGGAACCCTAAATCTCCAGCGAGTTCAAGCATCTCGGTTATATCTTCTAAAGATTTACTTGGACAGATTTTATCATGTAATTCAGGGTTTGCAACCTCAACGGCTCCTGTAATTCCTGTAATTTCATCTTCATACGTTTCAAGATCCTTTGTGATTCCGATATTAAGCCATACAGGTTCACCAGTAATTCTGTATATATTCTGGGAGATATTTTTAATTTCTTCGGTTGAAAAAGAACCGTATCCTCCTGAAAGGAATTCGATTTTCCAGTCAGTTCTTCTACAAAGCTCTGCTTCGGCTAAAATTGAGTTTATATTTCTCCTGGCTTTTTGAGGTTCTTTAATTTTTGGTTTCTGCGAGGACATGTAACAGAACAGACAGTCCCCCTTATTACACCACCATGAAAGGAAAATAGCTCTTTCAAGAGTTATTTGATTTCCATGCTCTTTCAGGGTAATTTCATTGGCTTTTTGCATTAAATCAAGGGTTTCAAAGTTTTTGA
>Ga0116191_1003935_pt1 | contig 10724 bp, 9 predicted proteins | sample AD_UKC111_MetaG_FD_89897 | JGI IMG/M metagenome (GOLD analysis project Ga0116191, IMG submission 89897) | Active sludge microbial communities of municipal wastewater-treating anaerobic digesters from Hong Kong - AD_UKC111_MetaG | ecosystem: Engineered > Bioreactor > Anaerobic > Digestate | place...
ATCGAATTTGAATATCGGCTGAAGAGGTTGGAGGTTGGAGGATGAAGGTTGGAGGTTGGAGGTTGGAGGCGAAAAGACTTCTGCCTTTTTCTCCCTTGACCCCTCGAACCCTCGAACCCTTGCCTTTTTGCCATCAGCCATATTAGCTCATAGCTCATAGTTGATAGCTCATAGGAACTTCAAAAATGTTTTTTGTTTCCGCTTTTGCCATGAGCCATCAGCAATGAGCTGCCTTTTCCTCCTCGACCCCTTGAACCCTTGCCTTTTTGCCATCAGCTATCCGCTGCCTTCTTGCTTTCTTGCCTGTTCCTCCTCTGTGTATCGCCATATTTCGACAACTGAAATAAACAGGGCGAGCACAAGAGGGCCCATGATAAACCCTATCAAACCGAATAGTTTAATTCCACCGAGAATGCTGAAAAATATCGCAAGTATGGGCATCTTCATTTTTCCTTTGATGATAATAGGCCGTAGTACGTTGTCCACCATACTTATAACGAATACCCCGACAAAAATCAGGACGAACGCCTTGATGTAAAAACCGTTGAAAAAAAGGTAGGCTGCAGCAGGTCCCCATATTATAAACGTCCCGAGCATAGGCACAAAAGAGGTGATAAACATGGCAAGCCCCCACAGCACAGGGGAGTGAATCCCAAGGGCATAAAATGTGATGCCACCTATTGCCCCTTGAAATATTGCAACTATAACACCGCCATAAATGGTTGATATAATGATGTCTTTTACCTGTTTAATCAACTTTTCCTTCTCATTTTGATTAAACGGCATATAACCGCTCAGTTTGTTGAGGAATTTAGGGCCGTCTTCAAGCAGGAAAAATATGGAGAGGAACATAAATACAAAGTCGAAAACAGCGGATGCTACATTTCCCAGTCCGGTTTTGATAATCCCTGCGGATTCCTTGCCTGCAAAAGAGATAGCCCCCAAAACGACATCCATAAGTTCCTTTATGGTCATATTGAACATTGATGATACACTTTCGAGCAACCTGCTGATGGTCGGATGAGTCAGTAGCTTTTCAATCGTATCGAACTGCCCTGCCTTTGCGTATTCGATTAGCGCATCAGCCTCCTGTTTCAGCAGGTAGGAGAGGTATGAAAACGGTCCGAATATAGCGACAATGATGATTAAAAGTGTTACAAACGATGTAATAGGAGACCACTTTAGATATTTGAGAAGAAATGCATAGACCGGGTAAAATACAATAGAAAGCACAATAGCCCATGCAATAGAGGATAAAAAGGGATTCAGTATCTTATAGGTCAAATACCCCAGAAGTAAAACAAGAAAGAAAAGTGCAAACGAATAGAATCTGTTCTTAACTATACAGAGACCCCCTTTTATCCTCACATAAGGTGTTTTATGCCTTTTCTTTTTCGAATGCCTCTTTGCCGGCGTCAATTGCGGCAGAGATTACGCTTTTTTCCTTTTCTAAGAGCTCTTTGCCCTTCTCAACAACAGACGACACCTTGCCTTTTATATCCTCTTTGTAGATCTCTGCCTTTTGTTTTGCCTCTTCAGCCAGCCTCCTTATCTGCTCCCTTGTTTCCTGTCCCGATTTAGGTGCTGTGAGCAATGCTATGCCAGCGCCGACAAGACCACCGAGAAAGAACGCAAGAAGCACTGAACCTGTGCTGAAACCTTTTTCTTCCTGAACCATGATTACCTCCTGTTTAGAATATTGTTTTTTGAGAAAAGTTCTTTAATCAAGACCGATAAGGCCGCCTTAACACCTGCCCTCAAGCCTGACACATTGAGGGTTAAGAGCTTTGTTACATCCTTTATTGACCTGCTTACCTGTTGTACATCCTGTCCCACCTCTTTTATGGAGCCTGACAGCATCCTTACGTCATCTGTTACGATACCGACATTGTCGGTGATGTGTCGTATGCTCTTCAATGCCCTCTCGAGTTCTTCGAGCGTGGGCTGCAACGATGCATCGGTTTTACCGATAAATGCTTTCAATGACCTTATCGTATCCTTCAATTCAAAAAGAACATATATCATTGCACATACTAAGGCAAGTACCGATAGGGCGATTATACCAAGAAAAAAGTTGCTCATAGTGTCTCCCCCGTTTGATTTGTCCTTATCGCATAGTTTGCCATAATTTTTTATTATAGCATTATAAGACGATAATGTGGATAATATTTTCCATATACATTATACACCAGATGTCAATCGCACAACATGAGGAACGAATGAAGGCTATGCCTTTTTTTTCAGTATCAGAGAGCCTAATGCGCCCGCGAATGAAACGATTGCAGATAGTATAAACGCATTTGTGAATGTTCCCGTTGCATCCTTTATGTATCCGCCAATTGCAGGCCCGAGCGCCTGACCGATGCCGAAAAACAGCGTGATAAAACCAAGGCCCGCCGGTGCAAGCCTGCCTCCTACCGCGTCACCGGAGGCCGCTGCCATGATCGTCGGGATTGAAAAGGCCGCTATGCCGAATACAACGGCAGACAGATAAAAACCTGCAGTATCCTTCCAGAATGCGAAAATAATGTATGAAAGGGCAAGCGTGAGATACGCAATCATAGAGCCGTAACGCCTGCCCAAAACATCCGAAATCCATCCGTAAATGACACCGCAGAAGATGCTGAAGACGCCAAGCACAGCGAATATCCTTCCTGCTGCAACAGGCTGCACACCCATCTCTTTGGTGAGATAAGCGACAAAAAATGTGAGGTAGATGATATATGAGAATCCATACATAAAATAGACACAGCCGAGCTTCCATATCTCTGGTTCTACCACGACATCCTTAAATGCGGAGAACAGGGTTACCTTTGGCCCGCCTTTTTGTTCTTCTGCTCCGCCGTACATCGACAATCCCTTTTCCTTTGGATTGTTTCTCAGAAATGCATAGCAGACAAACGCGAGGACAAAAACGGTGATGCCAAGCAAAAACCATGCATATCTCCATCCTTCCTTGCCGAATGCAGATATGACAGGTGGAAGGACAATCCCAGAAAGAAAAAGACCGGTTCCTATTCCGCCAGAGACTATACCTGTTGCCAGACCCCTTTTTTTCATTACAAACCAGGCAGCAGGCAGAGCCATAATGGGGACATAACTACCCCCGTTGCCTGTGCCTGCAAATAGCCTCATAAAAAATGCGAATATGAAGGAATCTGAGAAACCCGTAAGAAAAAGGCTTATCCCTATCACAAGAAGAGATATGAAAACGACCCTCCTGACCCCGAAACGTGCTGCGAGAAATCCACCTACAATGGCAAGGCATAGATAGCCTATGAAATTTCCAGTCGCAATGGAGCCCAACTGTGTATAGTTTAGTGCAAGACCATCCTTCATCGATGGCAGTATCACAGAGTAAGACATCCTGCCGAATCCGTGCGCAAGTATGGTAACAAGCGTTCCCGTAAATGCAATAACCCATGCATAATGCAGTCTTTTCATACGCCCTCCTTTTTTCAATTTTTAAACTTTATCATCAGATTGTCAATGATTTTTAAAAAATTATGCTTGACAAAGTATTTTCCTTTGCCTAAAAAATGTATACAAGGGGATTATGAGAGAAGCGAGGAGGATGATTCATTAGATATCCGATTAAAATTCCCTTCAACTTCTCTAAAAATCGGGTTTTAGGTATCAAAATATGCGCTCTTAGCGTAATGTTAGGGGGAATTTTATGCCCGAGGTTATTGAAAGTATCTTCGAAAAGTATCAGCGGAAACCAGATCAGCTCATACCCATTTTGCAAGAAGTACAGAGAGAGTTCGGCTATATCGCTCCTGAATCGGTGAGGCATATCTCCAGATATCTTCGTATCTCCGAGAATCAGATCTTCGGTGTTTCCTCTTTCTATGCACAATTCCGTTTTACCGCACCGGGGCGTCATTCGATTAAGGTATGTCTCGGAACGGCCTGTCATGTGAGAGGAGGTGCCACCTTGCTTGAAATGTTGGAGCGTGAATTGGGCATAAGCTGCGGGGGAACTACCCCGGACAGACGTTTTGATCTGGAACGTGTTGCCTGCCTCGGATGCTGTGCATTATCTCCTGTTGTGCAGATTGATGCGGATATATATAGCAGAATGACAGTAAACAGATTATCGGAGCTATTAAAACAATATGAATAAACTAAAGAAGAAGATATCAAATGCAAAAAAGAAATGGGAAGACTTAGAGAACAACAAAGAGCCTATTATATATATCGGGGCTGCATCCTGTGGAAGGGCTGCCGGGGCGCTTGAACTGATAGCCGAGACCGAAAGGTTTATCCAGGAAAATAACGTTTCCGCTAAGCTAATCCAGGTGGGGTGTATAGGTCCCTGTTATCTGGAACCCCTTGTGGACATCAAGATGCCCGGACAGCCGAGGGTAAGCTATTCAAATGTAAATGTTAAACTGCTTTCCAATATACTGAAATCTCACATCCTCGAAGGCATACCGTTTTCAAAGGCTGCGATTGGCAATTTCAGCAACAGCACCTTTAACGATATACCACCCTTTTATGAACTCCCCATGCTTAAACCACAGGTGAGGATAGTACTCAGGAACTGCGGTCTCATCGACCCAGAGGATATCGACCAGTATTTTGCAATGGGTGGTTATCAGGGGCTGATGAATGCGCTTCAGATGTCCCCTGAGGACGTTATAGGCATTGTGCGCCAATCAGGCATACGTGGGAGGGGAGGTGCAGGGTTTCCAACGTTTAAAAAATGGACTGTATGCAGGAATACTCCGGGAGAACAGAAATACCTGATATGCAACGCCGATGAAGGTGACCCGGGTGCGTTCATGAATAGGTCGCTTATTGAGTCTGATACACATGCGGTGCTCGAAGGTATGATGATTGCAGGATATGCCATTGGTGCAAGTAAAGGTATCGTTTATATCAGGGCAGAATATCCGCTTGCAATTGAGAGGCTGAAAACGGCCATAGGCCAGATGAAGGAAAACGGACTTCTCGGAAAAAATATCCTCGGTTCGACGTTCAGCTTTGATATCTCAATAAAGGAGGGTGCCGGTGCGTTTGTGTGCGGCGAAGAGACGGCGCTTATCGCATCAATCGAGGGGAAAAGGGGTATGCCCCGTTCCAGACCGCCTTTTCCTGCAATATCAGGTTTGTTCGGCTGCCCTACCATCATCAATAATGTAGAAACACTGGGAACACTCCCCAATATACTGAGAAATGGAGCGGACTGGTACAACAGATTCGGAAAAGAGGGGAACAGGGGGACAAAGACATTCTCTCTGGTCGGAAAGATACGACGTACCGGTTTGATCGAGGTGCAGCTCGGGACGACGCTTCGGGAGATTATCTTCGACATAGGTGGTGGTGTTCAGAAACACTTCAAGGCCATACAGACCGGTGGGCCTTCGGGGGGATGTCTATCTGAAGAGTTTCTGGACCTCCCTGTTGACTACGAATCCCTTGCATCTGCGGGCTCGATCATGGGTTCAGGGGGTCTTATCATCATGGATGAGGATACATGCGTTGTGGATGTGGCGAAATATTTTCTCGATTTTACGCAGAAGGAGTCGTGCGGTAAGTGCATACCTTGCCGTGTCGGCACAAGGCACATGGTCGAGATACTGGAGAGAATAACCCGCGGTGAGGGTGTTCCTGAGGACTTGTTGACCTTGAGAACGCTCGGGGATACCATCAAAAAGGGTGCATTGTGCGGGCTCGGTCAGACCGCCCCAAATCCTGTACTTACAACGTTGAGATATTTCAGGAACGAATACCTTGAACATATAAAGGATGGCCGTTGCAGGGCTGTTGTTTGCAAGGACCTCATAGAGTATCGTGTAATAAAAGAGAAATGTACAGGTTGCCAGTCATGTGTAAGGGTCTGTCCAACGGGGGCAATATCGGGGCCAAGGTCAGAGCCTCACAACCTCGATGTGACAAAGTGCATAAAATGCCGCTCATGCTATGAAATCTGCCGTTTCGAAGCCATCGCAGGCGATGCTATCGTCATAAGGACTGCGGAGAAGAGAACATGACAAAAAAGATAATACACATTACAATCGACAATAAAAAGTTAGATGCCCGTCCGAATCAGACCATACTTCAGGCAGCCCGGGAGCACGGTATATATATCCCTTCTCTGTGTGCAATGGAGCATCTGGCCTCTTACGGTGCGTGCCGTTTATGTATAGTAGAGGTGGATGGTTTGAGGGGATTTCCAACATCATGTACAACACCTGTTGAAGAAGGGATGGTTATACGTACCGACACGATGGAGGTGAGGGGTTTAAGGCAGGAGGTGCTAAAGCTTCTTCTCAGCGAGCATCCGGCAAGTTGCCTTTTCTGCGGTGAAAAGGAGGAATGCAAACAGTATATGGGGACTATACGCAAGGTGGGCGTTACAACAGGATGTCGTTACTGTCCGAACGACCTTCGTTGCGAACTCCAGCAGATAGCAGAAAACATAGGATTGACAGAGACCTCGTATCCTGTTTACTACAAAAATTTTCCCGTTGAAAAATATGACCCTTTTTATGACCGTGACTACAATCTCTGTATTCTTTGTGGTCGTTGTGTGCGTGTATGCAGCGATGTGCGCCTGAACGGAACGTTGAGTTTCAAGCAGCGCGGGAGGTTGACAACCATAGGTCCGGCGTTTGATCGTTCACATATCGAGGCGGGATGCGAATTTTGCGGTGCATGCGTTACAGTCTGCCCAACAGGCACATTAAGCGCAAAGGTAAGCAAGTGGTACGGTAAACCTGAGTCTCAGATAGGTACAACGTGTAACTATTGCGCTATGGGCTGCAGGCTGATACTGCAGACAACAAAGACGGATGTGATAGATGCCTTGCCAGACTATAATTCTCCGATAGAGCACGGTTTAATATGTGTGAAGGGGAGGTTTGGGATTACAGAATATGTCCATAGTCCGCTTCGCTATGGTGTACCGAAGGAGATGACGTCTGTCGGATATAACGATATAAACTGGGAAGACGCCTTAGGAAAGGCAGCCTCGAAATTGGCAAACCTGAAGCCTGATGAGTGCCTGTTCGTAATATCGCCACAGCTTTTGAACGAGGATTTATTCATAGCACAAAAGTTCATCAGACAGTTGAACGGTTCTGAAGAGATCGCATCGTCTTTTATGTTTGACCTCGATGGTGATGCGGTCGCATACATCAATCTGTCTTTAGCCTCTGAACCCATTGAAACGATCGAAAGTGCTCAAGGCATTATTACTGTTGGTTTTGATTCCATGTACGGTTATTCGGCAATCGGGGTGAACGTAAAAAAGGCCGTGAGGGCAGGTGCCTGTCTGATGAGCATCAATGCATTTGAATCAAACTTAGACATACTTTCCGAGGCATCTTTTGTCATGGACACATCGGAATGGGCTGACATGCTTGATTTAATAATAAATCGTATGTCAAAAGGCAAGACAGAAAAAAGGCTTGCGGGGCTTACGAAAAAATTCGGGGAAGACATCGATAGAGTGTGTAATGCATTTTCACGTTCATCCCATAATGTGCTGATCGTAGGCCCAGGGGTTATTGAGGCACAAAACAGGGATAGGATACTCGGTGACATTGAAAGACTGAAAAATGCATGTTCCTTTAGGATAGTTGTTGCACACCCATATACAAACCTGAATGGTATGCTTGCAATGGGCGCTTACCCGTGTATCAAGCCGGGCGAGATAATAAAACAACGAGAAACAGACAAAACATTAGTGCTAAAGGGTGAGCAGGCGAACATAGACCTTAGAAAAAAGAGGAAACTCATATATCTTATCGGTGATGCCTCTTTTGATATCCTTCCTGATTGCGACTACCTTATCTATCAGAATGCCTTGCCTGTAAAATCATCTCGGGCACCTGACTTGATCCTGCCTGTAAGCCTTTTTACGGAGTCTTCTGGCACGATAATCAACGTAGAAGGCAGGGTATTGGAAGTCAAAGAGGCGATAGCGCCATATATGGATTCGAAACCTGATTGGTGGATATTAAAAGGCATTGCTGAAAAGATTGGCATGCAAAATATGAAATTCAACAGTATTAGTTCTATACAGGGTGAGATCAAAAAGGTCATGAAGGGTTTTCCTGCTGTAAAAAGACCTGTTGAATTTAAACGGATCGAATTAAAAGGAAAGATTAAAAAACACGGTCAAGGTAAACCTGCCTCATGGAAAAGTAGTTATAGGGGCGTGCCGCTTGGGGAGGTTGTGTCCGGTATAAAGGTTATAGAATCGAATCGTATGCGTGGTATGCAAGAGGGGGCGATGCAAACCCCGGCGATTGAGTGGAGGGTGATATGAACAGTATTATAGAGCGAAGGATGATCGTCCCCAATATGCACATTCTCACCGTTGAGGCGCCGGATATCGCCATGAAGGTGAAACCCGGTCAGTTTGTCATCGTGCGCGCGAACGACGAAGGCGAGCGCATTCCGCTGTCTGTTGCAGACTGGGATGAAGAAAAAGGCACTATAACTATCGTATTTATGGAGGTTGGCGCATCTACAGGCGCACTTGCTTGCCTCAATGGAGGAGATGCTGTATCAACGTGTGTCGGCCCTTTAGGAAACGAAACCGAGATAGACAACTTCGGCACTGTTATGTGCGTTGGTGGGTGCTATGGTATTGCAAGCCTTTATCCTGTGGCAAAGGCATTGAAGGAAGCCGGCAACAAGGTGATTATGGTGTTTGAGGCAAGGAGCAACTATCTTATCTATTGGGTCGACAGGTATATCAAGCTGGCGGATAAGATATTCAACATCACAAGGGATGGAAGTTTAGGCTACAAAGGTCACGTTACGCGTCTAACAGATATTATTCACGGCATGCCGAAACCTCCTGACAGGGTCATAGTCAACGGTTGTACATTTCTTATGGCGCGTGCGTCTGAGGTGACAAGAGGACTTGGCATACCGACGGTTGTAAATCTCAATCCCATTATGATCGACGGCACAGGGATGTGCGGGGTGTGTCGCGTTACGGTGAAAGGAAAGATGAAGTTTGCATGCGTTGATGGTCCTGAGTTCAGTGGTCATGAGGTCGATTGGAAGGAGTTTCTTGCACGCAGAAAGGCTTATCTTGAAGAAGAAGCGCTCTTTTTCAGGCGCAGTGAACCAAAACAGTCACTCCACAAAGAGGGGAAATGTCAAGCATGAATCCTGAGAAAACAGAAAAAATATCAAAAATCGATTTGAAACGTAATGATATGCCCAAGCAGCCTCCAGACATCAGACGGCATAATTTTAACGAGGTTGCCCTCGGATACACAGAGGAACTTGCTGTAAAAGAGGCGAAACGTTGTCTACAATGCAAAAAACCGAAATGCAAAACAGGCTGTCCAGTAGAGATAGATATACCAGATTTTATCGCCTGTATCGTAAGGGGCGATTTTTCTGCCGGCATAAAAAAACTCAAGGAAAAAAACTGTCTGCCGGCTGTATGCGGAAGGGTGTGTCCACAGGAGTCTCAGTGTGAGTCTCAGTGCATCTTGGCGAACAAAAAGGGAGAGATAGCGATAGGGAGATTGGAAAGATTTCTTGCTGACTGGGAGGCAAGACAGGGGAATATTGATATTCCACAAAAGGCAAAACCTACCGGCAAAAAGGTTGCTGTAATAGGCTCCGGTCCTGCTGGCATCACCGTAGCGGGTGACCTTATACTTTTAGGCCACGATGTCACAATATTCGAGGCGCTTCATAAGGCTGGCGGGGTCTTGACTTATGGCATTCCGGAGTTTCGTCTACCAAAGGCGATAGTTGCAAGAGAGGTAGACTATGTTCAGCGATTGGGCGTGAAGGTGATAACGGATTATGTTGTTGGCAAAACACGTTCTATAGATGAATTACTTAAGGAATTCGATGCGGTGTTTGTCGGGACGGGTGCCGGGCTTCCCTGGTTTATGGATATACCTGGGGAGAATCTGAATGGTGTTTACTCTGCAAACGAGTATCTGACCCGCATGAATCTTATGAAGGGCTACCAGTTCCCCATGTCGTCCACGCCTGTCAAAAGGCATGTCAGGGTAGCTGTGGTTGGGGGAGGTAATGTAGCAATGGACTCGGCGCGAACCGCCTTGCGTATGGGGGCTGATGAGGTGAGGATTATCTACAGACGTTCTCATGCAGAGCTCCCAGCGAGGCTCGAGGAAAGTGAAAACGCAGAAGAGGAGGGCGTAATCTTTAATATGCTAACACTGCCTGTGCGATACATTGGAGATGAAAATGGGTGGCTTAAGGAGATTGAATGTCTTAAGATGGAGTTAGGCGAGCCAGATGCATCGGGAAGGAGAAGACCGATTGAGATACCCAACTCTAATTTCCGCATGGAGATGGATGCAGTTGTGTGTGCTATAGGCAACAGCCCGAATCCCCTCGTCCCTTCCACGACGCCTGGCCTTCAGACAACACGGCGCGGAACCCTTGTGGCTGACCAGGAGACTGGAAAGACAACAAAAGAACGTGTCTGGGCAGGCGGAGATATCGTAACGGGTGCGGCTACCGTAATACTTGCAATGGGCGCGGGAAGGAAGGCGGCACGTTCGATACATGAATACCTCGAAACCGGGAGATGGTAGGTGAAAGGCAGCTGATAGCGAAGAGGCAAGGGTTCAAGGGGGAAAAAGGCAGCTCATGGCTGATGGCTCATGGCAAAAGCGGAAAAAAACATTTTTGAAGTTCCTATGAGCTATCAACTATGAACTATGAGCTAATATGGCTGATGGCAAAAGAAAAGGGTTCAAGGGGGA
>Ga0116191_1003937_pt1 | contig 10720 bp, 10 predicted proteins | sample AD_UKC111_MetaG_FD_89897 | JGI IMG/M metagenome (GOLD analysis project Ga0116191, IMG submission 89897) | Active sludge microbial communities of municipal wastewater-treating anaerobic digesters from Hong Kong - AD_UKC111_MetaG | ecosystem: Engineered > Bioreactor > Anaerobic > Digestate...
CCGCGCCATCGCCGTGGTGCCGCAGGACCCGGCCCTGTTCCACCGCACCATCGCCGAGAACATCGCCTATGGGCGTCCCGAGGCGACACGGGAGGAGATCGTGCTGGCGGCCCGCCGCGCGCGGGCGCACGCCTTCATCAGCGGCTTGCCCAAGGGCTACGACACCCTGGTCGGGGAGCGCGGGGTCAAGCTTTCGGGCGGCGAGCGCCAACGCGTGGCCATCGCCCGGGCGTTCCTGGCGGACGCGCCGGTTCTGGTGCTCGACGAAGCGACTTCGTCCCTGGACGTGGAGACCGAGCGCCAGGTCCAGGCGGCTGTCGAGGAGCTGATGAGCGGGCGCACCACCATCGTCATCGCCCACCGCCTGTCGACCATTCGCGGCGCCGACCGCATCCTGGTCTTCGAGGGTGGGCGTGTCGTGGAGGAAGGGCGGCACGGCGATCTCGTCGCAAGCGGCGGGCCCTATGCGCGGCTCCACGCCGTCGCGGAGGGCGCGGCCTAGACACGAAAAACCCCTCCTCGCTGGGCGGGGAGGGGCGTTTCGTCGAACCTGGCGTCAGGTCAGATGTAGCGGCGCAGCGACCGGGCCAGTTCGTTGGCGCCGGACTTCTTCTTGGTCTGGGCGGGCTGGTAGGCCACCCGGGCGTGTTCGCCGCAGTAGGGGCCGTCCGAGGCGCGGCGGCCGCAGAAGGTGAAGCCCTCGGACGCCGGATCGCCGATCGGCCACTTGCACATGTGCGCGCCGAGCGTCAGCACCGTGGCCGAACCAGGCGCTTCCTCGACATATCGGACCGGCGTCGGGGCCGGCGCGGCCTGGGCGGCCACAGGCTCGGCGATGCGGCGCGGCGCCGACGGCGCGGCGGTCACAGGGCGCGCTTGGCGCGGCGCCTTGAAGGCCGGGCGGGCCGGCTTGGAGGGCGCGGCGCGACCGGACAGGCCCAGGCGGTGCACCTTGCCGATCACCGCGTTGCGCGTGACGCCGCCGAGCTGCTTGGCGATCTGGCTCGCCGAAAGCCCGTCCTGCCAAAGCTTCTTGAGCAATTCGACCCGTTCGTCCGTCCAACCCATCTCTCAGCCTCCCAGACTGCCGGCGCCTCGGCGTACCGCGCGCGCCCCCCGAATCGCGCGGCAAGATTCAACATCTTGTGCCGTCAAGCCGCTCGGACTTAACCAACCACTAGATATCGTAAACAGTTCCTAAACGGCCACAATAGGCGCCCTCGTCTTCGTCCACAGGAACTAGATGTTGGGTCGGAAAGTCGCACCCTTGCAGCTTTGCGCGTCAGGGCGCACATCACGCTCCATGACCCACGCCGCAGCTGCGCAGACCGCCTCTTCGACCGCCGACGCCCTTGTGAATCCGAGCCTGGAGGCGGTGGTTCCGCCGCAGCCGCGCGATTATCACGGCTTCAACTGGGCCGGCTTCACCACGCTGTACCTGCGCGAGGTGCGCCGATTCTGGAAGGTCGGCACCCAGACCCTCGCCGCGCCGGTGGTGACCGCTCTGCTCTACATGCTGGTCTTCGTCGTCGCCGTCCGCGGGGCGTCTCCGCCGGTCCACGGCACGCCGTTCTCCACCTTCGTGGCGCCCGGCCTGATCATGATGTCGATCCTGAACAACGCGTTCGCCAACTCGTCGTCGAGCCTGCTTCAGGCCAAGTTCAACGGCCTGATCGGCGACTTCCTGACGCCGCCGCTGGCTCCCCTTGAGCATGTCGGCGCCTTCACCCTGGGCGCGGCCACTCGGGGCGTCTTGGTCGGGGCCGTCACCTGGGCGGCGGTTCTGCCCTTCGCCCACCTGCCCCTGGCGCACCCCTGGGCGGTTCTCTACTTCGGGCTCGGCGCGTCCTTCATTCTCGCCATGCTGGGCATCATGGCCGGGCTCTGGGCGGAGAAGTTCGATCACATGGCCGCGGTGACCAACTTCGCGATCATGCCCATGACCTTCCTGTCGGGCACCTTCTACCTGGTCGACCGCCTGCCCGAACCGTTCCGCTCGTTCAGCCGCTTCAATCCGTTTTTCTACCTGATCGACGGCTTCCGCTACGGCTTCATAGGCCATGCGGAGGGCGTGCTCTGGGTGGGCGTGCTGATGACCGCCGGCCTCGTCGCGGCCTTCGCCTTCACCTGCCTGTGGATGTTCGAGACCGGCTACAAGCTCAAGACCTGACGGCGCGGGCCCCAAGAGGGGGCCCGGGCTCGCTCCGCGCGATTGACATACCGCCGCTCAACCCTGAAAACGTCGAGCCTTCCAGTCCCCGCCGCCCAGCGCCGGGGACGTCATCATTTGGAGGGTCCCCACCGTGACCGAAAAGACGGCGACGCAGAGCCAGCCCGTTCCCAGCGACCACATCATGGGCGTGTACAACCGCACGCCGCTGGCGTTCGAACGAGGCGAGGGCGCGCGCCTCTACACGGTGGACGGCGAGGCCTATCTCGACTGCATGGCCGGCATCGCGGTGAACGCGCTGGGTCATTCGCATCCCAAGCTCGTCCAGGCCGTCAAGGACCAGGCCGAGAAGCTCTGGCACGTGTCGAACATCTTCACGATCCCGGGCCAGGAAAAGCTCGCCAAGGCGCTCACCGACGCCACCTTCGCCGACGTGGTGTTCTTCACCAACTCGGGGACCGAGGCGATCGAGTGCGCCATCAAGACGGCGCGCAAGCATCACTGGATCAAGGGCGCGCCCGAACGGATCGACATCATCGGCTTCGACGGCTCGTTCCACGGCCGCACCCTAGCCGCCGTCAACGCCTCGGGCAACGCCAGCTATCTCGAAGGCTTCGGCCCGCGGATGGAAGGTTTCCTCCAGGCGCCGTTCGGCGACTTCGAGGCCCTGAAGAAGATGGTCGGCCCGACGACGGCCGCGATCATCATCGAGCCGGTCCAGGGCGAAGGCGGGGCGCGGTCGGTCTCCGACGCCGATCTCAAGGCCATGCGCCAGCTGTGCGACGAGACCGGCGTGTTGCTGATCTTTGACGAGATCCAGTGCGGCCTCGGCCGTTCGGGCAAGCTGTTCGCCCACGAGTGGGCCGGCGTGACCCCCGACATCATGGCGGTCGCCAAGGCGCTCGGCGGCGGCTTCCCCGTCGGCGCTTGCCTCGCCACCGTGGACGCGGCGGCCGGCATGACGGTCGGCTCGCACGGCTCGACCTACGGGGGCAACCCCCTGGCCATGGCCGTGGGCCTCGCGGCCCTGGAAGAGCTGACCAAGCCCGAGCTTCTGGCCCATGTCCGCGAGGTCGCCGGCTACTTCACCCAGCAGTTCGCTGGACTGAAGGAGCGCTTTCCGGACGTCATCGCCGACATCCGCGGCAAGGGCCTGCTGATCGGCCTGAAGCTCGTCACGCCGAACCGCGAGTTCATGCAGCACGCCCGCGACCAGCACCTGCTGATCGCCGGCGGCGGGGACAACTGCGTGCGGCTCCTGCCGCCGCTCACCCTGACGCTGGAGGAAGCCCGCGAGGCCGTCGAGAAGATCGAGCGCGCCTGCGAGGCCGCCCGACTCCAGGCCGCCGCCTGATTTCAGCCACCCCGCCGATGCGGGGATCCAGATGAAGGGCTCCGCGATCTCGCATCCCCGGAAGAGCCCGGGGTGATCGCGGAGCGTTTGGGAACACCGCCCATGACCGCCCAACCCCGGCACTTTCTCGACCTTTGGCGGCTCGAGCCGAGCACGCTGCGCCTGATCCTCGACGACGCCCACGCCCGCAAGGCGGCGCGCAAGGGCTGGCCGCAGGGTCGCGTCGACGCCGACGCTCCGGCCCGCGACCGCGTGCTGGCGATGATCTTCGAGAAGAACTCGACCCGCACCCGATTCTCGTTCGACGCGGCCATCCGCCAGCTGGGCGGGTCGGCGATCATCTCCACCTCGGCCGACATGCAGCTGGGTCGCGGTGAGACCATCGAGGACACCGCCAAGGTGCTCTCGCGCATGGTCGACGCGGTGATGATCCGCGCCAACCGCCATGAGGACGTCGAAGCCTTCGCCGCGGTGTCGTCGATCCCGGTGGTCAACGGCCTCACCGACAAGAGCCACCCCTGCCAGATCCTGGCCGACCTGCTGACCTTCGAAGAGCACCGCGGCTCTCTGCAAGGGCGTACGATCGCCTGGGTCGGCGACGGCAACAACGTCTGCTCCAGCTTCATCCACGCCGCGCCGGTGTTCGGCTTCAAGCTGATCATCGCCGCGCCGAAGGCCTATGCGCCCAACGCCGAGGACATCGCCCGCGCCAGGGCGTCACAGGGCCGTATCGAGGTGACCGAGGACCCGCGCGAAGCGGTGCGCGGCGCCGACTGCGTGGTGGCCGACACCTGGGTCTCCATGGGCGACACCGACAAGGACGAGCGCCTCGCCGCCCTTGGTCCCTATCAGGTCGACGACGGCCTCATGGATCTGGCCGGCAAGGATGGCGTGTTCCTGCACTGCCTGCCGGCGCACCGCGGCGAGGAGGTCACGGATTCGGTCATCGATGGCCCGCGCAGCCTGATCTGGGACGAGGCGGAAAACCGCATCCACGCCCAGAAGTCGGTGCTGGCCTGGTGCTTCGGGGCGATCGGCTGAGGTCTCGCGGCGAGCCTGCGCCGATCGGTCGGCTCGCAATCCCGCGCCGCAGGCCCTATATGCGCGCCCGATGATCCAGACCCGCCCCCTCGACGACCTCGTCGCCGTCTTCCAGATCGAAGGCGAACCCGTGCGCGGCCGCCTCGCCCGCCTCGGCCCGGCGATCGACGAGATCCTGTCCGGCCACGCCTATCCCGAGCCGGTGGCCAACCTGCTGGGCGAGGCCTGCGCGCTTGCCGCTCTCGTCGGCTCGAACCTCAAGTTCGACGGCCGCCTGATCGTCCAGGCCCAGGGCTCCGGCCCGGTGCGCTACGTGGTCGCCGACTATGACACCTCCGGCGGCCTGCGCGGCTATTGCCGCTTCGACGAAGCGGCGGTGGCCGACGCGGCGCGGGGCTTCGCGCGTCCCGGCGCGCGCTCGCTGCTGGGCGACGGCGTGTTCATCATGACCGTCGATCAGGGCCCGGACATGGACCGCTATCAGGGCGTGACCTCGATCGAAGGCGAGACCCTGGCCCTTTGCGCCGAACAGTACTTCGCCCAGTCCGAGCAGACCCCCACCCGGCTTCGCCTGGCCGTCGGCCAATCCAGCGAGGGCGACGCCGACGAGGGGCGGGGCGCCAAGTGGCGAGCGGGCGGCATGCTCATCCAGAACATCGCCGAGGACGAGGCCCGCGGCTCCACCGCCGAGGCCTGGACCCGCACCCAGGCCTTCTTCGAGACGGTCGGCGAGGACGAGCTGATCGATCCGCTGGTCGGCGCCGAGACCTTGCTGTTCCGGCTGTTCCACGAGGATGGGGTGCGGGTGTTCGACCCGATGCCCCTGCGCGCCTTCTGCCGTTGCTCGGCCGACCGCATCGTCACGGTGCTCAAGTCGTTCGAGGCCGAGGAGCGGGCCGGCATGGTCGAGGACGACGGCGTGATCCGCGTGACCTGCGAATACTGCAGCCGTGTCTACGCCATGGCGCCTGACGAACTGGAACAGGCCTAGGCGGCGTCCCGCGCCGCCTGGAGGGCGGCGACGTCCAGCTTGACCATCCTGAGCATGGCCTGGGTGGCGGCCGACGCCTTGGCGCGGTCCGGGCCGCCGACAAGCTCGGCCATGTTCTCCGGCACGATCTGCCACGACAGGCCGTAGCGATCCTTCAGCCAGCCGCACTGGCTGGCCATGCCGCCGTCCAGCAGACGGTCCCAGTAGTGGTCGAGCTCGGCCTGGTCGGCGCACCCCACGACGAACGACACCGCCTCGTTGAAGGTGAAGCTGTGACCGCCGTTGAGCGCCGTGAACGGCTGGCCGTCCAGTTCGAAGGCCACCGTCATCACCTGGCCGGCCGGGCCGGGACTGTTTTCCGGATAGCGCGTCGTCGTCACGATCCGCGAGTTCGGGAAGATCGAGACGTAGAAGTTCGCGGCCTCCTCGGCCTGGTCGGCGAACCATAGGAAGGGGGTCGGCTTGGGCATGGGGAAGCTCCTTTCGCCCCCTGAGGACGCGCGAGCCTCCGCCTTTCCGACAATCCCGTCTAGGCCGCGTCGAGCGCCCGGCTGACGTCGCGCACCAGATCCCGTCCGCCTTCGAGGCCGACGCTCATCCGCACCCAGCCCTCGGTCAGCCCGATCTCCAGCCGCTCGGCCTCCGGCATCGAGCGGTGGGTCGTCGTGCAGGGGTGCGTGGCCATCGACTTGGCGTCGCCCAGATTGTTCGAGATGTCGACGATCTGCAGCGCGTTGAGGAAGCGGAACGCCGCCTCCCGGCTGCCGAGGTCGAAGGCCACGACATTGCCGCCGCCGGTCATCTGATTGGCGATGATCGCCGCCTGGGGATGGTCGGGCCGGCCGCAATAGATGGTCTGCTTCGCCTTGGCGTGGGCGGCGACGGCGTCGGCCACCTTGCCGGCGTTCTCGGTCTGGCGACGCACGCGCAGCTCCAGCGTCTCCAGGCCCTTCAGCAGGACCCAGGCGTTGAACGGCGACAGGGACGGCCCGGTATGGCGCATGATGTCCTTGTAGGCGTCGGTCATCAGCGGCTCGTCGCCAAGGATCGCCCCGCCCAGGACCCGGCCCTGGCCGTCGATGTGCTTGGTCGCCGAATAGACGACGATGTCGGCGCCCAGCTGCAGCGGCTTCTGGAAGATCGGCGTCGCGAACACATTATCGACGATCAGCTTGGCGCCCGCCGCATGGGCGATCTCGGCGACGGCGCCGATGGCGGTCACCTCCAGCAGGGGATTGGCCGGGCTCTCCACCAGGAAGGCCTTGGTGTTGGGCCGTACGGCGTTCTTCCACGCCTCAAGATCGGTCGCGTCCACATAGGTCGTCTCGACCCCGAAGCGCGGCAGCCACTCCGAAATGATCCAGCGGCACGAGCCGAACAGCGCCCGCCCGGCGACAAGATGGTCGCCGGCCCGCAGCAGGCCGGTCAGCGCCAGATGGATGGCCGACATGCCCGACGAGGTGGCCCGGCACGACTGCGCGCCCTCCAGCAGCGCCAGCCGATCCTCGAACATCTGCGTCGTGGGATTGCCGAAGCGCTGGTAGATGAAGCCCGGTCCGCCGCCGAACCGCGCGTCCGCCGCCTCGGCGCTGTCATAGGCAAAGCTCTGGGTCAGAAAGAGCGCCTCGGAGATCTCGCCATAAGGGCTGCGGGCCATGCCGCCGCGCACCAGCCGGGTCTCGACTTCCCAGTCACGCGGATCTTCAGCCATAGGGACCTCCTGTGCGCATGCGCGCCGAAGCCGGGGATGAAACGCGGGCGCCCGGCCGGGTCAAGCCAGGAAAGGTGGCCGCAGGCCTAGAAACCTTGCCAGACTCGCCGCGCAAGGCGAGTGTCCGCCGACCATGACCGACACCGCCGCGGCCGGCATCCTGCCCTGCCAGTCCATCGACGCGCTCATCGCCCAGGGCGCCATCACCTCTGCGACGCCGTTCGACGCTGATCAGGTGCAGCCCGCCAGCCTGGACCTGCGCCTGGGCGCGCGGGTCTGGCGCGTGCGCGCGTCCTTCCTGCCCCGGCCGGGGGTCAAGGTCGCCCAGCGCCTCGCCGATGTGGCTATGCACGAGCTCGACCTGACCAAGGGCGCGGTGCTGGAGCGGGGCTGTGTCTACATCGCCGAGCTTCAGGAGCGCGTGGCCCTGCCGCGCGGCGTCTCGGCCCGCGCCAATCCCAAGAGCTCGACCGGTCGAGTCGACGTCTTCGTCCGTCTGCTCAGCGACGACCAGCCGGCCTTCGACGATGTGGCCGAGGGCTACAACGGGCCGCTCTACATGGAGATCGCGCCTCAGACCTTCTCGATCCTGGCGCGCACCGGCACCCGCCTGAACCAGCTGCGGCTCAAGCGGGGCTCCCCGCCCCATCTGGAGACCCGCAGCGTCGGCGTCGACCTCTCCGTGGATGTGGCCGGCTTCCGCGCCCGCCGCCACGCCGGCGTCATCGACATGGACCACATCGACGGCCACGACCCGCGCGACTATTGGGAGCCGCTGGTCCCACGCCGCGGCGAGCTGATGCTGGATCCGGGCGAGTTCTACATCCTCGCCTCCAAGGAGCCGATCGAGATCCCGGTCCTGCAGGCCGCCGAGATGACGCCCATCGACCCCTCGGTCGGCGAGTTCCGCGTGCACTATGCGGGCTTCTTCGATCCCGGCTTCGGCACCGCCGAAGCCTTGGCCGTCGGATCCAAGGCGGTTCTGGAAGTGCGCAGCCACGAGACCCCCTTCCTGCTGGAAGACGGCCAGACCGTCGCACGTCTGGTCTACGAGCCCCTCACCGCCCGTCCCGAGCGCCTCTATGGCGAAGGCGGCAGCCACTACCAGCGTCAGGGCCTGAAGCTGTCGAAGCACTTCCGCCCCTGGGGGAACTGAGGGCGCCTCGCAACTGACCAAGGATTGGGCCATCCTGCGGCGGGCCCATCCCGGACGCGACCTCGCCCTATCGGCGCGGCGGCCCGGCGGGTAGCCCTCGTTCCGCGCAAGCAGGGACCACTCCGTGACCGTCAGTGTCTTCGACCTCTTCAAGCTCGGCGTCGGGCCGTCCAGCTCCCACACCATGGGGCCGATGACGGCCGCCGGTCGCTTCCTCGACGCGCTTGCGGGGGCGGGGCGATTGCACGACGTCGTCCGGATCGAGACCCGTCTCTACGGCTCGCTGGCCCATACCGGCGTCGGCCACGCCACCGACAGGGCGGTCATTCTGGGGCTTGCCGGTTTCTCGCCCGCCACCATCGACCCCGATCTGGCCGATCGGGGACTGGCTGAAACCCACGCCGACCGCCGCCTGGGTCTGGGACGCGGCGGCCCGGCCATCGCCTTCGACGAGGCCTTCGACATCGTCTGGGAAAAGCGCCACCGCCCGCCCCAGCACCCCAACGCGCTCAGCTTCCACGCCTACGACGGCGGCGGGGAGATCCTGGCGCGGACCTACTTCTCGGTCGGCGGCGGCTTCGTTCAGGACGAGGCCGAATTCGGCGGCCCGCCGGCCGCCGCGACGGCGGACCAGCCCTTTCCCTTCGCCTCCGGCGCCGAGCTTCTGGCGCGCGCCGACGCGGCCGGCCTGACCATCGCGGGTCTGATGCGCGCCAATGAACTGGCCCTGCGCAGCGAGGCCGACCTCGACGCCGGGCTCGACGCCATCGTCTCGGCCATGGACGCCTGCATCGACCGGGGCCTTCGCCATGAAGGCCACCTGCCGGGCGGCCTGAAGGTGCGCCGCCGGGCCCGGCAGGTGCTCAACGAACTCACCACGCGGATGGAGCGCAACGCCGCCGATCCCCTGGCGGCCCTCGACTGGGTCAACCTCTGGGCCCTGTCGGTCAACGAGGAGAACGCCGCGGGCGGCCGCGTCGTCACCGCGCCCACCAACGGCGCGGCGGGCCTCCTGCCGGCGGTGCTCCGCTATTACGACCGCTTTCACCGTGGCGACGCCGAGAGCCGTCGCACCTTCCTGCTCACCGCCGCCGCCATCGGGGCGCTCTACAAGCTCAACGCCTCGATCTCCGGGGCCGAGGTCGGCTGTCAGGGCGAGGTGGGCGTCGCCTGTTCCATGGCTGCGGCGGGTCTTTGCGCCGTGCTGGGCGGGACCAACGCCCAGATCGAGAACGCCGCCGAGATCGCCATGGAGCACAATCTCGGCCTGACCTGCGACCCGATCGGCGGCCTCGTCCAGATCCCCTGCATCGAGCGCAACGCCATGGGCGCGGTGAAGGCCATCGACGCGGCCCGGCTCGCCCTGCTCGGCGACGGCCAGCACACCGTCAGCCTCGACACGGTCATCGCCACCATGAAGCGCACGGGCGAGGACATGAACGAGATCTACAAGGAGACGTCCCTGGGAGGCCTGGCGGTCAACATCGTGGAGTGCTGACGCCGCGCCTGCGCTTGTCCTGATGGCGCCGACGTTCATTCACCCTTCAAGGTTGATCATTACCTGGGGCCGAGCGGTGCGAGAAGCGCGACCGTAGGTATGATCCTTGGGGGCATCATGAACATCAAAGTCACGGCCAGCCGTCTGGCCGCCATCTCGGCGCTCGGCCTGTCGCTGACCGCCTGCGAGACGGTGACGCGGGGCAGCGAGGACGCATGGGTCGTGGAGACCGAGCCGGCCGGCGCGCGGGTCGAAACGACCAACGGCCATCTGTGCGCGTCCACCCCATGCGCCATCAAGATGAAGCGCAAGTCCGAGTTCACCGCGACGATCACCAAGCCCGGCTACAAGGCCGCGACCGTCACCGTGACCCACAAGACCGCCGGCGCGGGCGCCGCCGGCGTCGCGGGCAATGTCATCCTTGGCGGAGTCATCGGACTTGGCGTGGACATGTATTCGGGCGCGTCCCAGGACCTCACGCCCAACCCGGTGAAGCTGAAGCTGGAGCCCGAAGCCCAGACCACGGCGGCGGCGAACTGAACACGGCCTTCTCCTCCCTCGCGCAGGCGGGGGAGGAGGCATGCGGCCCTTAGTCCAGCAGCGGCGTCATCCCTGGATCGCCCTTGGCCATGGCGCGCTGGTAGGCAGGCCGCTCGCCCACGCGCTTCAGATAGGCGCGGATGTTGGGATAGGGGCCAAGGTCGCGCGGCGCGAAGACCCGCATGGTGGTCAGGGCGAAGACCGTCATGATGTCCGCGGCGGTGAAGTCCTGGCCGGCGAACCAGGGCGCCTGGCCCAG
>Ga0116191_1003938_pt1 | contig 10720 bp, 21 predicted proteins | sample AD_UKC111_MetaG_FD_89897 | JGI IMG/M metagenome (GOLD analysis project Ga0116191, IMG submission 89897) | Active sludge microbial communities of municipal wastewater-treating anaerobic digesters from Hong Kong - AD_UKC111_MetaG | ecosystem: Engineered > Bioreactor > Anaerobic > Digestate...
AGGGGTTAACGCACCATGCTTATGCCTAGCAGAGTAAAGTACAGGAAGCCTTTCCGCAGGCCGCTAAGCGGACGCGCAAAGGGTGCCACCGAAGTCGATTTCGGCGATTTCGGGATGCAGGCGCTTGATTGTGCGTGGATCACCGCGAGGCAGATCGAAGCTGCGCGTGTGGCGATTTCCAGGAAAATGAAAAAGGGTGGGAAGATCTGGATCAGGATTTTCCCTGATCGCCCCTTCACCAAGAAGCCGCTCGAAACCCGAATGGGCAAGGGGAAGGGAAGCCCGGAGTTCTGGGTCGCTCCCGTAAAGCGGGGTCGGATCATGTTCGAGATTGCCGGGGTCACTCGGGAGGTTGCGGAAGAGGCGTTCCTCACGGCCGGCCACAAGCTCCCGATCAAGGTCAGGTTTGTTGCCCGAGAGGGACTGGGTGGTGAATAGAGCATGAAGGCCAAGGATTTCAGGGACCTTACGATCGAAGAACTAAGCGACAAGCACCGACAGTTCAAGGAAGAACTTTTCAACCTGCGCTTCCAGAGTGCCATAGGGCAGCAGGGAAATCACAGCCGAATTTCGGAAGTCAAGCGTACCATCGCGCGCATTCTCACCGTCAAGCGTGAGAAGGAAGTCGCAGTGGAACGCGCGAACGCAAGGGGGTAAAAGACGATGGAGGAGAGAACCTCTCATCGGAAAGCTCGAATCGGGACGGTTGTCAGCAACAAGATGCAGAAGACAATCGTCGTCCGTGTGGACCGGATGGCAAAACACGCGCTTTACGGCAAGCCGGTGCTTAAATACAAGAAATACATGGCGCATGACGAAGAGAACACCTGCCGCATAGGGGACCAGGTCGTGATCGAAGAGACACGTCCCTTGAGCGCCCACAAGCACTGGAGACTGAAGGAAGTCCTTCGCCGCGCTCCGATCCTTGGCGAAGAGACCGGCGGCGAGGAGGCGTAAGGAATGATCCAGCTAAGGACCGTCCTCAACGTAGCCGACAATTCCGGGGCAAAAAAGATCATGTGCGTGCACGTCGTCGGCGGAAGCCAGCGTTTCGTGGGCTCGGTAGGCGATGTGATCGTAGCCTCCGTGAGGGAAGCCATCCCCAACAGCAACATCGGCAAGGGGCAGGTTGTCAAGGCGGTCATCGTCAGGACGAGCAAGGAAATCCGGCGGAAAGACGGCTCCTATGTTCGTTTTGACGACAACGCTGCAGTGATCATCGACAACAACGGCGATCCAAAGGGTACGCGCATTTTCGGCCCCGTTGCCAGGGAGCTCCGCGAGAAGAAATACATGCGTATCGTCTCGCTTGCCCCTGAAGTTGTGTAGGAGGCTTCTGACATGGGAAAGATGAGGCTCAAGAAAGGTGATCGCGTCCATGTCCTTTCTGGAAAAGATGCGGGAAAGGAAGGCAAGATCCTTCGCCATATCCCCGCAAAGGACATGATCGTAGTAGAGGGCGTCAACCTGGCGACGAAGCACGTCCGCCCTACCCAGAAAAACCCCAAGGGCGGAATCGTCAAGCAGGAAACCCCGATCTACGCTGCAAAAGCCATGCTAGTTTGCCCCGCTTGCGGAAAGCCCACCCGCGTTGCCCGCGCCTTCATGGACGACGGACGGAAAGTGCGCCTCTGCAAGAAGTGCGGGGAAATTGTCGACAAGGTGTAGGGAGGAGGCTTCTCAAACCATGGTTCCGCGATTGCTGACTAAATACAAGGAAGAGGTCATCCCGCGCCTGACGAAGGAATTCTCGTACAAGAACGTGATGCAGGCCCCGCGAATCGAGAAGGTCGTGGTCAACATCGGCGTTGGTGAAGCGAAGGTCGACATCAAGTACATGGACGCGTCGATCAACGAACTGACCCAAATTACGGGTCAGCGCCCCGTGCTCAAGCGCGCCAAGAAGTCGGTGGCAGGCTTCAAGCTTCGGGAGGGTATGCCCGTAGCCTGTTCGGTTACCCTCAGGGGGATGAGGAAATGGGAGTTCCTCGACAGGCTTATGTCCCTTGCCCTGCCGAGGATCAAGGACTTCCAGGGTGTGTCACGCAAGGGATTCGACGGCCGCGGGAATTTCAACCTCGGTCTCAAGGAACAGCTCATTTTCCCGGAGATCGATTATGACAAGGTTATCCGGGTGCGCGGGATGAACATCACCATCGTTACCACGGCGAAAAACGACGAAGAGGCCTACCTCCTTCTCAAGGAGATGGGTATGCCCTTCAGCCGTTAAGGGGGTAAGTCGATATGTCGAGAACGGCCCTTGAAGTCAAGGCGAAGAGGGAACCGAAATTCAAGGTGCGGAAGGTCAACCGTTGCCCGCTTTGTGGGCGCATTCATTCCGTGCTGCGTAAATTCAACATGTGCCGCTGCTGCTTCCGGAAGCTGGCCCGCGAGGGGAAAATCCCCGGCGTGGTCAAGTCGAGCTGGTAGCCGCTAGGCAGAAGGAGGCAGGGGAAATGTACGTGACCGATCCCATAGCGGATATGCTCACGCGCATCCGGAATGCGAATACGGTTTTCCAGGAAACCGTTGATATCCCCATGAGTCGGATGAAGCTTGAAGTCGCCAAGATACTCAAGGAAGAGGGGTATATCCGCAATTTCAAGGTCCTCAATGACGCAAAGAAGCCCGTTGCCATGCTGAGGCTGATGCTGAATTACGGACCGAACCGGGAACGCGTTATCCAGGGGCTGCGCAGGATCAGCAAGCCCGGTCGTCGAATCTACGTAGGCAGAAGCGATCTGCCCAAGGTCATGGGAGGGCTCGGAGTGGCCATCATTTCCACCTCACAGGGATTGATGACGGACGCCACGGCCCGCACCAACGGCCTGGGGGGCGAAGTCATCTGCTACGTCTGGTAGTGGGGGGTGTAGTCCTTGTCACGAATTGGAAGGAAAAGCATTCCGCTCTCCAAGAACGTCGAGGTTTCGGTGGAAGGGCGGCAGGTAAAGGTTAAGGGCCCGAAGGGAGAGCTTTACCTCGATCTTCTTCCCTGCGTGGACGTGTCCGTCGAAGACGGGCAGCTGATGGTCACACGCAAGGATGACGAGATCAGGTCAAGGGCTTTCCACGGCATGACTCGCGCCTTGCTGAACAACATGGTCGTGGGAGTCAGCGAGGGGTTCCAGCGGCAGCTCGAGATCGTCGGAGTCGGGTACCGTGCGCAGATGCAAGGCAAAACCCTCCTGCTGAACCTCGGCTATTCGCATCCCATCCAGGTTGAACCGCCGGCTGGTATCGAGATCGCAACGGACGGCCCGACGAAGATCCTGATAAGGGGAGCCGATAAGCAGGTTGTGGGCCAGCTTGCGGCGAACATTCGAGGGTACCGGCCCCCGGAGCCTTACAAGGGCAAGGGGATCCGTTACGCGGGAGAGTTCATTATTCGTAAGGCCGGCAAGGCTGGATCGAAGAAGTAGTCGAGGTGAAAGAGGATGATTAGGAAGCGTAGCCGGAACGAGATGCGACTTATCCGACACCTGCGTCTCCGCCAGAAACTCTCGGGGACTGCCGAAGCTCCCAGGCTCGCCGTCTTCCGAAGCCTGAAACATATCTATGCGCAGGTCATCGACGACAACAAGGGCATGACCCTGGTCGCGGTTTCCACACGCGAGAGGTCGGTAGCGGAACAACTAAAGGGAACAGGGAACATCGAGGCGGCAAAGTTCGTCGGCAAGCTGGTTGCGGAGCGAGCCCTGGAAAAGGGGATACAGGCCGTGGTATTCGACCGGGGCGGGCATATGTTCCACGGTCGGGTCAAGGCCTTGGCCGATTCCGCCCGCGAAGCCGGGCTGAAGTTCTAGGAGGGAATGGCCAATGGCAGCCAAAGTGCAAAAGGGAATGGAAACCGAACTGACCGAGAGGGTAGTCTCGATCAAGCGCGTCAGCAAGGTTGTCAAGGGCGGTAAAAGGTTTAAGTTCAGCGTCCTGGTCGTTGCGGGAGATGGTAACGGGCAGGTTGGCGTGGGGACAGGCAAGGCAAGGGAAATCCCGGAAGCCGTCCGGAAGGGCATCGAAAAGGCGAAGAAAAGCATGGTGCCACTCAAGAAGGTTGGAAACACCGTTGCCCATCCGATCATCGGCCATTTTGGGGCCGCTGAGGTCCTCCTCAAGCCGGCTGCCCCGGGAACGGGAGTCATCGCCGGCGCGGTGGTCCGCGCGATCATGGAGCTTGGCGGGGTAAAGGATGTTCTGACGAAGGTCATCGGGAGGACATCGAACCCGATCAACGTTGCTTATGCGACCTTCGAGGCCTTGCGGACCATGAGAACCCCCGAAGAGACCCTCCGCCTGCGTGGTAAGGACCGCAAGCCGGTCCAGGCGGCATAGGAGGGGCCGGATTATGGCGAAGCTGAAGATTACCTGGAAGCGGAGCTGTATCGCGCGCCCCGACAAGCAGGAGCGCACAATCCGGGCTTTTGGTTTCCGAAAGCTAAACGACACGGTCGAGATGGAAGACACTCCCCAAATTCGGGGGATGATCGCTGCAGTCCATCATCTGGTCGACTGGGAAGTTATCGAGAAATAGGAGGGAGATCCCATGCACTTGCATGATCTCAGTCCCGCCCCGGGATCCCGCCGGAAGCCCAAGAGGCTCGGATGCGGAGTCGGGAGCGGTACAGGAAAAACAGCCGGAAAGGGTCATAAAGGGCAGAAAGCCCGCACCGGGGGCGGAGTGAGCCGCGGGTTTGAGGGCGGACAAATGCCGGTCCAGAGGCGAGTGCCGAAGCGGGGCTTCAACAACACACGCCATGCGGTCAATTACGAGGTCGTCAACCTCAAGTCGCTCGAAGAGCGTTTCGAGGCCGGGGCAGGAATCACGGCCCTTGAACTCCTCTCTGCCGGGCTAATCCACGGCAACCTGGACGGGGTCAAGATCCTCGCCACCGGTGAGTTGACCAAAGCCTTCAACGTGAAGGCCAGCGCATTCAGCGCCAAGGCCGCGGAAAAAATTGCCGCCGTGGGCGGAAAGGCCGAGGTGATCTAGGTGCTGGACTCCGTCCGCAACGCGATGCGGCTGCCCGACCTGAAGCGTCGTATACTCTTCACCCTGGGGGTATTGTTCGTTTTCCGCCTGGGAGCGCACATCCCGACGCCGGGTATCGATGGGGCCGCAATGTCGAAGTTGTTCGAGCAGGGCGGGGTACTTGGATTCCTCGATTTATTTGCGGGCGGGGCACTGCGTCGTTTCAGTGTTTTTGCCCTGGGCGTAGGCCCGTACATCAACGCGAGCATCGTCATGCAGCTTCTGGTGGTCGTCTTCCCAGCCCTTGAAAAACTGCAGAAGGAGGGGGAAGAAGGCCGGAAGAAGATCGTCGCCTATACCAGGTGGAGCACGGTTGGCTTCGCGGCCGTACAGGCACTCGGCCTCTCCTTCTGGCTAAGGGGGCTCGGGATCTTCTCCGGGTCGGCATGGGACCTGGCTCTTGTGGTCATCACTATCACGGCCGGTTCCGTCGCGGTGATGTGGCTGGGGGAAATCATCTCGGATCATGGAATCGGGAACGGCATCAGCCTCCTGATTTTTGCCGGGATAGTGGCGAGAATCCCCGAAGCTATCGTGCAGACCTGGACAAGTCTGCGCTCGGGGCAGATGAACCTTCTCGCCCTGCTGATCGCTCTGGTTTTGATGGTTGCGGTCGTCGCCGGCTGCATTCTCCTCCAGGAAGGGCAGCGGAGATTGCCGGTCCAGTATGCGAAAAGGGTCGTAGGGAACAAGGTTTACGGAGGGCAGAGCACTTTCATCCCCTTGAGGGTGAACCAATCGGGAGTTATCCCGATCATTTTTGCCTCCTCGGTGCTGCTGCTGCCTTACACGATTGCCCGTTTCTTTCCGGGCGGGGTGGGAGCGTTCATCCAAAGGGCCTTTTCTCCCGACAGCCTGATATACACGGTTCTCTATGTTGCGCTTATCGTGTTTTTCGCCTATTTCTACACGGCGGTCGTTTTCAATCCTGTCGATGTGGCGAACAACATGAAGAAATATGGCGGATTCATTCTCGGGATACGCCCGGGGAAACCGACCTCCGACTATATCGAAAAGGTCATGACGCGGATCACCTTGGCGGGAGCAATCTTCCTGGCGATGATCGCACTTCTCCCGACGCTGATGACGCGGGTCATGGGGATAAACACCTTCTACTTCGGTGGAACAGCCATCCTGATCGTCGTGGGTGTTGCCCTGGACACGGTGCAGCAGATCGAGGGACAGCTTCTCATGAGGCACTACGAGGGCATCCTCAAGCGTCGGGACCGGGCCGGCCTTTTCAAGATGTGAGGTGGTTGGAATGCGTCTGATTTTTTTGGGCCCTCCCGGATCGGGAAAAGGGACACAGGCGGCAAAGCTGATTGAAAAGGTCAAGGCCGCTCACATCTCCACCGGGGATATCTTGAGGGAAAACGTTTCGAAAGGGACCGATCTCGGGTTGCAGGCAAAGGGATACATGGACTCGGGAAAGCTCGTCCCGGATGACCTGATCGTTGAAATGATGAAGAATCGGCTTGCTTCGGAAGACTGTACGAAAGGGTTTATCCTTGACGGTTTCCCAAGAACGGTTTCCCAGGCGGAATCCCTGGAGAAGATGCTCGAGCAGCTGGGGATACGATTGGACGCGGTCGTCCTCTTCAACGTTTCCGATGAAGTTGTAGTGGAAAGGCTCTCCGGCCGCAGGGGCTGCAGGAATTGCGGAGCGATCTATCACGTGCGGTTCAACCCGAGCAAGAAAGGATCATCGTGCCAGAATTGCGGAGGGGAACTCTTCCAGAGGGAAGATGACCGCGAGGATGTCATCAGGAAGCGCCTTGATGTCTATCACCAGCAGACATCCCCTTTGATAGGCTTCTACAGGGGAAGAGGCATTCTAGTGGAAGTGGACGCTGGAAAGTCGAGTGACGAGGTTTTAAAGACCATTCTGGACGCCCCTTGGGGAAAGTCTGAATGATCACCTTGAAAACCGAAGAACAACTGAAGCTCATGCGGCATGCAGGGCGCATCGTGGCCGATATGCTCAGGCTGCTTCGCGAAAGGGTAAGGCCTGGCGTCGACACGTTGAGCCTGGATGAAGAGGCCTACGCGCATGTCGAAAAATGTGGGGCCCATCCCGCCTTCAAAGGCTACCGAGTTCCCGGCATCAGGCGGGCTTTTCCCGGAACGCTCTGCATTTCGATCAACCAGGAAGTCGTCCATGGGATTCCGGACAAAAGACGATTTCTCGAAGAGGGCGACATCGTCAGCTTTGACATGGGGGTCGAATACAAGGGATACTACGGAGATGCCGCCTGTACTTACGGAGTTGGCAAGGTTTCCGAAAAACGCCGCCTCCTTATGGAAGATACCCTTGAATCTCTTCACAGGGCGGTTTCGGTCGTCCGGGAAGGCGCGACCCTGGGAGATATCGGTCATGCGGTCGAAAGCTTTTTGATCCCGAAAGGCTATGGCCTTGTAAGGAATTATGCGGGGCACGGTATCGGTCGAAAGCTTCACGAAGCACCCCAGGTACCGAATTTTGGAAAACCGGGAAGCGGGGTCATGCTTAAACGGGGGATGACGCTGGCGATCGAACCCATGGTCATGACCGGCAAGGAAGCGGTTGTCTCCGGGGAAGACGAGTGGACAGTCGTTACAGCAGATGGATCCGATGCCGCTCACTTCGAGCACACCGTGCTGGTTTGCGAAAACGGGCCGGAGGTCCTTACGCCTTGGGAAAGTTGATCTCTTTGACCGGAGAGGGAGTTCTTCTGTTGGACCGGATTGCCGTTTCCGGGCAAGGATCCTGTGATAAGGAGGTCGATTGATCCCTATGGCAAAGGATGATGTGATCGAGGTTAAAGGACGCGTAGTGGAGCCGCTTCCAAACGCTATGTTCAGGGTTGAACTGGAAAACGGGCACAGGATACTTGCCCATGTCTCCGGAAAAATGAGGATGCACTTTATTCGCATTCTGCCCGGCGACCAGGTTCTTATCCAGCTTTCCACCTATGACTTGACACGGGGTCGGATCGTGTATAGATATAAATAACCGCCAAAAATGCCTTTCCAGCCATTGGAAGGGATGAAGCGCAGAAATGGAATGGGGAGCGTGAGGACATGAAGGTTAAGCCTTCGGTAAAGCCAATTTGCGAACATTGCTCAATCATCAAGCGGCACGGCGTTGTCCGTGTGATCTGCAGCAAGAACCCCAGGCACAAACAAAGCCAGGGACCAAGGAGGCCATAGGACGATGGCGCGTATTGCTGGTGTGGACCTGCCCAGGGAAAAGCGGGTGGAGATCGCCCTGACCTACATTTACGGAATCGGGTTGACACGGTCTAGACAGATACTTGCCTCAACAGGAATCAGCCCCGACACTCGAGTGAAGGACCTGACGGATGACGAATCGAAGAGGCTCCGCTCGGAGATCGAGGCGAACTACCGCGTAGAAGGCGACCTTCGTCGCGAAGTAGCGATGAATATAAAGCGTCTGATGGAAATCGGGTGCTATAGGGGCCTTCGGCACAGGCGCGGCCTGCCGGTCAGGGGACAGCGGACGAAGACGAATGCCCGGACCCGTAAGGGGCCGAAAAAGACGATCGCCGGCAAGAAAAAGGCGACGATGAAGAAGTAGTGCGGCGAGGAGGTCGACCCAGTTGGCAAAGCGGGTTCAGAGAAAAGGCAAGCGCAAGGAGAAGAAACACGTCAGCTACGGAGTGGCGCACATCCACTCGACCTTTAACAATACGATAATCAATATCACGGACAAGCAGGGTAACGTGCTTTCCTGGGCCTCCGGAGGTAATGTGGGTTTCAAGGGAGCCCGAAAGTCCACTCCCTTCGCTGCCCAGATCGCTGCTTCGCAGGCGGCTAAGACCGCTCAGGACCACGGCTTGATGGAAGTCGACGTCGTCGTGCAGGGCCCTGGACCCGGCCGTGAATCCGCGATTCGCTCCCTTCAAGCGGCAGGTCTCCAGGTTCGGCTGATCAAGGATGAAACGCCGATTCCCCACAACGGCTGCCGTCCGCCGAAGCGGCGACGCGTGTAGTGCGCAAACGAAGGTAAGGAGGGAACCAACACCCCATGAGCAGATATGTCGGACCGGCCTGCAGGCAATGCAGGGCTGAAGGTGTGAAGCTTTTCCTGAAAGGGGACCGCTGCTATACCGAGAAATGCGGTATAGTCAAGCGGAACAAGAAACCTGGGCAACATGGCGATAGCAAGAGGCGCGCCAAGATGAGCGAATACGGGTTGCGCCTTAGGGAAAAACAGAAACTGCGCCGCTTTTACGGCATGCACGAAGCCCAGTTCCGACGTTTTTACGAAATGGCCACGCAAATGGGCGGACAGGCGGGGCACAACTTCCTACAGCTCCTTGAGCGCCGGCTGGACAACGTCGTATACCGCATAGGTTTTGCGGTCAGCCGTCGCCAGGCAAGGCAGCTCGTCTGCCATGGCCACTTCGCGGTCAACGGCAAGAAAGTCGATATCCCGAGTTACCTCGTCAAGGCTGGCGATGTACTAAGCGTTCGGGAGAACAGCAGGGACATCGCCTACTTGAAGGAGAATGCCGAAGTAGCAGGCAGCCGCTCGGTTCCGGCCTGGCTGGAAGTTAGCGGGGAGAACCTGAATGCCAGGGTCATCTCCTTGCCGAACCGTGAGCAGATCGACTCGCCGGTCAACGAGCAGCTCGTCGTCGAGTTCTATGCCCGCTAACGGGTAGAAAGGTGGGGGGAGGATGGATCCCATGCGACCGGAGATCAGGCTGGAGGCAGGTACCCCCCGATATGGCAGGATAGTCGTCGAACCCCTTGAAAGAGGTTATGGGGTTACGCTCGGGAACGCGCTGCGGAGGGTACTTCTTTCATCCATAAAAGGGGCTGCGATCACCGCCGTCCGGATAGAAGGAGTTCTGCACGAGTACAGCACCGTACAGGGGTTGAAGGAAGACGTGCTCGAACTCATGATAAACCTCAAGCACATCCCCCTCAGGTGCCATAGTCCGGAGCCCCGGGTCCTGCATCTCGAGATCGAGGGTCCGAAAGACATTACCGCTGCCGATGTTCAACCTGACAGCGAGGTAGAATTCATCGACCCGTCCAGTGTCATCGGAACGCTGGAAAAGGGGAACAAGATCGTCATGGACCTTTACGTCGAACAGGGTATGGGGTACGCAACGACAGACCGTCCAAGGCCCGCTTACCTTCCTATCGATGCCCTGATGGTCGATGCTATTTTCTCGCCGGTCCAGCGCGTGAAGTACGAGGTGCAGAACGCCCGGGTCGGTCAAAGGACGGACTACGACCGACTCGTGTTGGAAATCTGGACGAACGGGGTTGTTTCCGTTCCGGATGCCATGTCGGAAGCTTCCAACATCCTTAAGGGGTATTTCGCGCTTTTCGCCGATGAGATCCGCATTTCGGAAGGGCAGTCCGCTGGTCTCAAAGGCCAGGAGGAGCAGATGGAAGAATCCATCCACGAGGGAAAAATCGCTGGTCCTGTCGATGGAGATTCCGTCCTCTCAAGGGCGATCAAGGATCTGGAACTTTCCGTTAGAAGCGAGAATTGCCTCTTGCGGGGCGGAGTCCATACCATCGGCGACCTCGTTAGCAAGAGTCGTTCGGAACTTATGAAGATACGCAATCTGGGCAAGATTTCCCTGCGCGAGATCGAGGAAAAACTCGAAAAGTTCTCGATAACCCTCCCGGGGGAAGAAGCACCGGAAGAGCCCGTGAAGGAGGATTAGCAAA
>Ga0116191_1003939_pt1 | contig 10720 bp, 10 predicted proteins | sample AD_UKC111_MetaG_FD_89897 | JGI IMG/M metagenome (GOLD analysis project Ga0116191, IMG submission 89897) | Active sludge microbial communities of municipal wastewater-treating anaerobic digesters from Hong Kong - AD_UKC111_MetaG | ecosystem: Engineered > Bioreactor > Anaerobic > Digestate...
TCATAGTAGAAAGAGAAGAGACCCTGCGTCGAGCAATGGCAGTCGGGGGAGGGGTTATCAAACGGGTCACGCACCGAGGCAAAGCGCGCCGCCTCGCGGGTCAGGTCGAGCACATCCAGGTAGCGGCCAATGAAGATGACCATCTCCACCACGCCCAGCAACAGCAAAAGCAACACCGGCAGCACCAGCGCCAGCTCAATGAAAGACTGCGCCCGCCGCCCGTTGGCAGGGCGTGCTTTTTGCAACAAAGCGAAAAGAGACTTCTTCAGCATAGAAAAAATTCCTTGTGCATACAATACCTTAAGCCTGAGCGCATGTCAATAAATGAAAGGCGATTGCAAGTTATCTGAAATCGCTTGCGCGCGCTTTTGTAACTGAATCACGACATTGCACAAATGTGCAAAAAATTGCACATTTTGACAGGTTGTCAACCCTCTCAAACTGTGCATAATCAAATACAGAACTTTTGTTCTATTTCCAAACCGGAGGATTGCCCGGAAATGACCCCGCTCCCTTCCACTGCCCCCGCCACCCCGCCCGAAGATGGCCTGGAAAAAGAAATCACCATCCTGCGGCAAATGCTCGCTCAGGTAGCCGCCATGTGTGATGCACAGGCCGGGACGCGCTCCCTGGCCGAGATGCTGCGCGTGCTGGACATTCTCAGCATGGCGAGCACGCGCCTGGCCACGCTGCTCAAGGCGCAGCAGGCCCTGGGGCACGATTGGGGCATGCGCTTCGAGCAGGTGCTGGCCGAGGTGATCGAAGAAGTGCGCACCCCACCCCCTCCGGCTCCGGGAGGCCGGCGCAGGGCTTCTGACCCTGCCAAACGCAGTCACGCCGCAAGGAAGCCTGAATGAAGCACGTGCAGCGCCCGGCTCCGCCCTCTGCGACCGAGCTGCCCCCGCTGCGGCAAAGCTGGCCGGCCCCCGGAAAATCTTTCGTCCTGCACCCTTTGGAAGGAGGTTGGCATGGAAATCACCCCTCAAGAGGCCCGTCTGCTGGCCGAACAAATTGCCCGCCTGGGCGACCGCATTGAAGCGCGCTTTGCACACCTTGAAACCTTGCTGGAACACCAACAGGCGTTGAACGAGGAACAGCACGCCGCCCTGGCCCGCGAACAGGCCGCCCTGGCCGCTCAGCTGCAAGATCATGAAGTGCGCCTGCGTGAAGCCCTCAGCACGGTTTCGCAGTTCAAGCTGCTCACCGGCCTGGCTTCCGGCGGGTCGGGGTTGGCCTCGCTGGCCGCCCTCTGGAAAGCCTTTGGCGGCTGAGCGATGAATCGCGTGCTGCGTCAGCTGTTGAGCGATCTGCCGACCTTCAGCGCGGCGGGCGGCCTGCGCCTGCGCAGTTATCAGGCCGAGGCTGCCGCTGCCATCCTGCGCTCCATCCTCGCGCAGCGCGGTGATACGCTGGTGGTGATGTTCCCGCGCCAATCGGGCAAGAATGAATTGCAAGCCCAACTGGAAGCTTACCTGCTCTTGCTCTTCAGCAACACGGATGTTGAGATGGTCAAGGTTTCACCGACCTGGAAGCCGCAAAGCCTGAACGCGCAACGTCGCTTGCAACGCGTGCTCGAACGACATCCCCTCACCGCCGCCTATGGCTGGCACAAAGAATCCGGCTATCTTTACCGTCTGGGACGGGCGCGCATCAGCTTCCTTTCAGCAGCCCCGGAGAGCAACATCGTCGGCGCAACAGCCAACCTGTTGCTGGAAGTGGATGAGGCGCAGGATGTTCAAATCGCCAAATTTGATAAGGAGGTTGCGCCCATGGCGGCTTCGACGAATGCGACGCGCGTGTTTTGGGGCACCGCCTGGAACGATCAGACGCTGTTGGCGCGCGAGCTGCGCGCCGCGCAGGCCGCCGAGCAGCGCGATGGCCGTCGGCGTGTCTTTCGCATCACCGCTGAGCACGTAGCCGCCGAATGCCCGCCCTATGCCGATTTTGTTGCCGCACAGGTCGCCCGTTTTGGCCGGGCGCACCCGCTCATCCGCACACAGTTTTTCTCCGAAGAAATCAGCAGTCAGACCGGCCTGTTCAACGAAGCGCGCCTGCAATTAATGCAGGGCAAGCATGCGTCACATGCACAGCCGCAAGCGGGGGCGCTGTATGCATTCACCCTCGATGTGGGCGGTGAGGATGCAGGGCTAGCCAACGGCTCAGGCGAACTGCAAAACCCGCGCCGCGACGCAACCGCGCTGACCATCTTCGCCCTCGACCAATCGCGCCTGAGCGATCCGCTGTTTGCTGCGCCCATCTATCAGGTCATGCAGCGCTTCGAATGGGTCGGCGTCCCTCATCCGCAGCTCTACGCCGCCCTGCTGAGCCTGGCGCAAACCTGGCAGCCGCGCTTCATCGTCGTAGATGCCACCGGCGTTGGTGCCGGTCTTGCCGCCTTCCTTGGGCGGGCGTTGCCGGGGCGCGTTTTGCCTTTTTTGTTCAACCCGGCCACCAAATCCAGCCTGGGGTGGCGCTTTTTGGCCATCATCGAAACCGGACGGTTCCAGGAAGCGGATCCGCAGTCTTGCAGCCCGGCCCAAAGGGCGCTGCGCGAACGCTTTTTGCAGCAAGGGTGCGCCTGCACCTTGCAAACCGATGGGCTTCAACACAGCTTGCGTTGGAGCGTGCCCGATAGCGCCCAAGACCCGGCAACCGGCCTGCCACTGCATGATGACCTGTTGCTCTCGGCGGCGTTGTGCGCCGTGCTGGAGGATCAGCCCTGGCCGCGGCCCGCCCGTCCGACGCAAATTGTGCGCGCCGCCGACCCACTCACCGCAATCGATCACGGAGGTTTTTAAGCCATGTCCCCTCGTCCATCCTGGTTCCCCGCCTGGCTCAAGGCAATTTGGGGCGAAGCTGCACACGCACAACCGCCGCAGCCGCCGCAACGGCACCGTTTCGCCGCCATCACGCCCACCTGGTCGGCAAACGCCCGGCCGGCCTATGACCGACCCGACCGCCTGACGACCCTCCGGCAGACGTTGGAAGCCTGGCGCACCAACCCGCTGGCGCGGCGGATCGTCGAGCTAACAAGCCAATATGCTGTTGGCGGTGGCATGGCGCTGCACAGCCCCGACCCGGCTGCGCACGCCTTTTTGCAAGCATGGTGGCAACATCCGCTCAACGCCCTGGGCAGCCGTCTACCCGAATGGTGCGACGAATGCACCCGCACCGGCGACCTGTTTCTGCTGCTTTCCACCGACGCAAGCGGCTTGACCTGGGTGCGCGCCCTGCCCTCTGCTGATATTGAAGCGATCGAGACCGCCCCCGGCGATGTGGAGCAAGAATTGAGCTACCGCACCCGTCCGCTGCTGACCAACGATGGCCGTTGGCTGGAAGGGCAGCACTACCCGGCAGAAAGCAGCCTGGTGAATCTGTGCGCGCCCGAACGTACCCAACCGGCCATCTTGCACCTGGCCATCAACCGTCCGTGCGGGGCTGTGTTTGGCGAATCCGATCTGGCGCCGCTGCTGAAATGGCTGGCACGCTATGCCGCTTGGCTGGAAGACCGCGCCCGCCTCAACCGCTATCGCACCGCCTTCGTTTATGTCGTCAAGGCGCAGTTTGCCAACGAGGCCGAACGGCTGGCACGGCAAGAAGCCCTGGCGGCCAACCCGCCTTCGCCCGGCAGCATCCTCGTCTGCGACGAAAGCGAAAGCTGGAGCGTGCTGACCCCGCACCTGGAGGCGCACGAATCAGCAGAAGATGGGCTGGCGCTGAAGCGCATGATTGCCGTTGGTGCAGGGCTGCCTTTGCATTTTTTGGCCGAGCCAGAAAGCAGCACGCGCACAACCGCAGAGGCCGCCGGCGGGCCGACCTATCGCCGGTTTGCCATGCGTCAACGCGCCTTTCTTGGCCTGCTAGAAGCCCTGGCACGCGCCGCGTTGCAGCGCGCTGCCGCCATCCATCCGCTTGGCAGCCCCGACCCCGCTGCCGAAGTACATGCCCGCGGTGCCGACCTTTCGACGCACGACAACCTGGCCCTGGCCCAGGCCGCGGCTGCCATCAGCACCGCCCTGCTTCCGCTCCAACAGCAAGGCCTGCTGGACAAAGACGAGCTGCTGCGCCTGCTCTACCGCTTCACCGGCGAAACACCGCCAGGCAATACCCAAGAAGCCGACCTGTAAAAACCTGCTGCAGAAAGGAGGAAAACGATGCAATCTCTTTGTATTCTGAGCGCACAAGCCAACCTGGTCTTGCACGGGCTGGGCGCGCCGGCAGCCCTGCGCAGCTGCACACGCACGCCCAACACAACCGTCAGCGCCGAAGGCTGGGTTGACGAAGAATATCGCCTGGTGCTGGAGGGCAGCCCCAACGAATTGGATCAACTGCTGCTGATGCTGGAAGACCGTTTGGGGCGCGCGGCCGCCGGGGAAGCAAGTCAACTGCAACTCGTGCCGCACCATGGCAGCCGCCCGTGGGCTTCGCCCCTGCTGGGCGGCCAAATCCGCTTTGTGGATGATGGCAGCAGCAGCCGCGGGCGCGGCTCGCAGGTCTTGCAGCTGATTCTCCGCCGCGCCGATTACTGGCAGGCCGAGCAACACGAAGCCCCCCTGAGCAACGCCTATGGCAGCGGCATCTTGGGCGGCCTGACGCTCGACAATCACAGCGACGGCAACGGACACAGCGCCTATGTCACCATCGAGCAGGGCGCGTTGGTCGGAGACCTGCCCGCACCGACCCGGCTGGAGCTCTACAACGATCGTACGCTCGCCCCGCTCCGTCAGGCCTGGCTGGGCTGCTATCAAGATTGCCGCCAAACCCCGCCCGATATCACCCTGCAAGCCGAGGGCGGGGCGCCCTTGCCGGGCGTCTCGTCCAGCGTCATCAGCGCTGCAAGCTGCTCGAATGGCTTCTTCCGCCGCCTGACCTGGACGAACAGCGGCGAGCAGGCTTTGCTGAGTTGGGCACTCCCCCCCGGGCTCTTGCAAGCGCTCAACAGCCGCGCCTTGCTGCCATTGCTGCGCCTGGCCACCCCCTGCCCCAACAACGACCTGTGGGTCAGCTGGCGCGTGCTGTGCGGCGAACAAGTGTTGATGCGCAGTGAATTGGGCCTGTTGCAAATCAACAGTAGCTTGCAACCCTTGCCGGGGCTGCGCCTGCCCCCGATTGAGCTGCCCGGCGAAAACGCCCCGGCTGGGCTGACCTTGCAGCTGATGGTGGCGCGCCTCTCGGGCGGGGCGCGTCAGCTTGACCTCGATTTTGTTGCCCTGCTGCCGCTGAATGGCTGGCGTAGCCTGCGCCCCTTGGGGGACGGGGATGGTTTGCCGCCGGGCGCCATCTGGATTGACGACGCCAATCTGAATGTGCAATGGAGCTATGCCCCGGCGCTGGGCGAGCTGATCACGCACAGCGTCCTCGGTCAGCCGATCCTCGTCTGGCCCGGACATGCACAACGCATTTACCTGCTGCACGGCGGCGCGCAGATGGATATTGGCCATCAAACCCGCCTGCGCTTGTTCTATTACCCGCGCCGCCGCGCCCTGTGAGGCTACCAATGACCCTGCCAACCCTGCTCAATACCTTGCGCATCCTTCTGGGCGACCCACACGGGCTGCGTTTTGGCGATGAATTGCTGGCAGATGCCGCCCGTTTGGCACTGGGCGAGCTCTCAAACTGCTATGGCAACCCGCTGACGCTGACCGGTTTGGATGGGGCAACGCAAACAACGCTGGATATGCTCGATGAACAGACGCTGATCTGCGGGGCAGCCGCGCACGCCCTGCGGGCACAGGCAGCAAGCCGCGCCGACCTGAGCGTGCTAAATCAGGCCAACCCGCAGGCATTGCTTGCCAGTGCCGATCACTATCAGCAAGTGTTTCAGCGCGGCCTGGCCGCCGCGGCACGGCGCAAGCGCGCCAGCGCCGGCTACGCTGTTTGGACGATTGACGTGCAAGAAGACGAAGAATAAGGAGGTGCAATGAAAGCTTTGCAACAAGTCCATGCCGGGCAGTCGGTTGTGCGTCTCAACCTGCACGGCACAAGCGCTCTTCCGCCAACAGAGCATGCCAACCTGCGCATTTTGGCCATCACCGCCGGGGTCGGCAACGGCTGGCATTTTTCGGCAGCAAGCCTGCGCAACAGCCTGCCGCACTGGGAGGGGGTGCACACCTTTGTGGACCATGCCCCGCCTGGCACACCGCGCAGCCTGCGCGACCTGGCCGGGGTCTGTGATGCCCCGCAATGGGACGAGGAGCATCAAGGCATTGTGCTGACGCTACGCCCCTTTGGGCCATGCGCCGCCCTGCTACAAACCCTGGCCGAAGACTGGCTCAACAGCCCATTGCCGCGCCCGCGCATCGGCTTTTCGGCAGATCTATCTTTTCGGGCGCAGCGCGCCGACAAGGAGGTGCTAGAAATCATCAAGGTACATTCGCTCGACCTGGTCTTCGACCCGGCCCGGGGCGGTCGTCTCATCCAACAAGAGTCATTCTCAACCCACACGGAGGAACCCGCAATGGAAGAAACCCTTTCACAATTGGAGGAAGCCAATGAACCTGTTTCCCAACCTGCCTTGCAAACGCTGTATGATTGGCTATTGGAAGCGCGTTTGCAAACGGCCCATTTGCCAGCCCCAGCTGCCGCACAATTGCGCCAACAGTTCGCTGGACGCAGCTTCACGCCGCAAGAAGTGGATCAGGCGATACAGCAAATGCAGGCCCTGAGCGCCGCCCTACAAGGCCCCGTCCGCGAGGTCAGCGGTCGGCCAGCCGCACAACGCCCGGATGGTGAGCTGAGCGGCATGATCACCGGCGAGGAACGCCTGCAAGCCGCAGTGGATGACCTGTTGGGGGCGCCGCGCGACCCGGCCTTGCGCGCTGCGCAGGTCGAGCGCCTGAGCGGTCTGCGCGAGCTTTACACCTTGCTCACCGGCGACGTGGAATTGCGCGGTCAGCCACAGCCCGAACGCACCCGCCTGGCAACAACCGCCACCCTGCCCGGGCTGGTCAAAAACGCCATGAACAAGATGATCGTGCAAACCTGGGAAGAGCTGGGCCGCGCCGGTTATCAGTGGTGGCGTCCGCTGGTCACGGTGGAGCATTTCGACAGCCTGAACGACATCTCCGGCGTGCTGGTGGGCGAGATTCAGGCCCTGCCGGCTGTGGCCGAGGGCAACGACTACCCGGAGCTGAGCCTGAACGACTCGACCGAGGTCGGCACCTGGGTCAAATATGGCGGGTATCTGCCCCTCACCCTGGAACTGATTGACCGCGACGACATCTTCCGCCTGCGTCAATACCCGCGCAAACTGGCCAACGCGGCTGTGCGCAACCTCTCCGGGCTGATTGCCGGGGTGTTCAGTGCCAACGGCGGCATTGGCCCAACCCTGGCCGATGGCGGGGCGCTGTTCAACAGCACCCCGGTGACAACCCCGGGCGGACATGCCAACCTGCGCAACGCGGCCCTCTCCGCAGCAGAGTGGGAGGCAGCAAGTCAGGCCGTATACAATCAACCCATCCTCAGTGAGGGCGGGCTTGGCCCACGCCTGGCGCTGGACCCGAAATATCTGCTCGTGCCGCGCGAACTGCGCCTGACCGCCATGCGCATCCTCTACCCGGCCTTCGAGCGCGAGGCCAATTTCTTCTCCGAGAACATGCAGCGCGGCGAATTTGGCGATGTGATCACCGTGCCCGAATGGACGAATGCAACGCAATGGGCAGCTGCCTGCGATCCGCGCCTGGCCCCGGCCATTGTGGTGGGCGAGCGCTTTGGCCTCTTGCCAGAAATCTTCATCGCCGGGGACGAGAACAGCCCGGCCCTGTTTGCCGCCGATGAAGTGCGCCTCAAGGTGCGCCATTTCCTGTCGGTGTTTGTGGCTGATTACCGTCCATTGCACAAATCCAATCCCGCCTAAAGCAGAAAGGACCCCCCAATGGCCTACCTTTCGAATGGCACTTTGCGTCAGACGGTTGCCCTGAGCACATTGCGCAGCAACTCCAGCAGCTGGCAAATCAATGTCGGCAATCACAGCTGGACGCTGGACAAAGCCCCCAATACCGAAACCAGCGTTTTGCTAACGACACTTGACCTGCCGCGTTCCTCACGAACAGCGGAAGGCACACGCCTGCTCAGGGTTGAACTGTGCTATCAAATCAGCGCCGCCGCTGCCACCACCTTCACCCCGGCGCTCTACCGTCAGGCTTTGGCGCAACACGGCGGCAGCTTGACCGTGCCGCAACCCATCCCCATCAGCTGTGATGGCGCACACGACACAAACGCCAAACGCATCAGCACCGGCCTGCACCGCCTGCAATTGTTCAGCAGCGAGGCAAAATTCAACCCAACCGATGAAGTCTGCTTTCTGGAGCTGAGCATACAAACCAATTCGAGCTGCGTTGTGCAAATTCTGGCGCTACAACTGCACTATGCCCTGCGCCTTTAATATCCCCCTCAAGGAGCAACCCAATGGATAAACTGAAACGTTTGCTTGCCTCACGGAAATTTTGGGCCGCGTTGATTGGCCTGGCACTGATGTTGATCAAAGCCTACCGCCCTGACTTCCCCATCAGCGAAGAGCCGCTGACCGGCATCGTTGCCCTGTTGGCTGCCTACATCCTCGGCACAGCGCTCGAAGACAGCGTCAGCGCACAGCGCTAACACCCCGCGGGGGCATGGTGCAGACAACAGCCCATGCCCCCCGAACACCTCTCCCCTCGCCAACAACAAGGAAAAAGGCCATGTACATCGAATTGAACAACTCCCCCATCGCCTGGAACGTGCAAACACTGGATTGGGACGAACACGGCGGGCCGCGTCAGGCCGCGCTGCACAGCGCCCCCAACCCAAACTGGCAATTTCTGCCGGAGCTGTTGGGGCAGGCTGTGTGCATCTACGCCGCGCAGGGCCGACCGGCGTGGTGGGGCTATGTCAATCAGGTGCAGGCAAACCTGGGCCGGGTGCAGCTGCGCTGGCAACTGAATGAAATCGCCAACCGCACGGCGCGGCTGCTGCCGGTGCAAAGCGCCGCGCCCTTTGCCAACAGCTGGCAGCACACACCCTGGCAGGATGAACCGCTCAGTCAGGCGCGCTTTGGGGTGCGCGAACGCCTGCTGCCGCCGGATTCTGGCACACCGCCGACCTGGCCGCAGGTGCAGTTTGCAGCAAATGGTGCCGCCCCCGGCTTGCGCCTGATTGGCCGCGGCTGGGCCGAAACGCTTAACTGGCGCACCTGCGACCCGCTGGAACTGCGCAGCGAATTCATCCAACCGGGCGGGGAACTACAAACCTTGCAAAACAACCTGGCACAGGCCTTCCTCGTGCAAAGCAGCGCGCTGGTCACAGCTGTGTGGCTGCGCGCAGCCGCACGTGCCGCAACAGGGCCGCTGTTGTGGGCCCTGTGCGCCGATGAGGGCACAGGCAGCCCCGGCATCCCCCTGGCACAGGGCAGCCTGGCAGCGGATGACATCGGCAGCACCATGACCTGGAGACGGATAGAACTTTCCGAGCCGCTGCCGCTGAATGCCGGTCAGCCGTTGTGGCTTTGGCTGGGCGGCGGCCCGCCATGGAGCGTTGAGCTGAACGAAGCTGCCCTCGCTGCAACCGGCCCTTTGCTACAACAATTGTCAGATGGCACATGGGCGGTGCGCCTGCCGATTGCGCAGCTGCTCTTTTCCCTTGAAACGGCCTGGAATGCGGCGCGCCTGCTGGATCGAATCGGCAGCCTGGGGGGGCAATTCCTTTCTGGCTGGCAGGCCGAAATCAACCCAAACCTGCGCTTCTCGCCGCCAATGCATTTCCTCACCTGTGGTGAGGCGTTGCAACAGTTGTGCGCTCTGGCCGATGCTCAGGCACTGATCACGCCCGAACGCGTCTTGCGCCTGCTGCCGCGCCCGGCTGGCGAAGAGCGCCTGTTGGGCGAAGATGGGCTGGTGCGCGCACAGACCGGACGCTTGTTGGCGCTCGATGAAAGCCTGGCAGGTCATCCCCTGCGCCTGTGGCAAAGCCATGGGCCGCAGACCAATTGCCCCGCCGCCCGCTGGCGAGCAGGGGAACTGACCGCAAAACCAATTTTCACAAAACTGTAATGGTAAAGGACGCCGTTTTTTGCTACAATGTGTAGCAGCTTCTGATGCCCCACCCCATCAGAAGGAAATTTTACGGAGGTCCTGATGAAAACCAAACCGCGCAAGGCGCTCCCCTCCCTGGCATGGCTAGGGCGCTGGAGCGCAGTGTTCATCATTGTCTCCCTGGTGTTGACCAATGTCTCATCGGCCAGGGCAGCAGTGAACGACTTATATCTAATTTCACGCTCCACCCTCAATGAGCCGGGCGACAAACGCTCGGATCGCGCCAGTGTCATGTCCTACCTCAGCAGCGCTGACCCGCTGGAACGCTCCACCTTTGCAAGTCGCGCCACCAACCTGATTGATGGCTCGGAGGACAACGACTGTTTTCTCTTCCTGGGCAGCGAACTGTGCTTCTACGACATCTTCTTGCACGACGAAAACAACCTTGTCACTTCCAAAATCACTGGCAGCACCGCCCCCGGCCTGGATGGCGATAGTTATTACCCCACCATCTCCGACAACGGCAACTATATTGTCTTCCAAAGTGCGGTTGAAGACCTCGACACCCTCACCCCACCCGAAGACACAGAAACGCGCGAAACCGATATCTTCCTCGCCACGCTCGATGCCAACGGCAACGTCACCCAAATTAGGCGCGTTTCCTCAGCCTTCATCGCCCAAGATGAGCCAAACTTTGACTCGGGCTATACCCA
>Ga0116191_1003947_pt1 | contig 10707 bp, 8 predicted proteins | sample AD_UKC111_MetaG_FD_89897 | JGI IMG/M metagenome (GOLD analysis project Ga0116191, IMG submission 89897) | Active sludge microbial communities of municipal wastewater-treating anaerobic digesters from Hong Kong - AD_UKC111_MetaG | ecosystem: Engineered > Bioreactor > Anaerobic > Digestate | place...
AGCTTGGCCAGCGTTTGCTGAAGTCTCAGTTCTTGAGCGGACTGGCGGTAAATGGCGCCAATGTCGGGGTCGTCGGTCAGCCGATATCGGGACGCCTTGGCCAGTACCTCCTGGTGCAGGCCGGCGGTCTGAAGCTGCTGCAACTCGGCCAGCAAGGCGGGCTTGCTGGTCTGCAACTCGGCCTTGAGTTGCGCCGTTTCCTGGGTCAGTTGCTGCTGTCGCGCCGCCTGCTCGTGGCGTTGGACGTAGGAGTGGTACACGCGCGATAGCGCTGGCCAGCCACCGATCACAAGGGCGATGGCGGCGGCGGAGAAAAGAAGGGTCGATCGGCGCATGGGACTTCTTGAGTTTGCAAAAAGCAAACCCTCCAAGGCGGAGGGTTCGCGTCAAGGCAAGGCCTGAATCAGCGGCGGCGGCGGCGCAGGCTGACGGCTCCGGCCCCGGCGAGCAACAGACCCAGGGCCATGAACGACATCTCGCTCAGCGTCGGCACCGGGGCGACGGCACCGCCACCGCCAGGCGGAACCACCCGCGAGCCGAACCCGTCGAGATAGGCGTACCCGTAGTGGCCACTTTGAGAACAACCGGCCGCCAGGAGGTAGACCTCGATGGTGTCGCCCAGGTCGGCATCCGGCACCACCACGTCGGCCTGCTTCCAGTTCAGGTAAAGGACACTGTTGTTGCCAGGAATCGGCTGGAACTGCGTGCCGGTCTGGCCGGCAAACGAGAAGTCCTCGAACAGATCCGTGCTTTTGGTGATGTTGCGGACCCGCAGGTAAAAGAAGGGCTGCTGTTGAGGGGCGTGACCAGGATCTTCCAGCACGACGGCGTAGGAAAAACGCACGTGCAGCTTGTTGTCGCCGGAATCGCGATCAGCGTTCGTGATGGCGTCCTGCTGGGAAATGAAGTTGGTGTTGTAGTTCGGCGTGGTGTCGCCCACTCGGGCCGAATACGTTCCGGCAAAAGGCATCGGGGTGATGGGTGCGGTCGACAGCTCGGTGTAGCTGCTGTTGACCGCGGCGCCGGTCCAAGTACCACCAGGGGAAAGGTTGATGCTGGCTCCGGTGAAGGGTTGCGGCAGGGTCAAGCCGTTGTTGTTTAACCCCGTACCTTGGGTCCAACCCGTGAAGTCGCCGGACTCGAAGCCGCCGTTGGTGAAGATCGCCAAGGCTGGCAGAGATGCCGCGAGCATCGCGACGCAAACGGTTGCCCGTATACAACGAATCATGACCTACCTCCTGTTGAATTCCCACAATTTTCCCAGAAGTATTGTTTTGTGCAAGTACGTCGTTTGTTGTATTGCATTAAGACGGCCATGGGGTGAGTACGGCAGACGTGACCGGGACGGAGTCCGTCGCCGGTTGAACGAAAGGCTCCCGATCGACGATGAATGTCGGTGCTCAGTCCATTTATCCGATGGATGACTGAGTGGCGCGTGCCTTGGGCGGGTCTTGGCATCGAGAACGGCGCTTGCGCCAAGGCACAAGGGAAATTCCCGGGTGCTGCGACAGTGGTCGGGGTATGACGGAATCAGGAAGGCCCGCTCCTTGAGCCATTTCAGCGGCTCAAGGCCGGCTCGCCAAACAGCAGGGCAAGCCGATTGGAGGGGCCAGAGGCGCTGCTGGCGTGGTGATGGTCGAGCCCACGGATGTCGCGCTCTCAACGGCCTGGCCGCGTGGCAATCAGCGTGCGCAGCAGGCCGGCGCAGGCGTCTTCCACCAGATCGAGCACGGCCTCGAAGCCCGCCTCGCCGCCGTCGTACGGGTCAGGGACATCGCTGGCGCGGTGGCGGGTGCAGAAGTCGGTCAGGCGCCGCAACTTGTGCGCATGCTCGGGCGGGCACAGGGTGCGGGCGGCGCGCTCGTTGGCGGCGTCCATCACCAGCACCCAATCGAAATCGTCAAAGTCCTGCCGCGACAGTTTGCGGGCGCGCTGACCGCTCAGGTCATAGCCGCGCCGCAGCGCGTGCTCTTGCGCCCGCTCGTCAGGCGGCGCGCCGACGTGCCAGCCGTGCGTGCCGGCCGAATCGATGTGGATGCGATCGGCGAGGCCGGCGTCTTGCACCCTCTGCTGGAGCACGCCCTGCGCCGTCGGGCTGCGGCAGATGTTGCCCATGCAGACCATGAGCACGCGCACGCGGGGCATGGCGTGGGCATCGACGGGATGCGAGGTGCTCATGTATCGATAGCTGCTTGCGCTTGTCCAAAAAGCGCTGGAGCCGGATACGACTTGAAAAATCGATCAGAACGGCCGCTTGCCGCCCGGCCCGCCCATGCCCGGCGGCAGCGGGGGCATGCCGCCCATCAGGCCTTTCATGCCCTTCATGCCGCCCATGCGGCGCATCATCTTCATCAGGCCGCCGCCCTTCATCTGCTTCATCATGCCCTGCATCTGCTCGAATTCCTTGAGCAGGCGGTTGACCTCCTGCACCTGCACGCCCGCGCCGGCGGCGATGCGGCGCTTGCGGCTGGCTTTCAGCAGTTCGGGCTTTCGGCGCTCTTCGGGGGTCATGCTGTTGATGATGCCTTCCTTGCGCCGCACGTCCTTCTCGGCACGGGTCAGGTCGGCCTCGCTGGCCTTGGCGGCCATCTGCGTGGGCAGCTTGTCCATCAGGCTCGACAAGCCTCCCATCTGCTTCATCTGCTGCAACTGGCCCAGAAAATCCTGCAAATCAAAGCCGCTGCCGCTCTTGACCTTCTCAGCCAGCTTCTTGGCCGCCTCGATGTCCACGTTGGCCGTCACCTGCTCGACCAGCGCCAACACGTCGCCCATGCCCAGGATGCGGCCGGCGTGGCGCTCGGCGTCGAACACTTCCAGGCCGTCGATCTTCTCGCTGACGCCGGCAAACTTGATCGGCGCGCCGGTGATCTGCCGCACCGACAGCGCCGCGCCGCCGCGCGAGTCGCCGTCCATCTTGGTCAGCACGATGCCGGTGAGCGGCAGCGCCTCCTTGAAGGCCTTGGCGGTATTGGCCGCGTCCTGGCCCTGCATGGCATCGACCACGAACAGGGTCTCCACCGGATTGAGAGCCGCGTGCAAGGCCTTGATCTCGGCCATCAGCGCCTCGTCGATGGCCAGGCGCCCGGCGGTGTCCACCAGCAGCACGTCGTAGAAGTGCTTGCGCGCATGGTCCAGCGCGGCGCGGGCGATGTCCACCGGTTTTTGATCGGCCGCACTTGGGAACCAGTCGGCGCCGGCCTGCGCGGTCACGGTCTTGAGCTGCTCGATGGCGGCCGGGCGATAGACGTCGCCCGAGACCGTCAGCACCTTTTTCTTGCGCTTTTGAATCAGGTGGCGCGCCAGCTTGGCCGTGGTGGTGGTCTTGCCCGCGCCCTGCAGGCCGGCCATCAGGATCACCGCCGGTGGCTGCGCGGCCAGGTTGATGTCGGCCACGCCCTCGCCCATGGTGGCGGCCAGTTCGCGGTTGACGATGCCCACCAGCGCCTGGCCGGGCTTCAGGCTGCCCAGCACCTCCTGGCCCAGCGCCTTGTCCTTCACGCGGGCGATGAAGTCGCGCACCACGGGCAGCGCCACGTCGGCCTCCAGCAGGGCCATGCGCACCTCGCGCAGCATGTCCTGCACGTTGCTTTCGGTGATGCGGGCCTGGCCGCTGATCTTCTTGACCAGACCGGAGAGTTTGTCGGTGAGGGTGGAGGCCATGGGAATTGGATGCAGGGGGCGTGCGCCCTTGCCGGACGCGGCAGAAAAGGAGGGCTTGCGCGGCGCGCCCGGGGCAGGCGAGACGCTAAACTTGCATCCATGATTTTAGCCAGTGCCTCCCCGCTTGCCTGGGTGCTCGGCGTGGCGGCGGCGCTGGCCTACGCGGTGTCGGCGCTGACGTCCCGGGCGCTGGGCGATGTCGGCGCGCGGCGCATGCTGACGCTGGCTTGGGCCTTGCACGGCCTGCAACTGATTTGGGTGCAGTTGCTGCAGCCGCCGCACTTCGGTTTTGCGCAAACGCTGTCGATCACGGTGTGGCTGGTGCTCACGGTCTACGGCATCGAGCGCCAGCGCTATCCGCGCATGCGTGCGCGCTGGACGCTCGCGGGCTTTGGCACGGCGGCCATCGCGCTGGCGCTGGTGTTTCCGGGGGCGCCCCTGCCGGCCACTTCGTCGCCCTTGCTGGGCCTGCACTCGGCACTGGGGCTGTCGGCCTATGGCTTGTTTGCCGCGGCGGTGGCGCACGGCTGGCTGATGACGCGCGTCGAACAGCAAATGCGCCACGGCGCCCCCGGCCAGGACGGCGGTGTGCCCCTGCTGACGCTGGAGCGCCTGATGTTTCGCTTCATCGCCGCCGGCTTCGTGCTGCTCACGCTGACCTTGCTGGCCGGCCTGCTGTTTGGCGAGCAGCTCTATGGCCCGGCCCACGTGGGCTGGCGCTGGACGCACAAGAACGTCTTCACCCTGCTGTCGTGGATCGTGTTTGCCGCGCTGCTGCTGGGCCACTGGCGCCTGGGCTGGCGCGGCCGGCGCGCGGTGCGCATGCTCAACGTCGGCGCGGCGCTGCTGCTGCTGGGCTACGTGGGCTCGCGCTTCGTGATGGAAGTGATGCTGGGGCGCGCGCCATGAAAGCCCTGGTGCTGCTGCTGGTCATCCTGTTCGGCGTGTGGCTTTGGCGGCGCGGGCATGCGCTGCACGCGCCGCCGACGCCGCCGCGAGCGCCGCGGGTGAGCCCGCCCGCGCAACCCATGGTGAGCTGCACGCGCTGCGGCGTGCACCTGCCGCAGTCGTTGGCGGTGCCGGGCCGCCAGGGCGAGTACTGCTGCGAAGCGCACCGGCGGGAGGCCGAAGGTGGCTGAGGGAGCGCTGCCGCCGGCCTCGGCCCCGGGACGGTTGCGGGACGCGGCGCGCGCCGGCGCGGCCTCCGACTGGTTCGACGCCGGCACGCGACCACGGGCGGAACACGCGCCCGCGCCCGCCTGGGCCTTGGGCGTGGCGGGCGGCGACCGGCAGGGCTTTGTCCGGCTGTGGAAGGCCTTCATGTCGGCGCGCGTGCTGCTGGCGCTGGCCGTGCTGGGCTTGCAGATCAGCGCGCACAGCCTGTCGCAGCCGCTGCCGGGCTGGATCTTCTGGCTCAGTGCCGGCTACATCACCGTGACCGTGCTCCAGCGCTGGCTGGCCCGGCCGCGCGGGCCGGGGCGCTCGTTCGACGGACAGTGGCTGACCATCGTCGGGGTGGACCTGCTGTACGTGACGCTGCTGCTGTCGCAGCAGATCGCCGGCATTCACTACGCACCGCTGGTGGCCTTGCCGGTGCTGATGGCGGCGATCCTGGGCACGCGTGCGCTGGCGCTGGGCACGGCGGCCTTGGCAGCCCTGCTCCTGCTGGGCGACGCGGTGATCGGCGCGCGCGCCTCGCTGTGGGCTGGCACGGCCGACACGGTGCAGGCCGGTCTGACCGGTGTCGGCCTGCTGGCGCTGGCGTGGCTGACCAACAACCTGGCGCTGCGCCTGACGCGCGAGCAGCAGATCGCGCGGCGCAGCCGCACCGAGGCGCGCATGCAATCGCTGGTCAACAACCTGGTGATCGAAACCCTGGCCGACGGCGTGCTGGTGGTGGACGCCGACTTCGTGGTGCATGCCGCCAATCCGTCGGCGCGCATCATGCTCGGCTCGGACCAGGAGGTGACGCCCAGCGTGTTTGGCCTGAGGGACCACCCGGCCTGGGTGCAACTGGCCGACCTGGCGCGGCTGACCTTTGCCGGCGAGGACGTCGACGGCATCGAGGTGACGCTCTACCACGAAGAGCGCGAGGCCGTTCAACTGAAGGTGCGCACCGCGCGCACCCCGTCCATGGGGCCGCACGATGCGCGCCTGTGCGTGATGTTCCTGCAGGACCTGCACGAGATGCAGGCCCAGCTGCGCACCGAAAAGCTGGCGGCCATGGGGCGCATGTCCGCCGCCGTGGCGCACGAGTTTCGCAATCCGCTGGCGGCCATCAGCCAGGCCAATGCCCTGCTCGAAGAAGAGCTGGATGCCCCGTCGCAGCAGCGCCTGACGGTGATGATCCGCCAGAACACGCAGCGCCTGGCGCACATCGTCGATGACGTGCTGGACGTCGCCCGTTCGCCTGGCACGGACCCGCAGGCCGACGTCGTGCAGCTCGACGACGAAACCGAGCTGTTTTGCCACGAGTGGGCGACCCAGCACGCGGCCAGCTCGCGCCTGGCCGTGCGCCTGCACGCCGCGGATCTGCCGGTGCGCTTTGCGCCGGAGCACCTGCGCCGCCTGCTCGTCAACCTGCTGGACAATGCCGCGCGCTACGCCAGCCGCAGCGACGGCGCCATCGTGGTGTCCACCGGGCTGGTGCGCCACGGCCCGGCGCTGCTGAGCGTGTGGAGCGACGGCGCGCCGCTGGAGCCGGTGGTCGAGCGCCACTTGTTCGAGCCCTTTGCGTCGTCCGAGAGCCGCTCCAGCGGCCTGGGCCTGTTCATCTGCCGCGAGCTGTGCGAGCGCCACGGCGCCGAGATCGCGTACGAGCGCTGCACCAGCGAGCGTGACGGCCGCGCGGTCGAGGGCAATGCATTTCATGTCCGGCTGCGCCGCGCGCCCGGCGGGCACTCCAGCTGGGGCCCGGAGTCGTCGTTCTCATGACCGAATCGCTTTCAAGCCCGGCCCCCGCGCGCATCCTGGTGGTGGACGACGAGCCCGACCTGTGCACGCTGTACGAGCTGACGCTGCTGCGCGAAGGCCATCAGGTGCAGACCGCCGGCACGCTGGCCCTGGCACGCCAGCGGCTGGGCGAGCAGGCGTTTGACCTGGTGATCACCGACATGCGCCTGCCCGACGGCGACGGGCTGGGCCTGCTGCGCTACCTGGCCGCCGGCCAGCGGCGCGAGCGCTGCATCATGATCACCGCCTACGGCTCGCCCGAGAACGCCGTGGAGGCGCTCAAGAACGGCGCATTCGACTATCTGACCAAGCCCGTCGATCTGCGGCAGTTTCGCGCGGTGATTCACTCCGCGTTGCAGGCCCCGGCGGCGCCCACCCAACCGGCGCCGCTGCAAGCGCCCGAGCCGGTCGTGACCCGTGGCGCGGACGAAGGCGCCGCCGAGGCCGAGCCTGGCAGCGAGGCCCTGGCGCGCCTGGTCGGCGAGTCCGGCGCCATGCGCACTGTCAAGCGCCGCATCGCCAAAGTGGCGCGCAGCATGGCGCCCGTGCTGGTGCACGGCGAATCGGGCACCGGCAAGGAGCTGGCCGCGCAGGCCGTGCACGCGTGCAGCCACCGGCGCGATGGCCCCTTCGTGCCCGTCAACTGCGGCGCCATTCCCGACGCGCTGCTGGAGGCCGAATTCTTCGGTGCGCGCAAGGGCTCGTACACCGGCGCCACGCAGGACCGCGAGGGCTTCTTCCAGGCCGCGGCCGGCGGCACGCTGTTTTTGGACGAGATCGGCGATCTGCCGCTGGCCATGCAGGCCAAGCTGCTGCGCGCCATCCAGGAGCGGCGCGTGCGGCCGCTGGGCGCCACGCAGGAGGAGGCGGTCGATGTGCGCATCGTCAGCGCCACGCACAAGAACCTGGCCGCCGAAGTACAGGCCGGACGCTTTCGCCAAGACCTGTTCTATCGACTGAACGTGATCGAACTCGTCATCCCGCCGCTGCGCGAGCGGCGCGAGGACATTGCCGCCATTTGCCAGGTGCTGCTGGCGCGCATCGCCGCCGAGTCCGGCCTGCCTTCGATCGAGCTGGCGCCCGAGCAACTGGCCGAGCTCGAGCACGCGCCCTTGGCCGGCAACGTGCGCGAGCTGGAAAACCTGCTGTATCGGCGCGTGGCGCTGGGCGGCGCGCGCGACTCCGGACTGGCCACACTTGCGCCGCTGCAAGAGCCGGCCCCGCCAGCCGCCGCGCCCGCGCCCAGCACGCGCGCACCGCTGGCGGCGCAGCCGCTGCCGACGCCCGCTGCCGTGCCCGGGGCCGCGGCCGGCGCGGCGCCCGCATCGACGCTGGGCGCCTGGCTGGACGCGCACGAGCGGCGCGCGCTGCAAGAGGCCCTGCAAGCCAATGGGCAGAACCCCGATGCCGCCGCCCGGCAGCTGGGCTTGAGCGCACGCCAGTTGCGCCTGCGGCTGATGCGCCTGGGCCTGTCGGTGCCCACGGCGCCGTGATGCCGATGCGGCCGGTCCGGGGCATCGACGCAAGCGGACCGTTGTGGCGCGCGGGCTGGTACGCGCCCGCGCAAGCCTTGCCTTCGCCCAACTGGGGGCCGCGCCCCGAGGGCAGCGCGGTCTCGTTGATCGTGGTGCACTCCATCAGCCTGCCCCCGGGCTGCTTCGAGGGCGCCTTCGTGCAGGCCCTGTTCACCAACACGCTGGACTGGGACGCGCACCCATACTTTCGGGGCATTCGCGGCTTGCGGGTGTCCTCGCATTTCTACATCCGGCGCGACGGCGCGCTGTGGCAATTCGTCAGTGGCGACGCACGCGCCTGGCACGCCGGCGCATCGTGCCATCGAGGCCGACCCGACTGCAACGACTATTCGATCGGCATTGAACTCGAAGGGCTGGAGGGCGGCGCGTTCGAGGCCGCGCAGTACGAGTGTCTGGCGCGCGTGTGCCAGGACCTGCGCCGGCACTACCCCATCGACGCGATCGCCGGGCACGAGCACATCGCCCCCGGCCGCAAGCAGGACCCGGGCAGCGGGTTCGACTGGCCGGCCTTGCAGCGCCGGCTGCGCTGGCCGCGCGCTTTTTTCGCCGACGGCATCGCGCTTTGATTCACAGGGTTCATCCGGATGCCCGAGGGCGCTCCGGCAAGCTGAACCCCTGCCTGCGTGGAATAATTTTCAACACACTAGGGATTGTGGGTTGAACTTGAGCCAAACACTAGATATAGTGTGCGCACTCGGGAGGCAAATTCACAAGATCAATCGCGCCACGCGCTGCCCCCGAGCGTTCTGCTCCAACCCGCCCCATCCAAGAGACACGCATGCAAACTGCCCGCAGCACCACGTCCGCCGTGGCGCCCGCCATGCCCGCGGCCGCCATTTCTCCCGCTGCCACCGCTTCGGACCCGCTCACGCACTACCAGATCATGCGGCGCAACGGCGCCGTCGTCCGCTTCGAGCCCGGCAAGATCGCCGTGGCCATGATGAAAGCCTTTCTGGCCGTGCACGGCACGCAGGGCGCCGCGTCGGCCAGCGTGCGTGAGCACGTGGACGGCCTGACGCAAACCGTGGTGCGCGCGCTGATGCGCTCGCGTCCGGCCGGCGGCACCTTCCACATCGAGGACGTGCAAGACCAGGTCGAGCTGGCTCTGATGCGTGGCGGCCAACACGAGGTGGCGCGCGCCTACGTGCTGTATCGCGAGCGCCGCGCGCAAGAGCGCGCCCAGCACAAGGCCGACGCCGTGGCGGCCGCGCCCGTTCTGCACGTGCTTGAAAAAGGAGAGCGCGTTGCGCTGGATTTGCCGGCCTTGCAGGCCTTGCTGGAGCAAGCCTGCGCCGGCCTGAATGCCGACGTCCAGCCGGCGCCCATCCTGGCCGAGACCCTGCGCAACCTGTACGACGGCGTGCCCATCGAGGAGGTCTACAAGGCCGCCATCCTGGCCGCCCGCACGCTGATCGAAAAAGAGCCGGACTACACCTACGTCACCGCGCGCCTGCTTCTGCACACCATCGCCAAGGAGGTGCTGGGCGAAACCCTCAGCCTGCCGCAACTGGCCGGTCGCTATGCCGACAGCTTTGCGCCGTTCATCCAGCGCGGCGTGGAGCACGAGTTGCTGGACGAGCGCCTGCTGCAGTTCGACCTGGCGCGCCTGGGTGCGGCACTCAAGCCCGAGCGCGACCTGCAGTTCGACTACCTGGGCCTGCAAACGCTGTATGACCGCTATTTCCTGCACGTGCGCAAGCAGCGCATCGAATTGCCGCAGGCCTTCTTCATGCGTGTGGCCATGGGCTTGGCCCTGAACGAGATCGACCGCGAGGCGCGCGCCATCGAGTTCTACGAGGTGCTCTCCAGCTTCGATTTCATGAGCAGCACGCCCACGCTGTTCAACAGCGGCACACGGCGTTCGCAGCTGTCCTCGTGCTATCTGACCACCGTGCCTGACGAGCTGGACGGCATCTACGAGTCGATCAAGGAAAACGCGCTGCTGTCCAAATACGCCGGCGGCCTGGGCAACGACTGGACGCGCGTGCGCGCCCTGGGCAGCCACATCAAGGGCACCAACGGCGAATCGCAGGGCGTGGTGCCCTTCCTCAAGGTGGTCAACGACACGGCGGTGGCCGTCAACCAGGGCGGCAAGCGCAAGGGCGCCGTCTGCGCCTATCTGGAAACCTGGCACCTGGACATCGAAGAATTTTTGGAGCTGCGCAAGAACACCGGCGACGACCGCCGCCGCACGCACGACATGAACACCGCCAACTGGGTGCCCGACCTGTTCATGCGCCGCGTGATGGAGAAGGGCGCGTGGACGCTGTTCTCGCCCTCCGACGTGCCCGACCTGCACGACAAGTTCGGCGCCGCGTTCGAGCAGGCCTACGTCGCCTACGAGGAAAAAGCCGCGCGCGGCGAGATCAAGCCCAGCAAGACCCTGCCCGCGGTCGACCTGTGGCGCAAGATGCTCTCGATGCTGTTCGAGACGGGCCATCCCTGGATCACCTTCAAGGACGCCTGCAACATCCGCAGCCCGCAGCAGCACGCCGGCGTGGTGCATTCCAGCAACCTGTGCACCGAGATCACGCTCAACACCAGCGAGGCCGAGACGGCG